>Ga0187771_10000283_pt1 | contig 29930 bp, 31 predicted proteins | sample 0116_SJ02_MP15_1_FD_133139 | JGI IMG/M metagenome (GOLD analysis project Ga0187771, IMG submission 133139) | Tropical peat soil microbial communities from peatlands in Department of Meta, Colombia - 0116_SJ02_MP15_10_MG | ecosystem: Environmental > Terrestrial > Soil > Wetlands > Peat | place... | reverse complement strand
TGGGTTGCTACATGGCCTTTGTGGTCAGGGGAGGCGCTGAAGGGGTTGGCAAATCGACAATGATTTCGGTGGTCACCTCGCTTATCAGCATAATCCTTGCCGACTGCCTTTTTACGACGATTTTTTATCTTTTCCTCTAAGGTATCCTCCATGGCTGAGGCGCTGATAGAAGTCAAAAACCTCGTCAAGAGCTTTGACCGGAGAGTGGTGCTCGATGGGATAAATCTCACAGTCGAACGGGGCAGCGTGTTTGCCATCATGGGCGGCAGCGGCTGCGGCAAGACCACCCTGCTCCAGCATCTCATAGGGGTTATTCGCCCTGACTCCGGCCGGATTCTGGTTGGCGGGCAGGATATCACCCTGTTTGACGAAGACCTGATGGACGCGTATCGGAAACGATTTGGGATGCTCTTCCAGATGGGCGCGCTGCTTAACTCCCTAAGCGTTCACGACAATATCGCTCTTCCGCTCCGGGAGCACACGCAGTTGGACGAAAAAATCATCGGCGTTATGGTCAAAATGAAACTTGAACTCGTGGGGCTTCGTGATTTCGAACACCTCAAGCCTGCCCAGTTGAGCGGAGGGATGCAAAAAAGGGTGGCTCTCGCGCGCGCACTTGCCCTTGACCCCGAAATAGTCTTCTACGACGAACCCACCTCGGGTCTGGACCCGGTGGTGACCGGAGTTATCGGCCGGCTTATTCTGGATTTGAGCAAGCGTATGGGGATTACGTCGGTCGTAGTCACCCACGATGTCGCCACCGCATTTAAGATTTCCGACAGGATGGTTGTTCTGTTCCGGGGAAGGGTCGTCGCCGAGGGCACGCCGAAAGAGATACAGCAATCCTGCGACCCGGTGGTCCAACAGTTCATCCGCGGAAACCCCGACGGTCCTATTCCGCTTCGCCAGTCGAGCAGGGATTATCTTGAGGATTTGCTGGACATGTGATGGGCATTGGTCTTAATCGAGGTATTGATAAATGCAGGTCTTTCGCTCTGAAGTAAAAGTCGGTTTGCTGGTCCTGATCTCCTTCATTCTCTTCGTGATCGGGATCTTAATCGTGGGCAACGTGCGCTCGCTGTGGGACAAGAAGAAAACGCTCACTATCCTCTTCCAGTATGCGGATGGAATTGCTGTCGGCTCGCCCGTCTGGTATGCAGGCTTTGAAGTGGGCGGGGTAAAAGAGATACGCCTGGCGCCCGGGGTATCTGACCGCATAGCTGTCACGGTGAGGATTTCCTCGGATGCTCGAGTGAGGAGGGATTCCCGCGCCGAAATCAGAAGCCTGGGAATGATGGGCGCAAAATACGTGGAGATCAGCCCGGGATCTCCCGGCTCTGCCGAATTGGCCTCGGGCGATACCCTCGAAGGCAAAAGCCCGGCTTCACTTTCCGAAATAATTGAAACCGGCGGCAAGGTCGCCACGGGTCTCGTCGAGTTGGTTCAGAATGCAAAAGACCTGATCTCCGAAGTTCGCAGCGATTACATGATAAAAAACACCATTCAGAACGCAAACTCTTTCCTCGATCAATTGAAGGCGAATACGGCCGATCTGGGACCGGTGATGAAAAACATGAAAACTCTGTCGGGGGAGGGCGGCAAGGAACTAGTGTCGTTAATAAGGGAAGTGCGATCCACCAACCGTGATTTGCAGGAAAAACTGGGGTCCATCGAAAGCGAACTCAAAAAAACACTGGGGCTGGCGGGCAGGGGCCTTTCCGAGGCCGAACAGACCATCAAGGGGGTCCGTTCGATCGTCGATTCAAATGAGGTTAATATAGCCTCCATTCTCGACCATCTGAATGAAACCTCCCGTCATCTACAGGATTTGAGTGAGGACCTCAGGCTCCATCCCTGGAAGGTGGTGTGGAAATCTGACCGGACACTTGATTCAGGCTCCGATGCGGCGCAGTGGAGGGAAAAAGGCAGAATAGGACCCTATGGGAAAAGATAGCGCGTTGATCTTCATTTGCCTCACAATAATTTCGGCTTGTGCGTCGACCGCAGGAGGCCCATACAATCGGGCCGTTGAAAATTATAGCGCAGGGCGCATAGGTGACTCTATCGATGCTTACCGGCAGGCCATCATTATCGACCCGTCCGATCTCCAGGCAAAATTCAACCTCGCCGTGATCTATCAGGACCAGGGCAAATCGGAGGAAGCCGAAAGCCTCTACAGGACAATTCTAAATCGAAATCCCGGGTTTGCCCCGGCATGGTCAAACCTTGCCTCGGTCGAGGAAAAGCATGGACTGCTGACTGAGGCCGAGAACCACCACCGGCGCGCCGTGCTGGCGGACAGGGATGGTTGCGCGGCATCAAGCCAGTTCGGCTATTTTCTTCTAAGGGCGCAACGCAGCGACGAAGCGGCCCAGGTCTTCGAGCAATCGACAAAAGCGGACCCTCCCTGCGCTAACGCCTGGTTTGGCCTGGCAGAAATAGCCCGGGCCAAAGGCGATTACCCGGCGGCTCTCAAAAGTTACGATAAAGCTTTGATCTATAATCCATCGGATCTGGAAGCCCGCCGGAGGTCGGCCGATATCTTGATCTCACTGGGCGATAGAGGACGCGCTGCGGAGTTGCTCCTCAAAGCGGCGAGCCTCAACCCAGACAGGGGTGATATAAACCTGCAACTGGGAATACTGCTCCGCGAACAGGGGCGATTAAAGGACGCGGAAAAAGCGCTCGAAGCAGCTAAAAAAGCCGGAGCGCCTCAGGCCGAATGCGACCGGGAACTGAGCATCCTCTATGGCAAACTCAGTGAAGAAGCCGCCGGCAAAGCCAGGTGAGGTCCCTGTTCCGCGAGAATAAGCCCAGGGAAACGGGAGACTGCCGTTTGTACGGAAGATTCGCCTTCCATGACGTCATGACAAGATGCTCTTCTGCTCTCGGCCCAATTGGATCGGGGCTTAAATTTGCCTGCTCGGCCCTGCTTGAATTATTGCTTCCCGGCAGCTGCGCAGGCTGCCGCAGAATCCGCACCCCGCTCGAAAGGTCCTGGTGCCCCGCGTGTTGGAACCAAATCCCCTGGATCGTATCGCCCCTTTGCCCCGTATGTGGAAGACCGTTTCGGGATTCAGGCGCCTCATCCAACTACCTTTGCGGCGAATGCGCCAAATCCGCCTTCTACTTTGACACGGCCAGATCGGCGACTTTTCATGAAGGGATCGTTCGGGATCGTGTCCACCAGTTGAAGTTCGGATCGCAAACCGAATGGGCGCCGCCCCTGGTTGAATTGCTGGAAATGGCCTACTCGGGTTGGGGGTTGCCTGCCCCGGACCTGATCGTGCCGGTGCCCCTTCACCTCAAGCGCCTCGCACAGAGAGGATTCAACCAGTCGGGACTGCTGGCCTCCAGGTTGGGGCGCAAACTCAAGGCGCCGGTTTCAAATAATATTATCCGGCGAAAACACCGAACCCAGCCCCAGACCCGTCTTAGTCGGGAGCAGCGTCTCAAAAACGTCAAGGGCGCTTTTGAGGTCGCCGATGTGCAGATGGCGAGGGGCCGTCGAGTTCTGCTGGTAGACGATGTCTTCACTACAGGTACGACTCTAAGCGAGTGCGCAAAAACCCTCAAAAGGAGAGGAGGAGCCTCCGAGGTGCACGCGATCACGGTCACGCGAGCGTTGCCGGATTGAAATAGCCAAGACATTGCTTGGAAAGAATGTGAGGTGCCGCCCGGGCCGGCTTGAGCGGCTTGTACGACAGCGCAAAAGCCTTCCAGACTGCAATCCTGGACATCCTGGACAAATTAGTGCTGAGGTTTCGCGCGAAGGTATTGCTTTGGCCAGTTAATTTCCGCTCCTAAAGCTCGTGCTGCGTGCAAAGGCCAGTAAGGTTGGCGCAACATTTCCCTGGCGAGCAGAACAGCGTCTGCTTGTCCTGTGGCAACAATTTGTTCGGCTTGGGCAGGATCTGTTATAAATCCGACGGCGCCTGTAGCGATACCCACCGATTTTCTTATCGCCGCTGCAAAAGGGACCTGGAATCCGGGACCGGCAGGTATTTTCGCGTGAGGAACCAACGCCCCGCTCGAGCAGTCGATCAAGTCCACTCCAATTTCTTTAAGACTGCGGCAAAACTCGATAGACTGCTGTAAGTCCCAGCCATCCTCAACCCAATCGGTGCAGGAGATCCGTACGAACAGCGGGAAATTGGCAGGCCAGACTCCTCTAAGGGCTGACGCCACCTCTAGAGGAAACTTTATGCGGTTTTGAAAGCTGCCGCCAAATTCGTCAGTTCTTTTGTTTGAAAGAGGCGAGAGGAACTCATGCAACAGATACCCGTGCGCCATGTGGATTTCAAGGACCTCAAAACCGGCATCGAGGCTCAGTTCTGCAGATTCAATAAATCTTGACCGGACCCCTTCTACATCGCCCCCGCTCATTTCAGTCGGAACCGGATAACCGTCGTCAAAAGGTATTGGGCTGGGGGCTATCGGTTTCCAGCCCCCCTCATCTTCTTTTAATGGCCTGTCCCCATGCCATGGAACATCAGTTGATGCTTTTCTACCTGCATGAGCAAGTTGAATGCCGGGCACCGCGCCATTGTCTCTGATAAACGACGCAATCTGTCTGAAAGCTTCGGAATGGTCGGACAGCCACATTCCAGAGTCGGAAGGAGAAATGCGTCCCTCGGGCGAAACCGCTGTAGCCTCGACCATGACCAGTCCGGCCCCGCCTGCGGCCCGGCTTCCAAGGTGTACGAGATGCCATGCGGTGGGCATTCCGTTCTCGCTTGAATACTGGCACATGGGGGAAACAAATGCCCGGTTTCTAAATTCGGTCTCCCTGAGTTGTAATTTGGAAAAAAGCGCGCTCATAAATTAAGTTCTCCTGACGTTGCGGAAGTCGCAATCCGGATGCTGCGCAAAAAATTTCTAAAAACGGGCGCCAAGCTGTGAAACGATACGATTTCCCGGTTGAACATGCAAGCGAGATGTCAATAATACTAAATTCGAAACGTCCGGGCAAAACCTGGACGACGGAAAAGCATACCCGTTGGAAAATCTTATGCTTTTGCGGGGCGTAGACTCTTTCGGGAAGCCTTTTTGCGCAGAGTCTGCCGCCAGAATTGGCTAATACGGAGCTGCGTTCAGGATTGGGCGGGGGTAAACCCCTGCACCTCAACCCTGCGTAGGGGAGGGGGAGCCAAGCGCTGTATGCCCTCCCGGTCACATCGATCTTGAACGCAATTGCCCATGGGGCCTGCCTCACCCGCGAAGCATGAAAATGGCTATTTTCTACGTAACCTGGTATAAGACGCAGAGCGCGCGCTCGGTGGGCGGTTTTATGGCGATTGACAATGACTGGCATCCTAAAGTAAACCCCTGGTTCATAGCAGCCACCATGGTCCTGCCGACGTTCATGGTGGCCCTGGATACCTCGGTCGCCAATGTTGCGCTTCCTCATATTGCTGGAAGTCTGTCGGCAGGTGTGGACGAAGCCACCTGGGTCCTCACCAGCTACCTGGTCGCCAACGCGATCGTGCTGCCCATTACGGGCTGGATCGCCCAGTTTGTGGGGCGCAGACGCTTCCTTATAATCAGTATAGTCCTGTTCACAATTTCATCTCTTGCCAGCGGGGCCGCCGTCAACCTGGATATGATCGTAATCGCCAGGGTAATCCAGGGCGCCAGCGGGGGTGCGCTCCTCCCGGTTTCCCAAGCCATTCTCTTTGAGAGTTTTCCTCGGTCAAGAAGAGGAGAGGCCATGGCGGTCTACGGCCTCGGCGTAGTCGTAGCTCCCGTCGTAGGCCCCACTCTCGGCGGCTGGATTACCGACAATTATTCCTGGCGTTGGGTTTTTTACATCAACTTGCCGGTCTGCCTGCTCGCCATTCTGCTCACCAGGCTGCTTATCGAAGACCCTCCATATATCCGGCGCCAGCCCCCCAAATCGGTTGATTACGTTGGCTTTACTCTAATGGCCGTCGGCCTCGGAACCCTCCAGCTCGTTCTCGACAGAGGGGAAAGGGCCGACTGGTTTGCTTCCCCCTGGGTGTGGGCGGCCGTAATCGCTTCCGGCGTTTGCCTGCTCGGTTTTGTAATCTGGGAATTGAACTCCAGGGACCCCATAGTCGACCTGCACGTCTTGTCCGACCGCAATTTCGCTGTCGGCGCTATTCTGGCCACCACCTATGGAATCATTCTGTACGGCACTTTAGTGATGCTGCCTCTGTTTCTGCAAAACCTGATGGGATACACGGCGCTGGAAAGCGGCCTGGCGATGACTCCACGCGGAATGGGCGCACTGGCTTCAACAGCCCTGGCAGGCTGGCTTGTGCGCAAGATCGACGGCCGCATTTTGATCGTTTCCGGCTTCATCCTCCTTACCGTGGCCTGCTTCGCTCTGGGTGAAATCAATCTTGAGATTTCCATCGGCAGCATCATCCTGCCCAACGTTATCATCGGGTTTGCGATTGGAATAATCTTCGTCTGCGTGACCACTCTCACCATGGGAACGCTGCCCAATGAAATGATAGGCACAGCAACAGGCCTCTGGAACCTGATGAGGGGTATGGGCGGGAGCATCGGCATCGCGGCGGTTGCCACATTGATCTCCCGGCATGCTCAATTGCACCAGTCCATGCTGGCCTACCACCTCACTCCATACAATCCTGCGTTTCGCCTCTCATTCCACTGGATGACGGAATTGTTCTCCGCTCAATATGATCCGGCCACGGCAATGAAAAAGGCTTACCAGTCCATCTACAACATCCTTGTAGTCCAGTCCACTTTCTTTGCGTTCATCGATATCTTCAGACTGATCGGTTTCTTTTCCCTCGCGGGAATTCCCTTGGCGTTGCTTTTCAAAAACGTAGCCTTGAAAAAACCTGAGCGGAGTTCTTTAACAGATTGATTGGAAACTTAGCGCGAATTCTCAAGGGCCGGGGCCGGCCTTTTCTCAGAGCCGTCCCAGCAGCCTGAGCACCCCTATGGACAGGGCAGGAACGTAGGTAATCAGGAGCACTCCCAGGCCAAGTATCAGCAGGAACGGGATGACATCCCGGTATAGAGCTCCCATCGGCTTTCCGAAGCACGATGACGCTATGAGCAGGTTTAGGCCTACCGGCGGGAACAGAAAACCGACTTGGAGATTTGCCAGAAAGATGATGCCCAGGTGCACCGGGTGGACCCCGAAAGCCACTCCCAGCGGAATGACAAGGGGCGTCAGTACGATGATTGCCGAAAATATCTCCAGTACGCTTCCCAGAACCAGCAGCACTATGTTCAATGTGAGCAGGAAAAAAAGCGGCGAGTGAATCCGCTCCTTCACAACCTCCAGCAGACGGTCGGGAATTTGTGCGTCCACAAGGTAGCCCGTAAGGCCCATTGCGCAGCTAAGCAGTATGAAGATCGCCCCCACGAGCGCAGCAGCCTTGACAAGCGTCCCCGGCAACTTTTCCAGGGGGTGCAGGTCCCGGTGAATGAAGCATGAGATGACTATTGTGTAGGCGCATGCGAAAGCGGAAGTCTCCAGCATTGATGCCAGACCGGTCCCGAACAGAATGGCCATCGCAGCGGGGATCGACAGATCCCATTTTGCAATCCGGGCTGAAGCAAGAAGTTCGTGCCATCTGAAAGGCTGTCGCTCTATCCCGGCTTTCAGGCTGACCTTTATACTATAAATCGCCACCAGCATGAGCAGCAGAGTTCCCGGGACGAATCCGGCGATGAACAATTGATCCGCTGGAGTATTCGCCACAACGCCGTAGAGGACTACGGCAAGGCATGGCGGAAACAGCAGGCCCAGGCTCCCGGCAGCCGTTACCAGACCGAGCGAGAAGCTCTCCGAGTAACCGCCCTTGAGCAGTATGGGATAAACAAGCCCCCCGAGAGCTATGATCGTAACGCCCGAGCCCCCGGTCAACGCAGTGAAAAGCGCGCAGACCGCTCCAACCAGCAGCGCGACCCCACCTGGAATGAACCCAAGCAGCGCTCGAAAAAAATTCACCAATCGCAGGGGAGAGTTGCTCTCCGCTAGGACAAAGCCGGTTGCGGTCAGCAGCGGTATTGCGGGAAGATTTGGAGAACCCACAAGCCTGTAAATCTCGGCTGTGACCGCCGAAACGGGAGTCCCGTCCCCCCAGAAAAAGATCAGCGCCAGTCCGGACATTGCGGCAAATACAGGGGAGCCGACAAGCATCGCTGCCATCAGTATTGCGGTCAGTATCCAGATCATTATGCCCGAAGGCTCAATTATGCCCAGAACAAAGGTGGCGCAGGCGATGGCTCCAGCCCAAAGGCGCGCCGGCAACCGGCTCGAGGACTTCCAAACGTAGGTCAGCGAGATAAGCCCCAGGCCAAGGGGCATTACGCTTTCACTTATCCAGACCGGCAGCCCGAAAGTCAGGCTTCGTCCCTGCACCCGTTCGGCAATGACCACGCAGACACCGGCATAGGTAAGAATCGCGGTGACACAGGCGGCTACGCAGGAGGAAAAATACTCAGCCTCCCGGCGCGCTCTTACTCCCGGCAGCAGGCCCGCCGTGGAAAGCGTAAGGTGCTTCCCTGCCAGGGTGGCGGCAAGTCCGCCAATAAAGGTGAGGAAAAATGTCAACTGCTGCGTATAAGTCGCTGAGCCAGGGATGTGAAACCCGGCAAGCGGACGGCCAAGAAAGTCGACAAGCGGCATGGCTGTAAGCAACAAAAAACCGGCGACAAGCAAACATTTCCCAATCCCGCGAGCCAAAGCACGAGGTGTCACTTTACCGCCTTATCCGCATGCCTGCGGCATTGATCCCTGAGCTCCAAGGCCGTGTCGAGTAGTTCGGCTGGCACATAGGACCCGCGAACCTTAGGCAGAACGCCTTCGATCAGACGCCGCCACTCACCCAGCACTTTTGCGTCAACTGAAACGACTTCAACCCCGTTCTTCTTAAGAGCTTCCATGTCCGCCTGATCCGCTTGTCGAGAAAATTCCTGCAAACGCTGCGAGGCCTTAAGCGACGCCTGCATCATGGCAGGACGGACCTCTGCGGGGATTTTCTCCCAGGCGGATTTCGTAATCACTATCCCCCCCATGAGCACAGCCCATTTGAGATCGGTCATATGGTTGAGCTGCTTGTACCACTGGAGCAGGAGCACCCCCTGAGACGTCATGGTGATGGCCTGGACCAGGCCCGTCTGAAGGGCGGTCGCAATCTCGGTGGAAGGCAGCGGAACAGGATTGAGTCCGGCGTTCTTGACAAGTTCTGCATACTGGTCGTCGCCGGACACGACGTACATCTTCAGTTTTTTCAGATCGTCGGGCGTCCTTACCGGAAACCTTGTAAAAAAATGCGTCCATCCTCCATCCGACCATCCGAGCACAATGAATCCCTTTGCCTCCATTCGCCGCTCCAACCGGGAAGCGATCTGCTCGCGGACGCAATCCAACTCTGCGTAATCAGCGTATGCCAGGGGAACTTCGAGCCCGAGCACCCCCCGGTCTATTATACTAAGGCCCGCTATGGTAAGAAGGCCGGCATCGAGTGTCCCGAGCTGCATCTTTCGGACTATGTCCTGGTCGTCCCCCGCCACTCCGCCCGGATAAAGCCTGAATACAATCCGGCCGTTGGATGCTTTTTGCCATTCGGCGCCCATTTCCTGAAGGATCTTGTGCCATTCGGATCCCTGAGGCACCAGTGTCGCCATTTTCATGACGGTCTCGCCGGCGCCCTGGGCGTTGGATGCCGAAATTGAAAAGAAAATAGCTCCAAAACAAAGCCATCCGCGAAGTTTCATGGTGCGCCCGCTATCCGTTCCGCCTGAATCAGTCGATAAAGAGCCTGTCCATGCGAGCTAGAAGCCATCGAGCCCTGCGCTGTGCAATTATGTTTGAAAGCCGATGGTCCGGGGCATCGTCGATATTGATTGCGAGCGCCCGATCCAGCAGCTGCTTGAACTCAGCCCGGTCCTGTATGGCCACGTCAACCGTTTCGGCAAAAGAAACCATAGGGGAGGCCCTTCGTCCCCCGGATAGCTCAATCGCCCGACCAAGGCTCTCACGAGCTCGGTCGATGGAGCCTCCGCCGGCGGCCGGCCTTCCGCCCTCGTATACAATCATAAAATCGTAAATTGCGCCCAAACCGAATTTTTCGTCAAGTTCCAGGGCGCGCCGAATGAGGGCTTCCGCCCTGGGCAGGTCCACCGCAAGGTCAGGGTTGGTCTTGTCCAGTGAGATGGCGGCCCCCCACGCAGACGCGGTCCAGTAGAGGAAGGGGACGTCTTGTTTGCCCATCGTAGCCAGCGCCTTCCCGCAATCGCTCCTCAGCAGTTCGCTAAAGCCGGGCTCGATTTCCTCAAGGCCGCGAATTCCATAACCCAGCGCCCGGCGGTAGAGACGCAGCGCACGCTCCCTGAGAAATATGGCCCGCATAAGGTCGCTGTCTTCAACTAAATCAGCCTCCGTCTGCACAAAGGCGTAGGCATACTGGGTAAAACCGCTCGCGGCAGCCAAAAGCAGCCCTTTGTGATGTGGGGATTGCGCCAACAGACTCTCGATGGTTTTGAGCCCAAAGGGCATGGCTGCGCCCACCAGGTCCGGATCGTCGTCGCCGGCATAAACCTGTGAACCTTCCGCCAGGACGTTGCCGACGCGATACACCACCAGTTTGTTAAAAGAACACCCTGCCAGAGCCAGGACAAGAATCGAAATAGATACCCAGCGCAATCCCCGAACGGCCCCCCATAGCGAATTTGCCGGTCATGATCCGAATCCCGTGCCGACGGTCTCCTTCTCTGAAAAACATCTAACAATACTGCGACTCTTCAAAATATCAAGCACTTTTCGGAATGAACCGGGATTGCTCTCTTTGCGATAAAACTCTTTGCTGAGCCTAAGACCTTCTTTCACTGGCTCCTGACCCTCGTATCGATCGCGGCGATATGCTCGATTGCGACCAGGGCGTCGAAGAAATCCTTCTGGCTCAGTTTAACCAGATGCAAAAGATTGCCTTTGACATCGTTTACCGTGCCCGTAATCGTTTGGCCCGATACCAGATATACCGTAACGGTCCTGCCTTTGAGCATGGAAAGATTATCCGCCATCGACGCGCTCAGATTGAACCGGACAGCCTCCTGCTCGGCGCCTGCAACGCTTTCCGCTCTAGTGAGGCTCAACCCGAAAACCATTGTAAGAGCCAAGACCGCCAACAACACCTGATTCTCAGTTAATCTTTTCATGCAGTTCCGTCCTTTCGCAGCTGGAAGTTCACCCCAAATCCATCCCTGTTTGCAATAGTATCTGAGTATATTACCACATTCCTGAGGCGACATTGGGCATATCAACTTGGACAAACTTCCCACCCTCCGGCAATCCCAACTCCAAATCGTTGCCGTCCCGGGCGAGTCACGATCCAACAGCGGACAAGCACCCCTCGCTCATTCCGGCGTCGCCGTCCGCCGAACGGGATTCGGCCGCCGATCGCAACTGTGGGTTCTTGGCGGCATATGAGTGAAAAATATCATTGCGGCCTGAAATATTCTTTCGGGACAACCACTATCCCGCGCGGAGTAACCGTGAATTTCTCCCGGTCGGCCTGCGGGTTGATCCCAATTTCAGTATTAGGGGGGATGACGTTGTCTTTATCTATGATTGCCTTTTTGATTTTACAGTGACGACCCACTTCCACGTGGTCCATGATAACGGATTCGTCCACCTGCGCCCAACTGCGGACTGTGACGTCGCAGGAAAGCACCGAACTCCTCACGGTTCCCCCGCTTATTATGCAGCCGGGCGAAACCAGTGAATCCACCGCCGCCCCGGTCCTGGGGGTCGCCTCCTCGGGCTGGTTGAAAACGAACTTGGCCGGTGGATACTGGTGCGGACGGTTCCTGACGGGCCAAAGGCGCCCGTAGAGGTTGAAGAAGGGGTCCACGCCGGTCAAATCCATATTGGCGTTCCAGTAAGAATCCAGCGTACCGACGTCCCTCCAGTACTGCGAATCCCGGGTCGCCTCCACAAGGAGAAGCCTCCTGACCCCATCGGGGTCCACCTGAAGGATGTAATCGCGAATCCGGTTCATGCGTCTGTAAGGGTAGGCGCAGATTTTCAGTTCGTCTACGATCCTGGGAATTATGTCCCCTCCAAAATCGGTATAATCGCTCTTTTCAAGCAGGTCGAGAATAACCTCGGTCCGGAACAGATAGATGCCCATCGAAGCCAGACACCGCTCCGGTTCGTCCGGTATGGGCTTTGGCTCCTTCGGCTTCTCCTCCCAGGCGCGAATCCTGAAATCGTTGTCCACCCCGGCGATCCCAAACTCATGACCCTGCGCCCGGTCTACTTCCAAAAGAGCTACCGTTACATCCCCCCCCACCTTTTCGTGATATTCCCGAAAGGCCATATAGTCCATCTTATATACATGGTCCCCGGAAAGGATCAAAACGTGCCGGGGCATTTCACGCTTGATCAGATAAAGGTTCTGCCGCACGGAGTCCGCCGTTCCGCGGTACCATCCCTCTCCCACTCTCTGTTGAGGAGCAACCACGCGCAAATAATGGCCGAGACCCGTGGAAAAAATATTCCAGCCTTCCTCGATGTGGTCCACCAGTGATTGCGATTTGTACTGCGGAAAGATCAAAATCTTGTAAAGCTGGGAATTGATGCAGTTGCTCAGGGGGATATCGATCAGACGGTAAATGCCTCCAAAAGGGACAGCAGGCTTGGCGCGCTCCTCTGTCAGCGGCATAAGCCGCTTGCCCCTGCCTCCCGCCATGATGATTGTCAGTACGTCTTTCATTACTTTAAAAGACCCATAGGATTGGACGGCAGTTGGTTGCCCTCGTACCTGACCGTTCCGGTTTTATCCAGTAAGACAAAGTGAGGTACGCCCTCAATCCGGTAGGAACGGGTGACCTTCGAATCAGGGTCATATAAAACGATATAGGGCGCGGGATCGGTTTCTTCGAAATGCTTTACCCTGGCAAGCGAATCTCCGGCGCCCACGTCGATTGCAATTATTTCAACATCGGCATCGGAGGTTGCCTTTCGCAGCCTGATCACTTCCGGCCGCACAGCCATGCAGTGAGGACACCAGGTGGCCCAGAAATAGAGAAGGACGGGTTTTTGTCCCTTAAACTGGCTGAGGGTGACGTGAGATCCGTTCAAGTCCTGTAGATCGAAATCAGGCGCAGCAAAAGCGGTGGCCCCTTTGCTCTCCTCAACAGATCCGGTCGGCCGGCCGGCAAATACCGCCAAAAAAAGAATCGAAAAAAATAAAACCGCCGCCAACTTCCCACTTCCCTCACAGTTCATATCAAAAACTCCCCAGTCTTTATCAGGAAATATTCCGCCGCAAGAATCATCAGGATGCCGAAACTCCTCTGTATCCGAAGCATCCATTTTCCGGATCGCGGCAACGAGGTAAGCAATCCGGTGAAAGTGCCCACCACTATCACCAGCGCCCCCAGGCCCACTGAAAATGAGAAAACCATGCCCACCCCGAGGACTAGCTGGCGCTTGGCCGCAACCATGGCCAGAAGAACGCCCAGAATCGGGGTGGTGCACGTACTCACCACTAAAGCGGACGCCCCGCCCAGTATCATGCTGGCAAAAACATCGTGGCCGGAAAAAGCCGCCACCCTTAAGTTATTGAGAAAACCCGGCGGCGTAAGCGGTACCGCCTCAAGCATTACGAGGCCGAAAAAAAGACAAACATTGCCAACGATCAAATAAACCCAGGGGCTGGCGGTAAGAGCGCCGAACAACCGTCCGGTAAGAGCGGCAAAGACAGCCAGAGCCGAATAGACAATCGACATGCCCGCCACATAAAAGATCGAAAGCAGAAAACCTCTTTTCCTGCTGCCGTTCGCCTTCCCGCCAATAAAGGCAACCGTTATCGGCATCATCGGATAGGTGCAGGGCGTAAAACTTGCCAGAACGCCTCCGGCGAACGAAAAAACTATTGCAAGCCACGGGGAACTGTGAGCGATACCCTCAAATTGGCTGATCCACTCCATAAGAGTTCGCCTCGTTTAACTTCCCGAAGATAGTGTTCCCGGCTCGACTGGATCGGCGACCACTCTCGGAATCCATTGCCTTCCCGGTCGACTTCCGTTTATTTGATCCAGCACCTTTATGCTCCGGATTTCCCTTCTGGTATGATAGCAGAACCAGTCGAGAAGACCCGTCAAAAGGGGCGCTCTCATTTCACGGCGCATCCGAAGCCGCCAGATTCTATCGAGCGGAATTTTCCTCATATAATGCATTAGGGCAAGTGTCCCCAGATCCACCGCAATATAGCCGGTATTCGCGCAAAAGTGATCTGCGCACACCAGCTTCCCGTGCACAGGCTGCCAAAACCATTTTCGGGCCGTCCTGAGCCCCCGCCGGCAAATTGCGCACCCATCCAGGGCGGGCATATATCCCATCAACGCCTGAAACCGCAGCAGCGCCAATAATAGCACGTTCTGCGGGTCCCTGTCCTGCTCCAATCTTTCAAAAGTCCCCTTGTGGAGAAGGAAAGGGGCGGCGTGTGGTTCCCATTCGGGCACCATCTCCAAAATGATTTCGGAAAAAAGCGCTGCGCATGCCCACTTCTCTATATCTGTGCGCATGGGCAGATAAGGCTCCAGAAGTTTGCACCCTTCAATCCAGATATAAGAATTTCTCTCCCGGCATTCCAGGCGCACAAGACTGCATGGTTCGAATACGTTTGCAAATCTTTTCCTGCTTCTCCTGGCACCCTTGGCAATCCCGCGCAATCTCCCAAAACCCGCGGAGTGGAATGTCACCAGGCGATCCGATTCACCGTGGTCGCGTGTGCACAAAACGATTGCGTCGGTTTCGATTCTTTTCATTTCTCCCGACCGGCCAAACCTCTTACCCGAAACAAATGTCGCATTGTAAACGCATCGAGCAATTTGTTCAAGCTTGTCGAACAGCAAGCACCTTTTAACCCATCAACCTTGCATCCAGGCCCCAGCCGCTACACCCACCTTCTAACCGAGCAAGTATAATTTGCGAAGGCTCCATTGAACGAATCCCCCAGAATCTTTTCCTCGTATGGGATGAATACGAAATTGATCACCACAAAGAAGACGACGGGCGGAAAAAGGAACAGGGGCGCCCCCAGGCCGATCGCGGGCGATAGAAGCATCAACAGCATTCCGAGGTACATCGGATTGCGCGAGAAGCGAAAAGGTCCCGAACAAATAAGAACCACAGGCGTATCCGTCGGAAGAATGGGATTGTCCTTCTTCTCAAACTCGGCCCACGCCCAGACCATCACGGCGGCCCCCGGCACAAAGACGCTCAGACCGCACCACAGGCAGATCCAAAAAGAGGCCCGCACTGCCGGGAAAAATCCATAAATGAGCCCGGCAACGCCCAAAAGGCAGATGGCCACACGCGGCGGACGAAGTCTCGTTATCCTCTGATTCATCGTCGTCATACCAAATCCTCCCGCTCTATTTAGTTTAGTAACTAAACTATTGGAATAAAAAAACTTCAATCCTTTCCTGAATGCATCATCGCCTGCCTGCTCCTGTCCAAAAACTCCTCCAACCAGCGAAACATCCCGATCAGAAAAGCCACCTCATCACCCTTGTGACGTCCAAGCTCCTCAGATATCGCCCGGACCGTTTCCTGATTTATTCTTTTCCTGCACTCGCAGACAGCCTTCCCTTCCTGCGTGAGTTCGATGAATACCTCCTTCTCGTTGCCGCCTTTCTTGTACCTTCGGACGAGACCCTTGTTTTCGAGTTTTTTTATAACCTGCGAAACAGCCCCTTTGGTCACTCCTGCGATCTGGGCAAATTCGGTGACATTGATTCCGGGGTTCTCGCCGACCTTGTCGAGCATATGCCGCTCCGAATGGTAGAGATCAAAACCCTTCCCATGCCTGGCCGGCAGCTTTTCCATGGAATTGTATTTGTGAACCAGCCGCATGAAGCAATCCATGATTTTTTTGCCCTCTGCCTGGAAAAGCCCGCTCTTGAGCATTGTTTCAGATCCTTGCGCAGCTGCTGCATTATGTGTCTGTTTTTTTTCCATGCTATATTGTATAGCTACTAAACAAAATTTGTCAACAAAAATCTGCATCACATTATCGGTTTGCGGCCCGCTCAACCCGAAAGAGTGCCCGGGAAACGAGATGCTTTGCAAACATGCAGTGTTGCGGGTAATTTCGCAGCAGACCCGGAGCCAGGCGCCAAACCGGGAATTGGCGGTGGAGCGGTTCGTGGAGTTGATGCAGGAGGCCGTAAGGCAGGTTCCCAAAAGAAAGAAGACAGGGGTCGGCAGGGCGGCAAACGTCCGGCGGTTGGAGGAGAAGAAGCGGCGGAGCATCTTGAAAAGCACAATGTCGAAAAATGTTCGCGTTGTGGATTAGGAAAAAAAATACCAGCAACTCCTGATCGGTCTGGTTCAAATGAGAAAATAGAAAACTTACAACTATCCTGGGACCGAATTAAACAGCAGGCCCATTACTGGTCTCGTGCATGGGCTGATCTGCGGCGGAATCAACCGGTTTCGGCGATTCATGGGTTGGGTGGAGGAGCTTGAAAACCAACTGTTAGATCTTTTTGAAAGCTCGCTCTGATTGGACTTTCAACCTCTTTTAACTCTCTGGATACCGTGATGAACAAAGAATGGAATAAGTTTCTCGAAAGTGTTCCCTGGTTTCCCCGCAAACGTGACATCGTTGAAGTGGGTTCAGTGAAGCCCCAGGGGAGCTGGAAGCCTGCCGGCAAGGACTTTCAAAAGCTTTTTGCCCCGATGCATGACCTGCTCTCCGAAGCAAAAGTGACACCCGTGAGAATCAATGGACGGGAGCTCATGTTGTTTTCCTGGAAGCGGGGAGAAATACATCCAAGCTGGCTTTCTCCTCTGCCTATCAGACATGAGGTTCAAACCGTTTGCCGGGAGCATGCGGTCTTGTTGCAGTCTTTCGGCGGTATTATCGAGCGCGGCGAGGACCCCGATACCTGGTTGATGAATCACAACGATGTGCTGACCATCGATGAGGCGTCACGTGACGCAGCATTCATCGAACACTACTCTTGGGCGTTCGAGGACTCGGGAATTCCGATCCCGCTGAAAGAGTATTACTCCATTGCACAGGAAGCCAACGGCAACACGACGCTGTGTAATAGAGCCACCGGTAGAGTCATTCTATTTGCGCCCGATCATGCATTTTCGCATATCGTTCCGGTGCTCGGATGCCCGGAATACACGTTGTACGACATCAAAGGAGCCGAAACGTTTGTGACCTGGGTAAACGCAATCGCCGATCAATGGCTCTCGGCAGGTCGCGGAGGCAAGGACTGAGCCATTGGCGCCGGGCCAAGAAAGCCTGACGATCTCATGGACTGCGAGCGGCGCCATAATTTCTTATATTAAAAAGTCCATAACGTTAACACGGTAAGCACCGGGGTGACTGTTGTAATGCTGTTCGGTTACATTACCCCTGCCAAAGCTGCGAAAACGAGGATCGAATATACGACCGCATCGGCCAATGCGTGGGCCGCGATTGGCGCCATCAAACCTTTTGCGCATTGTCGAACGTAGCCCAATATGCAACCGTAGATAGTCGCCAGAACCATTCCGGATACGCCTCTTGGAAAACCGTTAAGGTGAGCCGCACCGAAAGATAATGCCTGGATAAAAATGACTGCCGCGCTTGACGAAAAAACTCTCTCAACCGCGTCGAAAATCATCCCGCGCCACAAAGCCTCCTCACAAATTGCATTGCTTATGGAAAAAAGAACGCCGATCAGGATAACTTCAACCGGATGCACGTCGGGTATTCTGCTTGCGATGTCCGAGATATCCGGCTTCACGATGAAATACCAGCAAACTAGTGATATTCCGGATATTGCGGCAACGACGGCCGTCATTGCTATCTCTTGGCGCCCCCAATTTCCCCTCTTTATCCAGCCAAATGCCCCTCTCGTAAACGGAATGAGCCTCCCCGCAATCAGCGCGGCGCCCAGGGCAAAAACCATTGGAAGGGGCCATAAGCTGCTGATGCTCGCGACTCGGCAGAGAAACGACATCAGGCCGCACGTCAAGCCCAGCACAAACACGTCTGCTAATCTTAGATACAGCCCGCTTAGCATCAAAAGGAAAAGAACGGCCTCACAAAAGCCGAACTTCGGAAAGACACTCATCCCGAAGAAAACGAGACACAATAAGACGAGCGCCCCATGTAGCCGCGAATCCTTTCGCCTGTAGTCATTGGCCTTCGCTGTCTCCATCTCGCCCTCGCGGTATCGGCCCGCCAACACCCCTAAAATCAGTATTGCCCGTTCCGTTATCCTTAGGCTTTCTTATTCTCTGAATAAATGAAAGAATCCGTACTGTCTACCTCGATCATCTACGGGACTCAATAAAATAAAAAAACCCGCGCATAGGGCTGGGCTTTGAATTCACCCGCCGCAGGGGGCGTTTGGCCAGCCTCCAAGGGAGGCATGCCTTCGTTGCGCCCTGTTTGGGCGTTCTTTTATTTGCCGATTGCGAGCTCCTCTTGTAGCCGCTCCTTTTTCTTTTGTCTTCTTCGTGGCTCTTCATGATCTTCATGGTGCCCCCTTCCGCCCGCCGTTTTTGTTTAAACCAGGACACGAGGAACACGAAGATAGCGAACCGTGGCATGCATAGGTTGTGAGCCCTGGCTCATGAAAGTTAGCCGCATGAACCTGTTTTTGCCGGCCGCAATAAGGAGCGGGAATTAACCGTCGCTGGCGAAGCTGTCTAAATAAAGCTTCACATTGTTCAAGACGCCCTCATTATTTGGATCGAATCCAACGCCCATTTCACAATACTGTCCATCCATTCTCAGGTTTTTCACACTGCCTTCTGTCACCTGCTCTTCCTGTATCCCCGCCAGGTGAAAGGACAGTTCGACAGTCTGCCCGACGTTGAAAGATGAAAATCCGCTCTCGCCACTATCTATACAAACCCTGCATCCTCCCAGGCTTATGTCGACTATGACAGCCCTTAAGACGCCATTGCCTTTCCACACTTTCGCAGGAAAGCGGCACTCGACCCGTTGACTCTGGCGCAGGTTCACCTTTTCGACGGTAGCGGGATAAGTAAGGAAAACCAGCAGTACAGGCTTCTGTATGAAGTTCAGTATGGTTGAGTTAAACCCGTACACATTTCCGGCATAGACATATCTGCCGACTATTAAAGTTCCGGCCGTCAGTCTGTTGAGAATACCGGGATAGGCGGGAATACTGATCATAAGGAACTCGTCTGGAGCCATTCCGGTCAAGATACCTCCAATTTTATATTTTTGTCCTTCTTGACCGATCTGAAGCTGCAAACGAGTGCCAATTCCAATATTCAGCGTCTGAACCCTTACCACACCGTGAACTTTATCTGGCATAGGCTCTCCTACCGAATAAGAATCAGCACACAAAAGAACTAACACCCAACCTGTTTACAGAAAAATGCCCAAGCTACGTCCATACTATATATGTACAACCATGAGTCATAGGACCACTGAACGATTGCGTCCCTTTTTCTTAGCTTCATACATTGCCGTATCCACTCGCTTGAAAATTGTTTCAATGTCTTGGTCTGAAGCATCTATAGTGGTGCCCCCGATACTTACAGTGAGCGGGATTTCTTCATTCTGGTAAATAAAACGCGCCCGCTCTATGAGCTTGCGTAATCTTTCAGCGACAATGCGGACACCCCGTTGGTCCGTGCCTGAAAGAATTGTTATAAATTCCTCTCCACCATACCGTGCTAAAAAGTCGGTTCCGCGCAGAATTTTGTTAATCAGTTTTGTAAGTTCTTCCAGACATCTATCTCCAGCCCAGTGTCCATAACAGTCGTTGATTGACTTGAACTGGTCTATGTCTATCATCAGAATGGAAAATATCTCTCCACTGCGCTCGAAATGCCCCTTCTCCTCCAGAAGACGTTTTTCGTAAGCCCGGCGGTTATAGACTCCGGTCAATGGGTCAAGGAGAGTCTCTTCTTCCAGGTCTTTTGCCCTCTTTTGAACGTAAACAATTTCTCGTTTCATTCCCGCAACTTGCTGCCTGAGCCTCTTAAGCTCCTCTGTCGCCCGTTTTAATCGATGTTCGTCTTGTTCGCGTTTTTTCTTGATAGATTCTTTAATCGTCGCCAGTTTAGCAGCAACGAAACCCCTTATCTCAATCAGATTTGCACATTTGTGAATGGTCTCCGTGGTATCTTCCAGGTCATATGCAAGTGTATTGTTGAATGCCTTGTTGCTCTCGTAAGTCTCCCGACTGCATGATATGGAAGATACGAGACCGGTATCAATTTCGACCAGATCCTTACCTATTTCTCTCACAAGAGTGGTGAACTGGTCCAATTCCTCGCTAACCCTGCGCTTTGCAGCCCGTATAATTAGAAGAACCTCGTCGTTGATGTCCAAAACTTGTTTGACTTTATTACTCTTGGTGAGCCGTTCACGTATTCCTGAAGCCAGAGCGAGAAAGTCTCTGGGGGCCTTATCTTCGAATTCACCCAGAAGGTTTAGACGAAAATCCCGCAGTGTCTCCATATAAGGCGATGGATCGTTTTCTGTTTGGACCTGTTGCTTTTTTTCAACCATTTCGGCGGATTGGCAGGAATTTCCAAAAGAAAAGTCAGCCAATCCTGCGCCCGCCAGAAATTCAATGTATTCCTGCTTCCCGGCTAACGCTTGGTGAAGTACGCTCGGAGTGATAGGCCGTGACCTCCATCTGAGGTCTTTTAACGTATCAATGACGATGGTGCACAAAGCTTCAGAACCGTTTCCTCGTTGTATGGTGTCCATTCTCCCCCTTTACACCCAAAAAATTCAATCCTCCTGTTCCTTCCCGCATCCTGTGTATATCGGCTGGATTCGCTCCAAAAACCATTTCCCTTATTGCAGCTATTCGAACGCTCCATCAACCCATTCAATAGATTCCGAATAGATCTTCGACATCTCGCCATCAACTATCCCGAGGACGGAGGCCAACGCGGGAACCGCTGCCCAGTCTGCCCGCTCATATGATACAACTAGATCGAACACGTCTCTGTAAGAGTTACGCTCTCCAAGCAAAGCCGCCTTAGCCTGCGCTGCAATAGGAATATCCTCCAGGATTTCCTCCATCGGTCTCTCCAGTAGAGCGTCCATGCAGGAAAGCAATCCCATCAGGAAGAATGCGGACCTCTGCCCGCCAAAACCCAGCATGCCGGCAAGCATCTCGGATAAGCGGGCTCTCAGCAGGGAGACCCTGAGGAGTTCCTGTGGATGATCCTTTCCCAGTTCCATAAGAACTGCGATCGATGCCCACCTCCTGATCTCATATTCGCCAAGTAGATCCAGAGACTGTTTTATGGATGTTATCTCGCGGTGGCGGCCAAAATAAGCTGAGTTGATATACTTTAAGAGCTTGTAAGTCAGCGACGGGTCGCGCTCGATTAGCTTCTGGATGGCCTTGAAATTCGGAGAGTCGGCGCTCAGCTCCTTTAGAATGCCCAGATGGTTCATCTTATAGCCCTCGATGTCCCGTCTGGCCATAATGACCGGCTTACAGAAAAAGTAGCCCTGAAAAAGAGTGTAGCCCATCTCCAGGGCCTCGTTAAATTCTTCCCGAGTCTCTGTCTTCTCAGCCAAAAGCTTTACCCTGTTTCCTCGAGAAAACCGTTGCGCGATCTCCTCCCTCTCCTTGCCGTCTGTTTGACGGAAATCCACTTTGATAATATCAACGATCTCAAGGAAGGGATTATCTTCATTTCCCCTGAGAATGAAATCATCGAGGGCCAGAGGGTAGCCTTGGGACCGAAGCGAGCTGAGAATTTTTATCAATTTAGGGTCGGGCTCCACATCCTCCAGGATCTCCACGACTCCTATCTCCTTTGGAAGCAGGGAAGCGGCCCCGTTGATAAGAAGGTTCCTCGTGAAGTTCACGAAAGCCTTGCCGCCTCCGGAAATCTTCTGTGCCCCGATAACGAGAAGAACATTCCTGATAACGGAAAGTGAGGCTTGGTCGCCATCCACCTGTGAATAGAAGTTCTCGTCCCTCGATCGGTAAAGAAGCTCATACCCGTATACAGTTTGCTTCGCATCAAAAATAGGCTGTCGGGCTATAAAAACTTCCATTACTTAACTCACCTCAGCTCAAAATCACTATTATTTGATCGGTTAGATCCATCGATATGTTTAGGAAATTTTCCAGGCCTCTCCAATTGCTGGCTGCTAAGAGTTGACCGTGCGCACTACGTTTTTCCATACTTCTCAAACAAAGCCGAAACGTGCAAACGGGGTCGAAGCCAAAAACGGCAGAGCCGGTTAAAACCGGCTTGTCACAACCGGGCGCGGGTAACGTTTGCGGGGTTGCGGTTTGCGCGGGGTCCCATGGGGTCGGGCGGCCCCCGGCCGGCATTGCCGCCTCCGAAGGCAGCGGCGAATCTGTCCGCGGCCACACGCCGCCGCTCGGCCTCACGCAGCCCGCCCTCCACACCGGCGCGCGCGTGCGATGAATCCGTATCATTTCCACCGCCAAGCCGCAGACTCTTCCGAAAGGTATTATCGTATAAGTGCTTCTGTTATCCCGCCCCTCCGGCCGGCTGCCCTCCGGCCATGCGGGCCGATTACTCATTGCTGCCCATAGAAACTACACCAAGCGTCAAAAGAAAGTTGACACGATGTTACGGCCCGTGGGATGTTTCTCTCTGTCTTCCGACATCCGACTTCTGTCGTCCGTTATAGGCTGACGGGGTAGTGGGCAAAGAAAGTGGTGCCCTCATCCTGGTTGGATACAAACCCCACACTCCCTTGAAGATAGCGCTCGGTTAACAGCTTCATGCCGTACGTACCCATACCCCTGGCGCCGCCCTTGGTAGAGAAGGATCGCGTGAACACCTGGCGCTGAACGTTTTGGGACATATACGCGGCATTGTGCACACGAAACCACACCCTGTCACCGCTCGTTTCACTGCTCACAGTGACTGTCTCACCCGGGGCCGATGCTTCAAGAGCATTCTTCACCATGTTGCCGATAACCCGCCCCAGGATTACAGAATCGGTCTCCATTAACACCTCTGCGCAAGAGGGATCGACTACGATATTGCGGTCCCTGGCCGCCTCCTGGCTGGCAAAAAGGCGTGCGACGCCGCGAAGGAAATCAACGGTATTGACGATGCCCCGAGTCACGCGCAATTCGTTGTTCTCGGCCGCCAGAAGGTCTTTTTGAGCGTGAATTTCCCCCAGCACCTGCTCTGTGGCGTCACAAATAATTTCTGCGTACTTCGACGCATCATCGGGATCCGACATGCGGATCAGGTCTGCGCACCCTAGGATGGCTCCAACCGTGTTCAGGATGTCATGGAAAAATATTTTCTCAAGGGACCTCCTGCGTCGCTCGTGGCTGATATCCTGGATGGAAAGCAAAACAAAGTTGCCGATCTCCGTCTCAATCCGCGTCGCCTGGACCATCAGCTCAAGCGATTCGGCGCCGCCCGGTCCATAGCGTGTCATGCGGCATTCCTGAGCGGCTCTTCCTCCACTGTTGGCTGCAAGTATCGCCGATACGGCCCCGCACGTTTGGCAGAATTCCGTTGTCCCGCAGCCGGCCGGAGGTTTCGTCCCGTGGACGCAGCTCAGCGCCTCTCCCGGCCGCTGCCCCAGCAGGTCCGCTGCACGGTCGACCCCAAGAAACGCCAGCATATGGCGGTTACAGAAGACGATCTGCCTTGAGTCGTTTATCACCAGGACCATGGTCGATATGGCGTCAAACAACTGCTGGATGTAAGGCAAGGCACTGAAAAACCGGCGCTGCTTTTCCACTTCGGCCAGGGGCGCTCGTTCCGCGGGGGCACAATGGGTGCAGGAAGGCGGCGGAAAAGAATCCGTCGCCGCACGCACGGCACAATGATCGTCGTACAAAAAATCCCCCTTCCGGCAGATGTGTCAATGTTGAGGCTGCCCTCCGACAAACGACGACATGGAAATCGGCGGAGGGGCAAAAAACCTTGAAACCATTTTCGGCCTCTACACCCCGGGCTCCGGCGCCTTGCTCAAGAAAAAGCGCCCCTCCGAGCGATGGTTTTTTCTCAAACTCTGTCGAGAAAAGTTCTTTGCAGGTTATTCTATGTCAAAGAATCGGCACGCCGTTGATCGTGGGAACTGTTGGACCACGCTGATAAGCACCCTGACATGGCGCATTCGCATTGTCATAGTCCCCTTTTGCCGCGGCCTGACACCCGCCGGGGCATGATGCGCTCATATGGGGCAGACAGCCGCAATCCGCCAGTACGCTGAAAAAAGAACCGCTTAAAACCACCAGAGCTATGGCAAATACAACAATCAATCCCTTGCTCATTTTCATCTCCTCAGTGCAAGAATGATATTCTCGCAAATGCTGCAACTACCGGAAATAACGCAAAATCTTTTCATTAAAAACAAGTTAAGGCCGCCTCTGCCTTCTGTCTACCGAAACGATCCATCGATTTGCCCTATGCATTCCAAACAGCACTTTATAGCTAGCGTCGAAAGAAAGCTGACACGATCTTACGGCCCGTGGGATGTTTTTCTCTGTTTTCCGACATCGAATTTCTGTCGTCCGTTATAGGGTTGAACAATGACGAGCTGTCCACTCTTCAAAACTTCGGCTTAACCCTGACAGACAAAAAACGGGCTGCAGAACTCCGGGGATGAAGCCATGTCCTATAATTGCAAAAACCGCTCTCGCTGAGATGTCACTTGCATGTTCCACCGGGAAATCGTATGGTTTTTACAGGTCTTAGGGTCGTAGCGGGAGTTTTTCGGGCAAAAATCAGACCTCAACATCCGGTTTAAATGCGGAACTTAGCAGTTGATGCATTACTCCGGCTAAAAGGAGACAGCACATGGATTATGAGAAAATCAAAGAATCAATTGCCCCATGCGGTTTGAGCTGTGAAACGTGTTTTGCCCATGTAGACGGGGACATCCGCAAGTACAGTTTGAAACTGAAAGAAAAACTGGGCAATTTCGGCCCTTATGCCGAACGTTTTCAATCTCTACTGGATGAGCCTGTTTTTAGGAAATATCCTGATTTTAAGGAAATGCTGGATTACCTTGCGTCGGAAAATTGCAACGGGTGCCGTAACGAGCAGTGCAAACTGTTCAAAGGCTGTGGAGTACGCCCCTGCCATCAGGAAAAGCAATTGGATTTTTGCTTTCAATGTGACGAATTCCCCTGTGGCAGGACTAACTTCGACGAACATCTGTTTAACAGATGGGTGCTCATTAATGAAAAAATTAGGAAGACGGAAATAGAGCAGCACTATGAAAAGACCAAAATCCGTCCCAGGTATGTCTAAACCTGCGTTATGCGTGAGAACGCCGAAGAGTACCCTCGATAACATTTCAAAATGAACGGGTAGCCGTCTTCGTCTAAATGCTGATTTGTGCGTAAATCAGCGATATACCAAGCGTCAAAAGAAAGTTGACACGATCTTACGGTCCGTGGGATGTTTTTCTCTGTTTTCCGACATCCGACCCCCGATTAGATACACTTCGGGGGCTGGCTTTCTGTCGTCCGTTATAGAGTGCCGTTTGGTTTTTTAAGCCAGGCTGGACCGCATCATTGAAATTTGAATGACTCCAGCTCTTCCGTATACCGCTCATTTCTAACGCCACCCGCACTATAATATTCCTCAATGGATTTTACCTGTCGCTTAATTTCAGGCACATACCAGAAGGCTTTATAGAGGCGTCCTGTTGCTGTTTGTGGAGCAACCTTTTGTGACTGCATGACTGTCGTTGCCCCATCCCGACTTGTTTGTGAACTGCTTCCAACTTTAATCGACGGCTCAAGCTCGGCTTTCCACTTCCCTTCGGATTCAACTTTGATGGCTGTAAAATGACCAGCAGGTACATCGACATCTTCCCACCCTATGACGATATAGTGATGGTTAAATTGCTCTTTCCTGTGTTCTCTATTGGGGTGGTCTTCCGTATATTCGATTTCCCAACTCTTCCCCGGTTCAAGCGGAAATAAAAAGGGACGATTCACAACCTCTTCTTTACCATTTACGTTTCTAAATCTACACCAATCTCTACCCACCAGCTGCTCTTTCGGAGCCTGAGTGGAACCTTTATCCTTTATACTTAAGAGAATACTGGTCGAGTTAGTGCGGACGACAGTGCATTCAGTAGATTTTTGAACCCAGCCGTTCTGGCCCTTTTCAATTGTGCTTCTATAAGTCCAACTGTCTCCAGGCTTTACAAACGGTAATCCAACTGATTCGGCAACCACTGAGACTGGAAATGCTAACAAACAAGTTAAAAAAATGATTATCTTCTGCATTGCGTCCTCCATATGAAATCTGTGCCGCTCTTGGCCCGGAATAATGCACTAACTTCAGTGCCAGGCATCCCAACCGCATTTCCGGGTCGGCTCTTTGCCCGGAAAAACTTCAGTTGCGCGCCTCAGACCGGAAAAAGTATACAATCTCCGGTTGGAATACACAAATTATTGAAGGTGAAATCGCTCATGTCCGAAAAAAAAGAATTTGTTGCTCTGGCAAGCTCTGATCAAAACACCATATCCGAGCTTTGCCGGCGGTTTGGAATCAGCCGTAAGACTGCTTATAAATAGATTAACCGCTACGTTGCCCGGGGTGAACCCGGTCTTAGCGATAGGTCCAGGAGACCCTTTAGCAGCCCTAATGCCGCTCCTCTTGATAGCCAAGAGACGATCTTTGAAATAAGAAAGACATTCCCGGCCTGGGGAGGGCGAAAAATTCGTGTTTTGCTTGCCCGCTTTGGGATTGATCCTGTTCCGGCCGCAAGCACGATTAACTCTATTCTCAAACGAAACGGCTACATCGATCCGCAGGAATCGGCCAAGCACACGAAATGGAAATCTTTTGAAGCAGACGCTCCCAATGACCTCTGGCAAATGGATTTCAAAGGTCACTTTCAAATCGCCCAGAAAAGGCGCCATCCTTTGACTATACTCGATGACCATTCAAGATATTCGATCTGTATTATGGCGTGCGAGAACGAAATCCGCGCTACCGTGCAAAGTGCCCTTACAGAGGGTTTCAGGACCTACGGGCTGCCCAGAGCTATCCTTTGCGAGAATGGACCACCCTGGGGAGACGAGGACAGCCGCTATACCCGTTTGACCGTGTGGCTTATGCGGATGCGAATCCGAGTGCCTTACGCCCGTTCTTTGCATCCGCAGACCCGCGGGAAAGCAGAACGCTTTCACCGAACTTTAAAAGCTGAGGTTTTGCAGTACTGCGGTGGCCTTGACCTCAACGAGTGCCAGAGTGGCTTTGACCAATGGAGGGTCTTATATAATACCGATAGACCCCATGAAGCGTTGGATATGGCGGTACCGGCAAGCCGATACGGCGTTAGTCCGCGACCCTTCCCTGAAAGGCTTCCTCCGGTTGAGTATGGACCTTCCGACCATGTTAGGAAAATCCAGGATGGGGGCTGGGTAAGCTATAAAAGCAGGGAGTTTCGGATTAGCAAAGCTTTCTGCGCTGGGAGGATCGCCATTAGACCAACCGTTATTGATGGAGAGACGGCTCTCTATTTCTGTGACCAAAAAATAGGTCACATCAATCTCAGAGGCAGCCATGAACATCCTTAAGCGCTCGATCATCCTTGGGTGCTCCGCCCCCAAACCTCCGGAGTTTTTCGCATTGAGGGAATCAAAAGGGGCAGAGGGAAAAGGAGTTGGCACCAGGTCCTGCCCCTCCGTCATCCCCCTGCCACGGCGCTCGGGTTGCTCTCCAGCAGAGCCCTATCCTTCGGGCAGGCAAGCAAAAAGTAACAATTGTCAAAGAGCAAAGGGAAAGGACAATTGTCGTTCTCCGGAATAAATAATTGTCGTTGAACACCAGATGATTTCGATAAACGGCAAAATTCCTCGGTATTTACAGGGAAACCCTGAGGGTAAAGATGTGCAATTATGGTCTAACGATAAACAATCATTAAGAACAACAATACTCTAAGGGGTTATATGCCTCACATACGGGGAGTTTTGCCCCTTTAACTCACCTCTTCTCTCCCGCCCTCGGTGTTATACGCTTATAAATCAATATGTTGAAATTTGGCATCATCCTTGCTGGGATAGGTGAAAGAAAAACAGAGGAGGAGGTGAAAGACCATGTGAGCAAAATAGAAGATTCTCGTAACTGACGATGACGGAGATTTCCTTTATGCAACGGGGATAATTCCACAAACGGGAGCGCAGGAGGTGTTCCCCAGCAAGGCATACCGAATTTCATACAAGAGGATAAAGCCGGCCGAGGCTGCATAATTTTATGGCAGTCTGTGCTAGAAAAAGAACAAGACATCCCTATAGGGCGGGGTGAAACGATGGGTACTTGCAGCCACAAATGGGAAATGACCGATATCCTTTATGGATATCTTGTTGTGGAAGGTTGTTCGAGATGTGGAGGCCGCGCCTCTTTTTTTTCCACTGAAGCCGTCGCCCCTGTGGAACAATATAAAGAGGGCGACCACTTCTGGGCTCATTTGACGAGTTCACAAGCTACAAGATTCAACCTTAAGTGCACAAAATGCCACGAAGTGGTTCATCTTGACGATTTAGTAGGATTAATGATGTCGACCTGCGAACAGCCCGGATGTTATGTAGCAAATATTGCGAAATCAGAGGGGAAAATGACGTCAGTCTATATTGCGCTTTGTGCCGACAGCTCTCACTCTTCAGGAAGATGTACAAGTACAGCGAGTATAAATGCGCTCAACGAATACTTCAATCAAAATATAAAAACCCCTGGGAAGAAAATCCTCGTGTTACCTTGCAGTAAGTGCTGTAGCATTGATACGTGTAGGGGAATAATTATTGCCGATATTGGTCTTACGGACATTTATTAACTCAACAATCTTTTACTTATAAATATGGAAAAAATACCTATGAAGACATCAGAGCTTGCAACTAAGACTGGACTTAAAGCTATTAACGAATCAGAGGACAAAATAATAGAGGGAGTCTATATCTCTGATATGGCTTCAGATATTATCACCAACGCAAAGGCAAATGCGCTTCTGATAACACTCCTGACACATAAGGTCCTTATTGCAGCGGCAAATCTAATCGATGTTGCAGCTATCGTCATCCTCAAGGGGAGATTACCGGACCAGGAAGTTATCGAACTTGCAAACAGAGTCGGCATAGCTCTTTTTAGCAGTGAAGATGATGCCTGGACATTTGCGGCAAAACTCGCAAGACTTGGATTCAATAACTGAATATAAAATAATAAGCGCCACCAAACGAGGTATATTGCTCACTAAAGGTATTTTTCGATGCCAAAGAAGTCATTTGCGCAAATTGAACATGAGTTTCCAAGACAGAAGGCAGACCTCATCCCTGCGCTTCAAAGCATACAAAACACTTACGGGTACCTGCCAAGAGAAGCAATTTCCAAGATTTCACGCAGGCTCAAAATTTCCGAAAGCGAGATATACGGTGTAGCCACTTTTTATGCACAATTTCGGTTTACGCCACCTGGGAAGCATCATCTCAAGGTCTGTTTGGGTACAGCCTGCCATGTCAAAGGCGGCGAACAGATGCTCGAAGCCCTGAAATACCTGTTCGCAATAAAACCAGGGGAGACCACGGCTGACGGCAAATATGATCTTGAGCGCGTGGCCTGTCTGGGGTGCTGTGCCCTGGCCCCTGTAGTCGTGGTTAACAATGAAGTCCATGGACGCATGAACCGGGTCATCTACACGCAACTACTGGAATCGATCGACCCTCCGTCACTGGCAGATGAAGCGAAGGAGGGGATATGAGCAGCGGTTCTGCGATCGAAAGCAAACTGCGAGATGTGGCCAGCAAGGCATCCCCAAACGGGGCCGTTAGTATTCTTATCTGTGAAGGCACAGGGTGTACCTCGTCAAAATCGCACGAGATCCTAATGACTCTGGAAAAGGAGGTAGGTGAGAAGGGATTGAACCACAAGGTCAAGGTGGGTTTCACTGGATGCCACGGGTTCTGCCAGAGAGGCCCCATTGCCGTTGTTG
>Ga0187771_10000282_pt1 | contig 29952 bp, 36 predicted proteins | sample 0116_SJ02_MP15_1_FD_133139 | JGI IMG/M metagenome (GOLD analysis project Ga0187771, IMG submission 133139) | Tropical peat soil microbial communities from peatlands in Department of Meta, Colombia - 0116_SJ02_MP15_10_MG | ecosystem: Environmental > Terrestrial > Soil > Wetlands > Peat | place... | reverse complement strand
GTTCTCGCATGGTCACTTCGTTCAGATATTTGATCTCCGCTTTCTTCCCAGCTTTCCTTATGATTTCTAAACCAGCTCTCGCGTCTCCTTGTGCAGCAAGGGAAGCGATTTTGATGAACTCGTTTTTCAGAGAGCCAGGTCTAAATGCAAATTCCACACGGTCACGAATTATGTCATAAAGTTCTTCGGCCTTGTAAGAAGGGAATTCAATTTCTGTTAAGGCAAGACTGCTGCGAATTCTAGTCGTCAGATTAGCAAGGATATGGCAGCGCGTTGATATCAGTATCATACCGCAACCGCTTCTCGCCAGCAGGTACAACAAGTCAAAATCGTCAAGTCTGTCCACTTCATCCAAGCAAACAATGACCTTCCTTTTTTTCACTATTTTCTCTAGGGATTTTGTCAATTCCCCAGTCGGCTCCCTCCCATGCACAGGTATTTGCTGTGCTAGCAAGATCTCCTTAAGGACTTCATGAGTGGTGCGATACTTCCAACAATTCACATAAGCTGAAATTTCCTTGAAATAGTTCTCAAGAATCCACTTTGCGATAGTTGTTTTTCCTGTCCCTGAAGTCCCCATCAAGAAAATATTTTCAATCGAACGGTTTTTCAGCGCTGGCTTTAAACATCTCTCAAGTTCCCTGATTTGGCCTTCTCTATGCAAAAGTCGTGTTGGAACAAATGCTTCAGTCAAAGCCTCTTCATTAACGATAATCGGAACGTCGTCAGAATCCATAATAATCTTAGGTTCGAACAGTTTAAGTCATTAACGTTCCGCTAGACGTTCCGCTAGAAATGCATTTCTAACGAATGATAGATGTTATCGGCAATTCTAGGTATTCTTGCATAACGAGTTTAAGATTACTATTCGATCACTTTCCATGGAAAAAGTGTTAGCTTTAAATTTCTCAAAGTACCAATACTACTATCCCAATCGGATTTTTCGAAATCCAAAGAAGCTTAGGGATTAGTACTTGTGCTGATTCTCCTGCCCTGGGCGTATCGGCACAACTTCGCATCCCTAACTTGCAAAAAGGATGAAGGGTAATGTGATTGTGTGAGGAATAAAATTGAAGTTCATAATTATCAGAGAAGACTTGAGAGAGTCCTTAGTAAAATTGACGAGTCGTCTATAGATAGAAAATGCAAGTCCGCAATTCTTGATTTTTATAATGACTGCCTTTCTCGCGGTTTGAGTAAGGCTAGGATATTGAAATATCTTGATACTATAGAGAGAATTGCTAGGCACCTGAAAAAACCCTTCGAAGAAGCTACGAAAGATGACATAGCCCGTTTGGTAAGAGAGATCGAAGAGAGGGATTACTCTGGTTGGACGAAACATGACTATAAGATCAACCTGAAAATATTCTACAGATGGCTTAGGAAAACCGAGGAGTATCCTGAAGAAGTAAAATGGATAAAGCCGACAGTCAAGAAGGGCAGCTTGCTTCCTGAGGAGATCCTTACAGAGGAGGAGGTCGAGAAACTGGCGGAATCAGCCACGAATCTTAAAGACAAAGCCTTCATTCTTGTTCTCTATGAATCCGGTTGCAGAATTGGCGAGATTCTTTCACTTAGAATTCACAATGTGCAATTTGATAATTACGGGGCTGTGTTATCCGTCTCTGGGAAAACAGGAGATCGAAGAGTTAGAATAATCGCTTCGGCTCCAAAACTATCTGCTTGGTTAGACAATCATCCATTCAGAGAAAACGCTGACGCACCACTATGGATCAACCTGAGCATTAATAACAGAAACAACGTCTTCAGCTACGCAGCATCAAAATTGATGCTGAAACGTGCAGCAGAAAAAGCCAAAATAAGGAAGAGAATCTATCCTCATCTTTTCAGGCATTCCAGAGCAACATTCCTTGCAAATTTTCTAACAGAAGCACAACTGAAACAGCATTTCGGGTGGGTTCAGGCGTCAGATATGGCATCTACATACGTCCATTTATCTGGTAGAGATGTTGACAACGCATTGCTGAAACTCCAAGGCGTGGAGGTTGAGAATAAGGCAAAGGAAGCAGTGCTGAAGACAGTCTTGTGCCCAAGGTGTAATGAAAAGAATTCTCCTACATCAAGGTTCTGCATGCGTTGCGGTTCGCCTATCGATTTGAAAAGTGCATTGAAAGTGGATGAACTAAGAACAAAAGCAGATAAACTAATGTCAATTCTCATTCAGGATCCGGATGTCTTAGAAAAGCTTCTCTCAAAACTTCAAGAAATTCAGAGTTGACTTCGTTTCTTAGAAGATGCTTTTCGATAGCCCTCACGCAATGTTCTGAACCATGACGGCATTTTAGATAAAGTCTCTTCATCCAGATCTTCAGTGAGCACACTCGCTATGTCTTCATCCATGTTTTAAACTCTCCTTAGAAGCCATTTCAATTATTTCGTAGAACCTGCCTTTCTTGTCGCCTATCGATCTGACCAAACCCTTTCTGCATAAATCCTGCATGTAATTTCTGAAGGATCTCTCGCTTTTTGGGTATTCGGATTCTTCGCAATAGAGACGATAAAGTTCTCCGCTTGGAAGTCTCTTTTTTTGTTCAAGAACCTGCAAGATTGCTGAGCCATCCACATTAGGGGCTTTGTTTGAGGAGCCATCACTAAAATCGATTTGCTCAATGGTCGCGATATTCCCATGATTCACTTCAGCACTTCGCAGCGTATTCAGTGCAAACGTCAAGTTTCCATCACTTTTTTCCACAATTTTACGCATCACTTCATTACCTACCTTGAGGCTGGTATTTTCTTTCAGTAGTTTAACAACTTCATCATCAGGGAGTTTCTCAATTTTCACTATGTTTACGAATCTTGCCCTTTGAGTCAAGTTTATCATCCTATAACTTTCAAAAGTATCTGCGACAAGACACACGCAGAAATCAAGACCGAGAAGAATGTTTAAGACATCGTTGCTTTTCAGATTTTCAAAATGATCTAGAAAGACAAATAATTTGACTTTCCTAGTCTTTTCCCTTAACCTCTTGGTCAAATCATAATTACTCTTACTAGCTATCACACTCCCCAATGAGAGAAGAATTTCTCGCAAAACCGCGTTAGCAGTCTGATAGAGCGAACAGTCAACATAAACGGCTTGCCCCAAATTGTTGTTCGCCTCTTCGATAACAGACTTTATCAATGTAGTTTTCCCAATTCCGGATGGACCATAAACAATAGTGTTAACGGAGTTTTTCAGATATCCCAGAATCTGAGTTCTTTCAAGTTCTCTCCGATCGATAGTAGTTTCTGTCATTTTTCAAAATGGGTTCTTCATTATGAATAGCTTTACGAGTGTGTGGAAATTCCGTTTATTCCGTTACAAAATCATTCACTTCAATCTTTCCTCAGCCATCTTGACATACTCAGGCTTAATATCGCATCCAAGAAATCTTCTGCCTAGTTTTTTCGCTACTACAGCAGTCGTTCCACTGCCTATGAATGGATCAAAGATAACATCTCCAACTCTGGAAGATGAAAGGATCGGTCTAATGCAAAGTGTTTCGGGGTAAACTGCAAAGTGAGCGCCTTTGAATGGCTTGGTGCAAATATTCCAGAAATCTCCAGGATTCTTTCCAAGAGCATGCCCGCTCCCAAGAGTTGAGCCTTCTATACCATGCCCGGGATTTCCACCACTTCCCTTTCTCTTAAAAAAATTAATCAAGTTACATGTGCGTTCACTGAGAAATACGTCTCCTGGATTTTTGCCCAGAGGATGATAACCCACACAATTGAATCAGATTTGCGCATTTTTGAATTCGTTTTTCCCAGATTTGTGTTCAACCCTTCTCAGTAGACTTCTTTTGTCTTTTTCCGCATATTTGTGTGGTACTCGTATAGCATCAAGATTGTAATAATATTTCTTGCTTTTGACTAAGTGAAAAATATGTTCATTAGCATTCGTCAATCTATCTTTCACTGAGGCAGGCATGCCGTTCGGTTTATGCCAGATTATGTCATTACGCAATATCCACTTCTCGTCTATGAGAGATAGAGCTACGCGCCAAGGTATTCCGAGAAGACATTTCGCAGGTATTTTCTTATCCTTGTGTCCATCGAACTTCTTGAGACCATCTATCCGGCTGAGAGAGTGCCATTTATCATACTGCCCTCCGGCACCACCACTTGCTGAGTAAGTGTCACCTAGATTCAGATAGAAGCTGCCATCATTCTTTAACACACGTCTAAGTTCATGAAACACTTCAAGCAGCTTCTTGATATAATCTCGAAAATCAGGTTCTAATCCAATTTGCCCTTCGACATCATAATCACGCAAACCCCAATAAGGTGGCGAGGTCATCACCATGTTGACGCTTTCGTCAGGCAACTTCTCCATAAACTCAAGGCAATCCATGCAGTATACTCGATCGAACTCAATCGGACATTCGATAAACTCACCTTTCTTTTGAATTAAGTGATGAGCGAAATGAGGCTTACCGATGAGAAGATTCTTTTAATGCCGATATGTTGGAAATAGAAACGGAATTTATGGCAATTCGTTTATTGGCAAGATTGTTTTTGAACACGAAGCTATACCTTACATGACAGAATATTACGTCACTGAAAAGAAACAGGAAGCTTCTTTAAGAGGCGCACACGAGTCTCTTAAAAATTACTATGATATAAAAATGAAAGCTGACCTATATCTGAAAAGATTGTCTGACGAAACAGAAGTCTTGTTCTCCTACTTCGTGAAATATGCAAGAGAAGAGAACGCTACGCAGCCACGAAGTTTCTCTGAACTAGTAGAGAATTTCTACTATGAAATCTTGAGCATGGAATGCAACTGCGAGGACAAAGTCATCAGAGCTTCGCTTACGAGAAAGTTCAGAAAATTGATGAAGAAGCACATCATCAACGACTCAAAGCACCAGATAAGATTGGATGAGTATCTAGTCTAGAATGTTTATCGGCATGAGTTATTTCGCATCGGTAAATGAGATAAGTCATCATCGTTATTGGTCTTGGATGGACTTCAGATTTATCAGTGCTGACTGTGGGCACGCTATCACCTTGCAGAATCTTGGAGGCAAGTGCATGAGTTGTGGAAAGCTGTGTTGCAACCAGTGCTTGATTTTGTTGAACTGCGAAATGCTTTGTCCTGCTTGCTTTATCGAGAGATTGAAAGAGTGATTGAATGCTGGTCAGTTGCGAATCCTGCGAATCGATAATACAAAACAACGAAGTAAGAGGTAATTGTAGAGTCTGTGGAAAGAAGACGTGTATCGTTTGCGTGAGAACGTGCGATGTATGCCTCCAGATAGTTTGTCAAAACTGCATAAGCAGCAGGGAAATTTGGAGAGACAGCAAGCATTATTTCAGAAACATTTGCCGAAAGTGTCGGTGATTTTATCGGATACGTTGTTTGTTTTAATTGCGGAAGAATTTCGCCAGAAAGAGAGTTCTGCATTTATTGTCACATGCCTCTTTCAATACCGCCACCAACTACCAACGAAGGCATACCTCTCGGCTCAATGGAAAATGGCCAGCTCTTCCGTCTTCCCCTGAAATATTTCGGTTTTCATTTTGCTTTCTATGGCGTCACAGGTACTGGAAAAACGAGAGCTGCAATGAACCTTGCAATAAAAGCTGAGAACGAAGGATTGTTCCTCAGAGTGATAGACGTTGAAGGCGAATGGAAGAACATCATCCCAGAACTAAAAAAGGAAACAGCCTATTATGATGTTAACAAAAATCTAAAAATCAATCCATTCTCCCTTGAAGATAGCGGACTCACAAAGCTTCTGTTGAAAGAGACAATTTTCAAAGGAATGGAAGTCGAGTACAGAGACCTCAGCCCTCAGATGAACTTCATGCTTGACAAGTGCGTGCTAGCAAGCAAAAGCATCCCAGAGCTTATTGATAATGTTGTCTCGCTCAAACCAGAAACAGAATTCCCTATGAGAAATCTAGACCTAACGAGAACTGCTCTCTTGACCAGACTCAATCCCTATCGCGATAATCCCATACTGCGAAGTATCTTCCATGTGAAAAAATCAAGCATTGACTTCGAATCGGTGAAGGACAAGAACATCATAATCGATCTGCGCGGCCTCGATATGAAAGTGGCCTACAAGAAAGAACTCCGCTTGATCTACAATAATTTGTCCATTGCCTATCTCAGGCAAGCGTTAAAAACAGAGGAAGCACCGACAACGAGAAATCTATTCATCGCGGACGAAGCTCAATTACTTGTTCCTAAGATTCTGCAAAAAGCAATCTCCACAGACACGTGGACCACAACAGACTTCGCAACGAGGCTCAGAAAAAGAGGCGAATCATTAGTCATAATCTCCCAGAGCCCGGCAAATATCGAAGATGACATTCGCAAGAATTCGCAGAACTTGTTTGTCTTCAGACTTCAGGACCCTTGGGACATCAAAGCTATCGCAGGCATGTTTGGCTGTGTTCACGTGGATGAAGTCAACTATTTTTCGAGCATGCTTACGAGTCTAGAGGATAGAACAGCACTGACGAAGACTCCGCAATCGCCTTTTCCATTTACCATCAAAACGCTTGATGTGGAATTTTCCAATCGGACTGAAATGGATTTGGAAAGATACCTGCCTGAATCCGAGAAAGAGGAAGAAGAAACTCTGAGCGAAGACGAACAGGAACTGATACAGAGTATCAAAGAAAAACCATTCTTGAACAATACTGAAAGAGCATTAAGCCTACGATGGCACAGGTCAAGATACTCTACAGTTAGAAAGTCACTGAAAGCAAAAGCTTTGATAGAAGAGATTTCATTCAAGACCAAACTGAGAGGAGCACCAAGCCGTTTTTTAAAATTAATGGAAAAGAATGAATATGGACGGGGCCAGTTCATACACGCCTTTTGGATTGAACGAATCTTCAATTATTTGAAAGAGCACGGTCTTGATCCGAAGAGGGAATATAAAATCGACGGTAAAATAGCAGACATAGCATATTTTGAAAACGGAAAATTGATTCTAGTTGAAGTCGAATATAAATCTGACTGGAAGAGCAACATAGTCAAAGCAGCCAAGATATGCGATAAACTTGTCTCAGTCTTTGCGAAGGAAAAAAATGTTCTGGAAGCGGTAAACTTCCTCAAGAAGAATCAGTTTCCAAATGTAATTGTTTCGGATGCATACTTTTTCGATAGAGCCCTTCCGTGATTAGTCACTATTCGTTTCGACGTTAGAATTTCAGTAACGTTCAAAAGATTTTGTCAAATTATGTTCAATTTCGTAAGAAAAGTGCATACCTCAGGGAAGGAAGAGGAAAACAGATTTTATAGGAAGCTGATTGGATTAATGGTAAGTGAATAGGAGTAACATGGTCTGTGGTAGATATAAAGGGGAAGAACCAAAGCAGAGGGTTTTATCATATTTTGGTTTGGCCTCATGAGAACATATTGTTTTCGACTCCTGAAATCGAGTCTGATTTGACATATGAAGATTGTCTCGAAATACTGAGGGGAATTCTTGAAAGCAAGACGTTCTTACTAAATGGCAGAGAGAGAAGATCGGATCGTGTCAAAAGATACGAAGTTTATAGGACTGATAAGAGATTGAGAATCATCGCTACGGAAGATACTTCTTTCGTAGGAAAAAGTCCTTATAAACTCATTACTTCCTCTGGTGAAAAAGTCACTAGAGATTTGAGAAGAGTAATCGAACTAAAGGAACCGCCTCTGGCGAGTGTGAGAAAGGCAAGGGCATTTCTGAGCGCCAGTTTCAGTGACGAAATTGATGATTTAATCACATGGTTTATTGAAATCATGACATCATTGAAAATAGAAGTGGTTTGGTTAAAGAAGAAATATCAAGCACGACCCACGGAAGAGAAAATAAAAGAGAACATCGGTCTGTGCAATTGTTTCGTACAGATAATTACAAGAGATATAACTGAAAAGGGAAAAGAAGCAGGGTGGCTCGGCAACGAGATTGCTTGGGCTAAGGAATCTTCACCAGGCAAAAACATGGCAATATTTGTTGAAAATGCTGCACAAGCCACAGGGCTTGCGAGAGTCGTTGCAGATAATTTGGTATTTCACCGCGAAAAGCTTCAAGATGATGCTCCCAAAATAATACAATATCTCAATGACCTTAAAGAAAGGGTTTCACGTACCTAGCGGTTAGCATATTTTCTGCATCAAATATACATAATTTATGATTTCTATCAAGCACTCAAGAATAGTGCAATGCCCTTCGGTACGCACTTTTCTCTAATGAAGATCACATTAGGATCTTTTGAGCTTCAGAGGCTTTCCTTTATTAGTTGACTGAACTCTCGAACGTATTTTCCAATTTTTGCAATTATCATGATGGTGATTATAGTCAGGAATGTGGTGATGATTAGGTTGCCATTATTGGGAAAGTAATGAATAACGAATATTACAGGACTGAAGACGAAACCTATGGCCAAACCAGTCATGGATCCTTTGTTTCTTGGAATGTCTGTAAAGAACCTCGCGATTGACAGAATAGCTTGCCTGACTGCTGTCCCTCTAGTTGGTCGCACATCTTCCTGAATTGTCAGATTTTTTATCCTAGAATTGATATTTAGATAATATCTTTGGCAGAAATCATAGATTCCCTCTAACACTGCGAGTGGTATAGAAATACTGTAATTGCGCCAGTTCCCTTCTTGTAGCATAGCTCCGATCTTCTTAGCTTTTTGATTGATTACCTCTTTCGGCTCAGCCTTTATCGCAGTCTGTAATAATTTCAGTAAGGACACCATCCCGTCTATGGACTGAAGATATTTCGCAGCCTCCAGATCTGCCCTTCTTTCAATCAGGCTGTTTAGTTTGCCCCAGAATATTGCGAACGGAAGGAACACTACTCCAACGATGATGCAGACTAAAAGTGTAACAACATGAACCGGCATAATACCGTTTTTCAACCATTCGACAATTAGACCGATTCCGATTAACAAGAGACCGACTGTGAGTATTTCGAAATAGGCAGCGACGATTGAAGGCACAGGTGGACCAGTAACCAACACAAGCGAAAAAGGAAAAAGAGCGGCCAGTGGACCCAGAATCAACATCAATCTACTTGTTCCCAGCTCAAGCGAAGAGTGAATGTTATACATTCTGGTTTTGTCATTGACATCTCCATTACGTATGTGCGACAATTCATGTGCAGTTGCCGCCCTCAATTCTGAGAGATGATTTTCTAAGAGTAAATTGATTACCTGTGGGTTTGCAATAATCCAGTTGCTTTTTTCACACTTGATTGTCTCTAGAATTGGCACCTCTCGCTTGTATGCAACCTTGGGAGCGGTTACTCCAATCTCAGCAGCTTCACTTCTTACGAGTTCGACGAATTTATCTTGGTCGGCCTCTGTGAGTCCTACATCACTTGCTCTTGGTCGAATAAGAAGACTCGTTCCAAAGATGAAAACCAATGCTGCCGGAATTACTGACACCACATAAAGGGTGAAAAAATTTTGAACCACTGCGATCGTCCCTCCCAAGAGACCTGTTAACGACAGGTCAATTGAAAGAAGAATAGAGATGAAATAAGTTATGTTCTGGAAGACATAGTAGAGACAAACGAATAATGCTAAAAGAGATACTATATGAAAAACCCACTTTAACTTTCTTGTTTTTCGAAAGAGGTCGTTTGATCTTTCTTCAAATCCTACGGTCCGAAATTCCGTTCTCTTCAGAACGATATCTGCTTGCTTCACTGGGGGCAGACTAATCACAAAACGTCCGATTCTCTTGTTGTATCCTATCAGATCTATGATCAAAGGCAATCCGCCTATGACAATCCCAATCATACCTCCGATAGCTATGTATGATTCGTCAATGGAAACTCCGAAAACCTGACTAAACAGTGAGCTTGCTAGGTTGCTCCATTCGAACGTAACTATTCCCAATATCAAAACAAGAATTGAGAGGGCGACATCCGATTTCCATGTCTTTTTCTGTGCGACGAGACCATAAATTAGCAGGGGCACCAAAATCCATAAGCCTATACCAGTCACCATTTCGACATATACACCCCAAGTACACCCCGGGACCCATTGCTCCGATCCTGTCTCATTATGTACGACGTAATAGCCAGTGGTCCAAGAGTTTAGGAACGAAAAAATGAACGGAGCTGTTAAGACTAACAGCAGACCCAGCAGTGCGCATAAATAACTGACAAAGTCAGGACGATTTCTGATACTCTTAAAATTGCCCACGTTATTGCATGTCCATCATTCTTTCTTCTTTAGAGCTTCAATTAGTTCATCAAACTCACTTTTTGTCAATGGATGCCCTAGCAGACTTTCTCCGGATTTCGCTATCTCTTTTAGTTTTTCGTCAGTTTTCTCATCTACCATCTTGAGTAAGATGCCTTTGTCGGTTTCAAAGAAAAGAAATTCTCTCTTCTCTCCAGAATCGTGAAAGAGCTTTCCTTTAGCTCGTCTAATATTAAGCTTCTCCACCAGACTAATTGGCAGCGCTACTCTGCAAGAATTTCCATGCCAGTACGAACGCTCCGAACCTAAGTATCTTATGAGTTGTACTTCAAACGTCTTTGCGTCATCAGACATAAAGAATCACTCTGTACACTAGTGAACTAATGCCTTAAAATAAAATTTTCCACATAGCATGGTATGAGCGCCGGAAGAAAAGACAGTGAATCAAAGCCACCGAAGCAGGAAACGATTTTTGATGTACTGAAGAGAATCTTGCCAAAAAGTGAACATTGGAGAATCGAGTCTATTAAGATAATTAGATCATCTGATGCACCTATTTCAAGTTATGCGGTAACACGCAGTCTTAACGAGTCTGGGTTGAAGACGAGTATCAGCTCAGTTCATGAATTCTTCAACATTCTTGTTGAATCTGGTTTGTGTTATCGAAATCCTGAATGGGTGAAAGTCGGAAGGAAATATGTCGGAATCACAGACAAGGGCAAAGAATTCCTTGGCGTCTTGAAACTCAAGTTAAGTAGTGGAACAGCAAATGATCAATAACGTCTTTTGCAAATTGCATTCCTTGCTTTTTTGACAGTGTTCTCAATTTGTTATCTGTTTTTATTCTTGAGTAGTATTCAATAGCAGCAGCGTCATAACAGGGAAAGCCTTTCGGTCTATCTCCAAATAACCACACGCGTTCTCTATAGTTTTTGGCAAAGGTTTCAAATGATTTTCTGAGCCTGAGATTATAACTTGGAAAACAGATTTCGTACTGTGGACGTTTATTCATAATGATTAAGGGAGTTTCATGCAGGTCCAGAACAAAACCTACTTTTCCGTACATTTCATTTACATAATTTCGAAGTTCTCTTTTTCCCTTGAACGTTATCTCTACAGCTTCCTTTTCAGGCAGTCTGTGAAGATTATCAGGCATAAAACTAGGTCTAAACTTGGTTACTTCAACTCCTTCTTGTTTCCACTCTGTCAGATTCTCTCCAATCTCCTCGGCCAGAGGCTCCTCTGGATGAAAACCATATACCACAAGCATATCCACTTTATTTTTCTCTGTAATATTATCCCTAAAAGAATGGTTTTCGAAATTTTAAATATCTTTCGACAAATAAGAAGTAATTCGCGCTTATTTTACATTTTCGGCTAAGAAAAATAACCCTTTAATTCTATGCAATTGCTTTCATAACTGATGAAAAATGAACGAACAAGAGTTTCCGAAAAAGAAAGAGCATGGAAACGAGCCACCAAACTTTGTTTCATCTGAAGCCAACAAAGACGGAGAAATAAAAAGAGAGGCCGCAGATCACGAAAAAAGGAAAATGATCATAAAGCGCTCTTTGATATCAACACCCTATTCTGCTCCGAAATTTGTCTTCAAGAGAATAAACGACTTCGTGATGCACATCCTGGCAAAGAGATGCCCAAAGCCATTAGAAGAGATTAGCAACGATTTTCATGAGCTAGAACCTTACGCGATAAAATTTTTAACTATGGAGGTTGTGGATAGTTTCGAAATTCAACTAGTTGACATGAATGTCATCATAGATCTCGTAGAAAACTTCGACAAATCTGCCGAAGACATGAGCCCGCCTATTACAGAAATTATGAAACCGCTAGACTGCATTGGACTGACAATGATTCTGCATTTCAAGCCTACAGCCTCCTCAGCAGCAAATTTCTCAATCGATGTTTCTAAGACGCTCAAATTGAAAGCGATAAAGTTCCAAGTCGTGGGCCCTTGCTGTGACCTGAGCAAAAAGGAGGGAGAGGCTTGATGCCATCCGGAGTTCAGACATCAATCGGAGTCAAGGTCAGTCAGCAAAGCACGATATATGTTGCCAACGAAGCATTGAGGACTTTTATAGAAATTCCAACTCTTCGCGGACTAGACAGCAGAGAGATAACATCAAACCTGGAGCCGATATCACGAGGATTCCAAACATGGACTTCTACAAGGCACCTGAAGAAAGCCCACCTCGAAATCTTTGACCCCGGAACAGACATGGCTGTTGAAAGATGGGACATGGTTTTCAATTATGAAGTCGACAGTGCCGGGCAAAAAAGCCAATTCAAGACGGAGATGGACAAATTAAAAGACTTTGCTTCCAAGCTCAGCAAGTTGAGGCCCGGTTGTAGATACAGGATTGTTGTAGACCTCGATGAAGGAGCCCCTCCAGTGGAAGGATGGGAACCTACAACACTGCGAGACATATTGCATCTGGGCAAAAGATCGTTCGGAGGCTACATTGACACTCCACGAATCAAAGTAGCGATGGAATATTGGGGTGAATCGTGATGAAACTGAAATTCTCTCTTAATGGGGCCGAAAATTCCATGAACGTGGAAAGTAATGATCTGAAGGAGCTCGTTTACAATGTCGAGAAAGAGATACTCCGCATAGCGTCAGAGAAGAATTCGCAAGTGAAGGATGAGCAGTTTCTTATATCAATGATATGCGAGGCACTCTGTCGAGACGCGGATAGTGAAGAAATCGATCTGGGTGAACTTGCGGGGTGACATCAATGCAAGACGAATTTTTCTCATTGCTTGAACTGCCAAGACCTGAATTGGGGTTCTATTGGGACCATATTTACCTTTCGAGCGAGACAAAATATAAGGCTCTACGTCTGATACTAACAGAGTACAAGATCGGTTTTTTGTCTAGAGACTTTGCCCTATCAAAGACTATTTTCTTCCACGGACCACCAGGATGCGGAAAGACCATGACTGTCAGGGCTCTGAGCAATGAAGCGGCGAAAAATCTAAATGGCGAGCGATGTTTCTTTGCCGAGTTAAGTTTTCCTAGCCTCCGTTCTCATGATTACGGTGAATCTGAAAAGCTCGTTGCAACAGCCTTCAAGCATATCGAGGAGCTCGCATCTGCGAACTTTGTTGTCTTCGTACTTTTCGACGAAGTGGAATCAGTATTAACTGATAGGACGCGGACACTCTCAGCCGCCAATCCTGTTGATGCATTTCGCGGAGTAAATGAGGTCTTAAAAGGGATAGATAATCTCTCACTCAATTACTCCAAAGTCTTTTTCTTTGCGACCTCTAATCTTCTGTCTACTGTTGACAAGGCTTTTCTAGATAGGACTGACAGAGCTTTTTACATTGGTCTTCCTGATTACAGCGCCCGAACTTACATACTATGTGATCTCTGCGAAGTTCTGAACAAGAATTTTTCCAGCAATCTTGATACAAGCTGCAATTCGTTCAGGGAACTTGTGCATGTTACTGAGGAATTTTCTGGTCGTCAGTTAAGGAAACTTCCAGCTGAGACGATATCAAGTTCAGAGGAATTGTGCAAAGATCCATCGAAAATCAGAATCGATGATCTTATCAGAGCTGCAAAGGATTTGAAAAAACTAACAAAACACAGACCCAGATTACAGAATAACAAAAACCGCCAGGGAATAAAGTTTGAGTGATGAAGAGAAAGTGCTAATAGAAGAACGACATCTGCCCGCGAGTGAAGGAGTATTGGAAAGCAAGACAACGTCAATGACCGCCATCGGTTTAGTCAAAACCATCAAAGAGCCATATTGTGATTCCTGCGGCCAAACGCTGAAAGATCAAAGAATTGCAATCTGCTCCTGCAAGAAAAAAATATGCCAATCATGTGTGATACTCATTGACGGAAACAAAATATATTGCCGAGAATGTGCCAAAAAAATAACTGCCATCACGAAACAAGATTTTTTCGCACTCTACGGAATTGCAAATGGAGTAGGAATAAAGGACATCAAACATTCTTCTTCCATGAACCAAGATTGTATTGATGAATCTATCTCTATGCTGGTTGAACGATGCCTAATTGAGGAAAAAGGCCTTTCGATTTTTGTACGTTACGTTGTCACAGATAAAGGCCTTGCTGTTCTCGCGACATGCGAACAAATTTACCGAAACGAAGGAGACGTTTTGCGATTCCTATTAAAAATTCAAGAATTCATGGAGTGAAGATAAATGAACAAAGCACTCGAAAGGTATCTCAACTACCTCGTTCTGACAGGCTTCTTTCTTCTAGGAGCCGGCTTGATAGTCTCAATCATTGATCAGATTCGTTATGGTATGCCCGTTGAATTTGCGATGATTCTCACCGGTTTGGTTCTTATTGTGCTCTGCTTCATCATAGCGAAAGTCTTTGGAGAAGTACTCAGATGGAAAATATGAGAGGAATTAATGAAACAAAAAATTGGTTTGCAGACTTGAATTTTGCGCGCGCGCTGTATGAAAACTGGAACTAAGAAAATGAACTTCCACATTTCCGAAAATAATAGACAGAAAAAATTTGAGAATCTGATAGATAAGAAAATTGTGGATTCATTCTTCTTGGCTCAAGCTCTTGCGGAAGATAATAAGGAAAGACAAACGCTGCAACAAGATTTGGATATTTTGTTAGCGGTTCGACTTTTTCCTTGGCTTATGTCTGACATACCTTTGTTTAATTATCCAGACCCTGAAGTAGCTGCTGGCGAGTATTTCATAGGGCTCGTTCCGAACCCGGACCCAAGCAAAACGTATCCGTTCTCTATCCAAGAAAATGAGATGCTTCGCCATATTCTTATAATCGGGTCAACTGGTTCAGGAAAAACAAACGTTACTTTTCTTCTAATCCAGCATTTCTTACGCACTAGGAAACCTTTCTTGGTTTTTGATTGGAAGCGCAACTACCGTGACCTGCTTATCATCCCAGAAGCCTATGACGAGCAGATACTTGTATTTACGGTCGGCAGAGAAGTATGCCCGTTCCACTTCAACCCACTAGTCCCTCCAGAAGGTACGAGTCCTTCGGTTTGGCTTTCAAAACTTATTGAGATAATGTGCCATGCCTACTTCTTAGGGGAAGGTGTTATCTACGTTCTTTCTAGAGCCATAGATAACGTTTACAGAGACTTTGGAGTTTACGAAGGGAGTGGTTGCTGGCCCACCTTTAGAAATGTCCTTTATTACCTTGAGAACTACGAATGCAAGGGTCGAGAAACTCAATGGTTGGCCTCAGCCTTACGTGCCGCTGCGACTTTGTGCTTTGGTGAAATGAGCAGAATCCTCAACACCGGTAATTATCCTTTGGCAGAACTCTTAAACAGGAATGTAATCCTTGAGCTAGATGCTTTGACTGATTCTGAGAAAATCTTTTTGACAGAAACACTTCTGCTTTGGTTCCACCACTACAGAATGACAGAGAGAAAAAGGGAGTGGTTTAAACATGTCTGTATCATTGAAGAAGCCCATCATATGCTTTCAAAAAGACTTCAAGAAATCACAGGCACCGAAACGATAACTGACATAATTATGCGAGAAATAAGGGAGTTTGGCGAAAGCATCATAGTAATCGACCAGGATCCGAGTCTGCTTTCGGTACCGGTTCTTGGAAACACGTACACCACGATTTGCATGAATTTGAAAGAGAGAAGAGACGTAAACCTCATGTCCTCTGTCCTTCTCTTAGATACCGAAGAAAAAGAGCGCTTAACAAAGCTGGAAGTAGGCGAAGCCATAGTCAAGCTGCAAGGAAGACATACTGACCCATTCCTTGTCAAAATTCCCAAAGTCAACGTTCCTAAGGGTTCTGTAACAGATCAAGCACTCAAACAGAAAATGGCCAAGTTCTATGAGGAATTCGAAGAAATTAGGATTGCTGATGAAACTGAACACGAAATTAGGCATAATTTGACTGGCGATAAAAAAGAAAAGAATGAAAAAGAAAGTGAGGAAAAAAGAGAAGGAACTACTGAACAAGGGTTCAAGACCTTAATTCAGCAAACGGTGAAAGAGTTGACAAGCAACGAGAAGATGATGTTAATCGATGTTCTACAGAACCCGATAAGTAAGGTGAAGGAACGATATGGAAGATTAGGATTGAATGACTATCAAGGCAACAAGGCTCAGCAAAAGCTGATAGACAAAAAACTAGTGCAGATTGTGAAGCTTTACAATCCAGAAGGCAAAGGGTACTGGGGCAAGACCTTTCAACTGACAGAGAAAGGAAAACAGACACTCGTAGAATTGGGATACTCAGTCAAAGAGGAGGAGACTAGACGAAGAGGAGGCCTAAGACATAAGCATCTGGTTAAACTGATAGCTAAGAAACTACGCGAGGACGGACATGAAGTTCAAGAAGAGTTTCCAGTCGGTCAAGGTAAAACAACCGACATACTCGTGAATGGAAACATCGCCATAGAGATCGAAAGAACAGGGAAAAACGTAATCGAGAACGTAAGGAAAAATTTGCAAGCAGGTTATGGATTGATAATTGTGTGTGAGTCTAAACTATCAAAGGAAAAAATAACTGAAAAATTGGAACAAGCAGGACTAAAAGAAAAAGTGATCATAATAGAGGCTAGCGAAATCCTGAAGACGCCGCTCACGCGGTTTATCACTTCTCCCTCACTTCCCCCCTGCAATGTGTGCGTTTGATGGAAGAAGAGATGTGCGATAAAGAGGCACGGAATGAACCAACAAATGAAGAAGGCTACTGAAAACTCAAACGGCTCAAAAATACGAATCAACACTGTCGTAATTGGCGAACCAGCTGAATGGTTACTTTCTTGGAAAAGAAGAGGGCTCGTCACAAGCTACACCGACGCAATCATTCAAGCCCTGAGAACTTTTAATGAAAAACTGAACGAACAAGATTTGAAATCGGCGCAACTTGGGAACATCAAGCAAGTTGAAGAGTGACAAATTACTAATAGCACATCTCGGGTGAGGAAAATTCATAGTGAATTTAATAATAAATAATTGCTATCCTATTGTTATAGAGTAAGCTGGATAGCAAAGGGAAACTTATGAATGTGAACCGAAGCTCTGACGGCACTCAGGAGTTCAACCGTCGATCCTCAGAATATGAGGAATCGTGGGAACAGCACTTCTTCTTCGATCCAGTTCACAGAAAGGTATTGAGTATGGTCGAAGGAGCACTTCCAGAGGCTATACTCGATGTTGGTTGTGGAACTGGGAGGCTGCTCTGCTCCGCAAGGCACACGAACGCTGGCCCGAGGCGAGGTTAATCGGGGTTGACGCCGCCGAGGGCATGATAGAGAAGGCACGCGAGCTAACGCCAGGCGCAATATTCTACGTAGGAAAGGCAGAGTCTCTTCCACTCGCTGACGCCTCGATCGACATAGTCTTCAGCACGTTCTCTTATCACCATTGGTCAGACAAGTTAGAGGGTCTCCGCCAGATAGCCAGGATCCTCCGCCTTAGTGGGCGCCTATTTCTGGCTGATGCCACGATGCCATTCGGTCTTTCTTTATTTATACATCATTTTCAAGAGAATACCCCCGCCAAGCTGCTTAGTATGTTTGCTTCGGCAGGATTAGAAGTCCAAGCGCAGAAGCGGATGATGACACGTTTCATTATAGTAACAGTAGGAAAACGACCGTGATGAGACTTTTGTGTAAGGGAAACGCAGTGTCCTTTTCTGCTGTGCGGTATTTCTGCTAAAACAATATTAACAGATTTAACCCTTCAGCAGCAGTGCCAATCCCTCATTCTGGGGAAAGAGCTCGTTCATCGTAGAATATTTACTCGGTAGCAATCTCATTGGGTAGTGGCATTAAAATGAGAATCTTGTTTTTAATGCTAAATTCGTGTTTTGGAAATCCTTTGCAGATCAATATCCCTTCCACAACTTTGTCTCCGTTAGACTGTTTTTCTAGTTCAACTACTTCTGATATTTCCAGTTCCTCCTTACAGATAGGACATCTAAAGATTTTCACCAAATCTTTTTTCATAAGGAATCACTTTAGAGAACTGGCTACAACAGTAGAAAGAATGCCTCTCTTTGCTTTTGGAACCGCTGATTTAATCCCCACAATTGTTGAATTATGTATCGGCCTTAAGCCCGCATTCTTGATTAGGTCCTTTATTTCCTGTTCAGTAAACCAATGAGAGTAAAAGTCAGTCGTTTTCACATCACCTTTCGAAAAATCAAAATGAACCGGATTGAGGTAAGGAAATATTTGCTTAAGACGGCTCCGTATGCGATTTCCAAAAGTCGGAGGAACTATTGCGCTCACAATTCGTTCATCAGTATAATAGCGTTTGCCTTCGCTTCTCAAGAGTTCTCTGTTGAAAACTGAAATCACAGCGATACCGTTTGGTTCAATCATCTCTCTGACATTTAGTAATACGTTCTGCCTTCGGTCTTCTAGTTCGATATTGCCTAACGTGTTGAACATGCAAATAACGACTGGCGTATTGTGCTTGAGTTGCTCATGCCGTCTTATAGATAACGAGATATCCTCTGCCTCTCCTTGAACCAGAAGTATCCTTCTTCCAATTTCATTTGCGAAAGAAGACCTTTTTAATTTGTCCACGCTCTTTTCAAGCATTCTGTATGAGACATCGATTCCTATTATTAACGAGATTTCTGGATAGCTGCAATAGTGCTGAATATAACGACCGGTACCGCTTCCGATTTCTATTAGAACGAGCTTCTCACCTTGTTGGATTTTGCCTTCTATAAGTCTTTTCAGGAAATCGTCTTCAAACTCTTCGTACAATATTGACGATTCTTCCGCGGTGAAGTTATTCAACAATATATCATCGTAGATTTTTGCCAGTCGGTCCCAATACTGAATTGAACGTCTTATGGCTTCTTTTTGCTTCAACTTCCGTTCTTTCCTGGAGAACTCAAGGCTTCATCAATAGATTCCTTCGTATGCCTTAGCGCTTCTTCTTCTTCTTTCGGTTCAGGTACAGATATTGGATCATAATGATACGTAGCCATTTCAACGACACGAGTTCCCCAAACCTTTTCAATCAGTCCTGTTCTTTTTTGCAGCTCATTTGAGAAGTCTGCATATTCGTCAAATGATTGGGATGTTATGATTAACATTAGATCATACTCAGTTCCAAACATTGCAAAAGCATAACGAACGATTTTTTTGAATTTAGGGATTTCTTGAATCTTCTTGATTGCATCGAACCAAGCTGGCGGAGCTGGAGTAGGTGTTACAAAAGGTGATTCCGCGCGGCCTGCAACAGGTATGGCGGACGGTAGATGGAGTTTTATGTGTGTAACAAAAACATGATTCCAAACCTTCAAGATATCAACGAGAGGAACATTTTCTCTACCTCGCAAGATAACACCACTGCTTTCCAAAGCTCGAATATGGTTTCGAACAGTTTTTTCTGTGCTGCCTGTTTTTTGCGCCACTTCTCCAGGTCTATTCCCTCTAATCATTGCGTCGAGAATTTTCAGATCAAGAATACTGATTTTGTTTTCCAACATTTTATAAGCAGGTTCGCGCGTCATTTCTTCATCCAACTTCCTCTTTGAAGATTGGAGTAAAGGACGTAATAAGCTTTGTTAATCTGGGAAACAGGTTTCGGTACTCAAAACGGAAATTCGCTTAAAAGCCTCTTACAGATAGCTTTAAGACTTTGAGATGTTATACCATTTAATAGGATAGCGGAGCGGAAGATTTAAATAATACCGCTAGTCAGTCTGTCGCTCCGAATACGAGAATCAGATATTCGATTACTACAGAGTGGAGATGAAAAGATGGCGAATCTGAAAGTCTACAAACAATACCCAGTAAGGAGAGTCGAGATAATAGTCCGCGGAGACAAACAAAAACTAGTCGAATATCTAGAGAAAAATGGACCTGAACATACAAGACGGTTCGAGAAAGAACTTGGCATTGTAAGAGCTGCGATCTGTCCTGGAAATCCAGAGGACGCTTACCATGTTCGAGTCGAATTCCCAATATGTGAAATTGATCGAAAGGCGACAGAAAAACTTGGTGTGTTAACTGGAGAGATCAAGGCCATGGGCCTTACTGCAAATGAGACGACTGACATAGAATCGGTCATGGTAGTTGTAGAGGATTATCCGTACAAGGAAATAGGGCATAGAATTTGGAAACTTCATGGGCAAGAGAAAAAGGCCTACGAGATTAATGAAGAGAGTTTCTGAAACCGGCTTTAAGTTCTGAAGTACCGAATTCTTCCTGCAATATCAGCTCTCTTAGCATCGTTAATTTCTCGATAAGGAATTTTGTATCGAGGACTTGTTGTCTGTAGATTCTCAGACAAGCGAAGACCAGTCGGAGTACCAGCTAAACCGTGGGCGCCATTTTTGCCCTCTTTATAATCATCCTTCAAATCTTTTCCAACTTGATCCATAACTTGAAGAACCTCTTCTATTGGCACAATTCCAAAATCTGCGAGACCCATTGTAGCATCATTATGGGCGGCAACGGCACAAGCACCGTTTCTTTCAACGCACGGTACTTCAACGAGCCCTCCTATCGGGTCACAGGGAAGACCAAGACTTTCAACAATTGCGCGAGATGCAGCGTTAACAACCTGTCTTGGATTGCCGCCTCTCATTTCAGTCTCGAGTGCCGCAGCCATTGCCCTGCCAACTCCGCATTCAGCCTCGCAACCGTGCTGCATACCCGAAACGGAGACTCTTGCCTTGACAAGTAAGGCTATTATGCCAGCCGTGAACATGGACTCAACCACCATATTCTCTGACATCCCGGGTTCTTGAGACACAGTATACGCCACAGCAGGAAGAATTCCCGCAGACCCTGCAGTCGGACAGCTTACGATACGACCCATTGATGCTCCAACTAGTGAGACCGCAACCGCTCGAGCACAGGTTTCTTGGTATTTATCGTTAGACTTGGCGACAAACTTTTGTAGGCTTTCAGCCGTTTTAGAACTCAGTTCACCACGAAAATCTCCTGTCAATCCTTCATTCATATTTTTTTCCATTATTTTCCAGTTTCGCTTCATATAAGCAAATATTTCTGCTCTTGTACTACGTGGTGCGATTATTGCTTCGCGCTCAATCGCGATGTCACAGATCCTCTTGCCTTTGATTGTTGCAAGATCTACGAGCTGTTCGAATGTTTGGACATTGTACTCTGTGCGTTCCAAGGCATTCCACCCGGTTTCTGTAACAAGGTAGCCGGGGTGATCCACTTCCAAAAAAAGATCTGAAAAAGTTTCTGAACCCTTTCTTGACTTCATTTCTTCAATATTTACGTTGCCTCCGCCTAATGATGTCCCAGTTACTTCCATCATCCTGTCGGCTTCTTCTATGCGTATGTAGATTCCAAAAGCTGCCTTTTTCTTTTCCAATTCAATCTTTTTCTTTGGATCTTTGTCTATGAAAAATCTAAAGGACACGTTCGGAAACTCATCTACTTGAATTGTATCAATAGCCTTTCTAGGCACGAGTTCCCTTGTTTTCGCAAATTCCTCACTGTCGGGGTCGAGCATCAACATGCCCCCGATTATAGCCTTGTCGCTTGCGTGGCCCTTGAAAGGCATATCGCTATCGGCGCCAACGAATACCACTTCAACTTCTGTCTTGCCCTTTCCTATTTCTGCGAAACTACTTGCCGCGTGATAGGCGATCTTTGCAGGAGCGTATGTGTGAGAACTTGAGGGACCGTAAATTGGACGAATGGCGTCGCTATAGACACTTAACCGCTTGATGTCCATGTGCGGCGGAAGAGGATCTTTCTTTTCTTGGTCTGGCAAATCTTACTCAATCCTTTGCAACTTGAAGCTGATGAAGACCAAACTTAATCATCAGAGTCCGTGCAATCAATTCTGTTGTTGAAATATCTTCTAAGGAATGCCCATTAGGGCTTAATAAAAGCATCGCAATAAGTCATCAACTCAACCATGATTGGTCTCCCTTCGTTATGGACGTTTACGGATTGTGTTCAAGCATTTTCTCAAAGTCGTAAACATCTTTATTCTTTTCGATAACCGTGCCGAGAATTCCATCGCTCTTTTCCGGTGTCTCCCAAATTGCTTGGAACAACTCGCGTACTTCTCTTTCGTCTTTGGCTACTTTACATATTCTTTGAACTGTGATCTCTTTTGGAATTCCTCTGTCTCGCATTTTCTCGTTGAAGTCGGCGGCCTTCAGCAATTGTATGTTGATTCTTGCTGCATATGTTGCCAGACTGATTACTGATTCATCCTTTAATCTAACATTTTCTTTAGGGTTGAAAGCAGAACCTGCAAAGACTCCGACTATGCCCTGTTTAATCGCTCTTCCCTCGGATGTATTCACACCGAATTCGTTGCTCCATCTCAAAACTTCGAGAAAGTCATCCACTTCTCTTTTTCTGACGAGCCCCCATTTGCATTCGAGCACATAAGTTATGGGCTGCGCGAATATGCTTGGAGTAACACTCCAGACTCTGTCAACTTCAGCATTCTGGCTTCTTCCTCCGACGCTCTTAAGCAGATGCAACGTTATTCTGCGTGGATCCATAGCTTTTGTACGATGATTCTGGACTTGAAAGACAGCCCCAGTCGTGTACCTATCGATAAACCATTCAACGCAGGCTTCCCAATTATGACCTATCCGGTTGTGTCTCCCCTTCACAACCCTAACGTAATTTTGCTTCAGAGCAGTAACTGCCCTCAAATCCTCTTCGCTCATGGAAGCATGATAATAATATTTGTAGGCATCAAACAATTTTGTCTCTCGAAGATCGGGATAAATTTGAAGGGCCTTCGCAACAGCGTTTTCAGTCTCGTACAACGAGCAGCCAAGCTTCTTCTGAATAAATTCAAAGCTAACAAGATCTCTAAGTTTGGTCGCTTCGAGAATTTGGTCTCGGATCAGATGAATTCTTTCAATGACAGGACTTGTTGAGTGCTGATTCTCCAAAACAGCATTTGTTCTCTTGACTGCTTCTTCGATTGCTTGTTCTCTGGATTTTTCTTGGGCGATCCATGTAAGAATGTAGCCATTCCTGAACGGAGTCTGCCCTTCCTCAGTCCTGTAACCCCGCACGTAAACAAGATTTTCATATCTTCTTACAGTGGCCATAACGTCACGAATTTTCATTCCCTTATCAGTCAATGTCTTGGCGATCTCGATGGAGAAGAATGCCCTGTCACTATTCTCTTTAAGAAAACTCAAGACGAGTCTGGCCTTGCTGGTCTCCCTCGCGCCGCGAGCGTCCAAGTACTCCTTCTTGTAGGAAACGAATTTGCTGCCCTGTATTTGAAGAGACACACTTTCATCGGGTCTTAAGACATAAAGATAGTAAGTGCGAGTGTTCTTTGTCAACCCGCCTCTCCCTCTGAAAACTTCTATGCTGTCGAAAGTGGGCTTGTCAGAACGAAGAAGTAAACCCCTTTTCCACCAATAAGACAGGCCGTTCCAAATTCTAAACTCTTTCATACCAACAGACGCGGCAACTTCTTTTGAAGACCTCGGCTTCCCGTCGCTCAGAACTGTAAACACCCTATCCTTTAGTGAAGTACGGTTTCTCACAGTCAATGCCCAAAAGAACTAGAACAGCATGGAAAATAAACTTTATGAGTTTAGACGGAAGAAAAAAACCTCAAGAGTGCGCAAAATAAACGCTCAAATTGTAGCCATCCAATAGCGAAAATACGCCTAAAAAATGCTTATTTTAGGTGAGTTAGTTGGTAGCGGGGGGTCGATTTGAACAACCGATCTCTGGGTTATGAGCCCAGCGGGTTAAACCTGGCTACCCCACCCCGCTTCGAAAGAAGTGGCTTCATAAGGCTAGTGTTGTAGTAGTTTAAACTTGTGTCTTTTAAAAACTTATCGTGTTTAAACGAAAAGCCTATACACGAATCTGTGATGTTAAGAGGACGTGTGCGTGCATCTCTTGGACAAAACTTATATTCGACAACTGTTCAAGCCAAAGTTAGATAAACCCACATTCGTTATCGGGCTTCCAGGTTTTGGAAACGTGGGCAAAATAGCAACAAGGCTCTTAATCAAATTTGCAGCCGCTAAGCCCTTTGCCGAGTTATACTCACCTTTTTTTCCTGACTATGTGCTGATAAATTCTGAAGGAATCTGCCGTCCCCCTCGCTATGAATTCTACGCGTCATCCAGCGAAAAAAGAAACCTCATCATACTAACAGGCGACACGCAACCTTCGTTAGATGACGTAATTGCCCACTACGAACTATGCAAAGAAATCTTGGACTATACAGTAAACGAATACGGAACACAATTCCTGATAACCATGGGCGGCGTGCCTGTACCCAGTGCAAAAAAAGAAGTCTACACCGCTGCAACCTCACCCGAACTCGCCACAGAAATAATGGGAAAGGGCGCGATTATTTATGGAAAAGGCAGAATCATGGGCGGCACAGGGCTTTTCTTGGGATTGGCGAAGAAACATGGACTGAAGGGCGTTTGCCTATTGGGAGCCACCACTGGAATGAGGGCTGACAAAGGCGCAGGGCTTGAAATCTTCAAGCTTCTTGTCAAAGTTTTAGGAAACGAAGTTAAAGAAGCGCTTTGAGGAAAAGCATTAATATTGACCAGTCACATTCTGGATGTGCAACGAAGGGCATCAAGATGCTGAAGAACACACGCTTCTTCAAAAGAACTATGAGCAGCCAACTAGGTAAGGCCTTCTGGATACTTTTCTCAGCGATTTTGATGTTTGTCGGTCCCACATATTTTGAACTGGTTCTGAAACGTCACATACGATTCCCATACATGGAGATTACGAGCATAGTTTTCTTCCTCATTGGACTTTATATTTTTCTCCAGGTCGCTGAAGAAAAATGAGATACGACGCCTTTTGAAGGCAAACGACGCGAAACAAAAAACATAGCCTTAAATAAAGGCTTTTAAACTATGGAATAAGCTGCAAAAAAGTTGACAGGGACACGCAATGAGCGACGAAGAACCTGCGGGAATAAAAATCGGCGAGAAATTCTTCGGGATACTAACGATTTTCATTGGGTTTATCGTGTTCTACTATACATTTACTAGTTACTCAACGTTGAGCACTGTCGTGACAGGTTTGCCAATTATTGTCCCTGGGATATTCTTGGTTTTCGGTGGTCTTCTAATGGTTGTGGGAGCCATCCTTATTTTGGCTAGGCAGGATTGATGGGAAAAGTATATTTGCATGCAGGGTATGAATCGTAGCGTTGCAGGTGTACTTAGTTTGCCAATTACCGACCCCATTAAGAAAGCCATTGCGCAGAAGCGGAGACTTTTCGTCAAGATCTGTAGAGATTGTGGCGCCCGAAACGCTTCTTCTGCTGTCAAGTGTCGAAGGTGTAGGGGCAAGCATCTGCGATGGAAGAAACGCGAAATAGTCAAGTAGTTCTCTTTCCATATGCTCTCTCACACCTTCTAGGTCTAGTCTAATATGCGCAACTACTGGGCTCAAAGCACGCTTCAAACATGACAAGAGAAAGAAAACTTCAACTCATTTTTGAACGATAACATATTTAGGATTGGAAATGCAGTTACGTAGCAATAATGGGGCTGTCAGAAGTGGTTACGTGCCCAAAATGCGGGACGATGGTGGAAAATCCTACTAAAACGTGGTCAATACGTAGAAAGACAGCGAGATCAGGCGAAGAATCAAAAATGACTGTTGGCATGTTTGAGTGCCCCAACTGTCAAACGCGGTTTAGAGCTTCGTTTGAAAAACCAACCGAGACAACAAGCGTTAAGAGTATGGTAAAAAAAATTAAAGACATCGAGGGAGAATTCGTGAACACGCTGAAGAACCTGCGCGAAAAGCTTCAGAAACTGGAAAGCGAGAGATCGGGTCTTCTTTTAGAAATCGAAGAGTTGAAAAAGGCGGCAGAATCAAAGGCAAACGCGATAGAGAACGAGATAACAATGCTCAGAGATGAAGTAAAATCACTGAAAGAGTTACTCGGGTATTCAGAGGGTGAGAATGAGCAAGTCTGAAGGCGAACCGAAAGTCGCGATCTTTCAGACCATGTAGAAGTCTTTTCTAGAAGAAACCTCTACTAAATACCAAAAAATCCAACTTAGCGCGTGCCAGAGCCTGACGATTACGCCGATATTCTCGCCCGAATGGATAATCATCGCCTTCGTATTCGATATAGTCATGTGCGTTATCTTCGGTTTATACCCTGCCCGAAAAGCAGCAAAACTAGACCAAGTTCAGTCTTTGAGATATGAATAACAAACCTTATATTCCCGCATTATCAATCCTCTCTCGCTAGCCAAGCTGAGCGAAGAAATTGCCAGAGTCGTTTTCATCCGACAAAGCCTGCTTCGTTCCATGGCTGGTCCCGCAAAAAGGACGAACCGATAGATGCAGAGAACGAATGATAAAAATCCACAGTTAAAATGTAAGTTCGTTTTTAACACTTCAACGAAGAAAAACGCATTAATGGGAGAGAAAATTGCAGATAAAAGACCTGAAAAATGGCATGAGAGACGTCAGCATAGAAGCAAAGGTAATTGAGAAATCGGCGCCACGTCAAGTTTTGTCGCGGTACAAAGACGAAATGTACAATGTTGCCACGGCCATGATAAGCGACGGGACGGGCACAATAAAACTCACGCTTTGGAACGAACAGATAAACAGTGTAAACACAAACGACACGGTCAAAGTCAACAAGGGCTACGTTACAAGCTTCAAGGGAGAAATCCAACTGAATATAGGCAAATATGGCACGCTTGACGTGACCAAGGGAAAATAAACGCACTGTGAGGTGAAAAAACGAATGAGTGAAGAAAGAAGAGAAAGACACGGGTACGGACAAGGATACGGACAAAGACGAGGAGGATACGGTGAAAGACGAGGCTTCGGCGGCCCGGGAAGAGGCTATCCCCCGAAACCAGTGGAAGTTGGCAAGGAATACGATGTAGAAATTCAAGAGACAAGCCGCCGAGGAGAAGGAATAGCGCGAATAAAAGGCTTAGTGTGCTTTGTGCCTAACACGAAACCGGGCGAAAAAGTGAAGATACGCATAACTCGTGTGAGTCGACGTGCAGCAGAGGCAGAAGTCGTTGGCAAGAGTGAAGGACCGACAGAAGCAGCAGAAGCCGAAGAAACAGCTGCAGAAGAAGAAACGCAGTCAACAGAAGAAGAGGAAGAAGAAACCGAATAGCAATCTCCATAATTCTTCTCTTTTTCAATCTGCTTTATTCGACATGAAAAATTAGGGCATAAAACGAACCTCTTTGCAGAAAAAGAGCTAATTTTTAGAGGCTAAAGTAGATTAGCTTACTGAGAGAAAACCTTTTCTTTCTTGACACCAGATATGCAGTTTCAAATGGCGTGTGAAAGATGAAGCGAGAAGACTTTCTGAGAGAATACGTGTCACACATAAAAATCGGGTCAACTATGACTGTGGACGAACTTATCCAAAAATTCGATGAGTCAGGCTGTTTCGGTGCAGGCAGAGTGGCAACTGCCTGCGACATTTTTGAAAGAATGGTACGCGACAAGAACTGCACAGTGTTCCTCACAGTGGCTGGAGCTATTGTTCCTGCTGGACTTCGTGCGGTAATTGCCGATTTAATCCGTAAAAAGAGAGTGAACGTGGTCGTGAGCACGGCGGCCAACATGGTGCACGATCTGATCGAAGCCTTCGGCGGTCACCACTACAAGGGGCATTGGATAGTGGACGATTATACGCTGTACAAATACCACATTTATCGTATCTACGACCTTTTCGTGACCGAGGAGGACTATGTGAAGCTGGACTCCGGCTTGTCGGACATGTTTGATGAAATAGCGAGAGAACACAAGAATCAACCTCTGGCTACGCATGAGCTTGTATGGGAAATCGGAAAACGACTAAAAGACACTAATTCCATAGTAAGAGCAGCTTATGAAACCAAAACGCCTCTATTTCTTCCAGCCATTCGCGATTCTGAATTCGGATTTATCTATTGGCTCTATCAATCACGCACCAAATCAAAACAACTGTTGCAAGTGGATGCCTTCAAAGAAGTCTCGGAAATAATGAACATTGCCTCAAAATCGGATCGTTTAGGCATGGTTGTCTTGGGTGGCGGCGTGCCACGTAACACGGTTCAACATGCGGCTGTAACGGCGAAGAGAGGACTAGATTATGCTGTGGTAATTACTATGGACAGACCTGAAACGGGCGGGCTCTCGGGTTCCACTTTGGAGGAGACTATAAGTTGGGGTAAAGTGAAACGCACGGCTGAGAAGGTCATGGTTGTCGGCGATGTGTTGATTGTTTTCCCGTTGATGGTCGCGTCTCTAGAAGAACGTCTTATTAAAAAGCCGTTGTAAAGTTACATACGGAGGAAAATACGAGTGAAGGAACGAGCCTCAGAAAAACGATATTGTGGTAACTGTAGTTCGCATAACACTTACGAATATCCAGATGTTGTGTTCTGCATGGACCGCTTCTTGAAGGGAAAAAAAGCCATTACACTAACCTTAAGCGTCTGCGACGAATGGCGACCACACGTTCAAAAATGCTTCTGCGTAGAAGATGCCTTGAAAAAGAAGACAATAAGGCAAGTTGACTCTAGGTAAAATACACTACTAAAATACAAAATGAGGGTTAGAAGAGAGAAATTTAAGTCTTCTTTCTTTCTCTCCGCTTTCTGACGGGCTTTGTTTCAGAGGGCGGCGTCTCTTGCTGCGGCGTTTCTGCTGCTTGCTCAGGTTCAGGCATTGCCATTAGCGTTGGTTCTGGCGTTGGCACAGGTGTAGGTGTTGATTTGGGTTCAGATGGTGTAGGCGATGCTGCCATAGCTGGCTGTTCTTTCTCCATCGCTGGCTTGGGCGGCGTGGTCGGTCCCGCGTGTGTCACTTCCCGTGCTGAGGGTCTTAGAGAGTAACCGCCCCAAATGAATATGATCCCGATGATGGCTAAAACTATGACAGTGGCTGTGTTGGCCATGCTGACCGCAAAGGCAGCGCCTACCCAACCTGCAATGATAAAGCAAATCACTGCGACGATGTACAAGATGTAGTCTGTTCTCATTTTTCGACCTCTTCTTATGATTCACCGTATCCTTTTTTTCTTACGACATAGTTTAAATAACTTTCTAACATTTTGGGTCTAGGTAGTTTGCGAATCGTTCGAAAACCATTTTTCTAGGCGCAGTTGTCCTTGGCGAGCGTAGAATTCTCTCATTCTTTCAATAATCACTTCAACACGTTCTCTGGAGAAGTCTCGTTCTTCGCACAAGAAACGGTAAAGCGCTTCTTCTTGCAGTTCACTGTAGTTTAAAGCGTAATTATCTGTCAGTGAAGGCTGCAGGAAGATGTTTCGAGTATCATTAAGATTTCCAGCCAAGCGAGATTTTGTTTCTGGGGGCAAGTTTTCTATGTTGCCGTAGTCTTTTATGAGCCTAAGAGCCTTTTTTGGTCCTATTCCTTTTACGCCTTGGTTGAAGTCTGTGCCTATGAGTATGGCGATGTCGATGAGTTGTTGCTGATTTATTCCGTTATGAGTGAGTATTCTTTCTAGTTCCATGAGTTCGGGTTTCAATGGCTTTGATGTGCCTTTGCTTGGGTAGAATTCACGTCCGTAGATGGTTAGATACCGCAGTAACCGTGGTGCACTGAAAAGGAGACTATCGTAGTCTTTGCTGCTTGCTGCCCAGACGTCGCCCTTTTTCGCCATGTACGCCGTTTGTGCTTCGGCTTCGCTTGGCGCTTGCACGAATGGAATCCCGAGAAGTGAGAGCAGGCGTTTGGCGTCCTCTATCAATGGTGTGGTTAGTCGGCTTGTCATCACGGCCTTGGACCACGCAGTAGCGATGTCGCCTTTTTCTAGCGCATGTTTATATGC
>Ga0187771_10000281_pt1 | contig 29958 bp, 27 predicted proteins | sample 0116_SJ02_MP15_1_FD_133139 | JGI IMG/M metagenome (GOLD analysis project Ga0187771, IMG submission 133139) | Tropical peat soil microbial communities from peatlands in Department of Meta, Colombia - 0116_SJ02_MP15_10_MG | ecosystem: Environmental > Terrestrial > Soil > Wetlands > Peat | place... | reverse complement strand
GGACCTGCTCAGGGCCGAATTGCAGGGCCGGAAGCGGCAGGCGGAGGAAGCGGCGCGACGCCAGGCGGAGGAACGGGCGGCCCGCGCCGAGGAGGAACGGCTCCAGCGTGCAGCGGCCCAGGCTGAAGAGCGCCTCCGGGAGCAGAACCGGTTGAAGGAGGCTGTCCGGGCTGCTGCTGCGGCCAGGGCGAAAGCTGTTTCTCGGGAGGCGACGGTCCAGCTTCCTTCCACCTATACCGTCCGGCGCGGGGAAACCCTCCCCCAGATAGCCGGAAGAACTGAAATCTACAATGATGCGTCCCTCTGGCCGCTCATCTACCGTGCCAACCGGGACCAGATACGAGATCCCAAACGGCTCTGGCCCGGTCAGGTGCTTACCATACCGCGCCGTACCCCCCAAAAAAAATAATGCCGAGTGCGACCCTTGCCTCCAATTGCAAATTTTGATCATAATAACCATATGTTACAAATATGTGTCCCCTGTCGTTCCATCGAGGGATGGGGGGCGATCTACATGATGATAGGGGGAGGCCCAAACGGTATTACGCAGTAATTTTGTTCGCAAAGCGGTCGAAAAAATTGGCAGTTTTTTTCTTGACAGCCTTTTGCCTTTTGTATACTGTATACAAATCTCTATTCAGGCTAAATAGCTATAAAAAATAATGAGTTACAGTGATTTGCCCCTGTTTGTGTTTTCTGCGGAGTTATCCTCGACGGAAACTGTATCCGGCATTCGCACAGGCGAAGGTCCCGGCAGGGTAGCGAGACCCTCGCCACGCCTTTGGAGATGCCGGTATAACTATCTATAGGAGAGAATATGACGACACAAAAAATCATTTGGTCAAAGATCGATGAAGCACCCGCGCTGGCAACCTATTCGCTGCTCCCTATCGTCAACGCTTTCACCAAGGCGGCCGGTGTTGTCGTTGAGACCCGGGATATCTCCGTTGCCGGAAGAATCATCGCAAACTTTCCGGATTACCTCACGGAAAGCCAGAGGATGCCCGATTACCTGGCGGAACTGGGCGACCTTACGCAGAAGCTCGAGGCCAACATCATCAAGCTGCCCAACGTCAGCGCTTCGATCCCGCAATTGAAGGCTGCCATCAAAGAGCTGCAGGAAAAGGGCTACAAGCTCCCGGACTATCCCGAAGAACCGAAAACCGACGAAGAAAAAGCCCTTCACGCCCGTTATGCCAAGTGTTTGGGCAGTGCCGTAAACCCGGTCCTGAGGGAAGGCAACTCCGACAGGAGGTCGGCGCGCGCCGTCAAGGAGTATGCCAAGAAACATCCGCACAAGATGGGCGCGTGGAGCCCCGACTCCAAAACGCATGTTTCCCATATGGATGCGGGCGATTTTTATCACAGCGAAAAATCCGTCACCATGAAAAAAGCCGGTAACGTGAGGATCGAGTTTGTCGATCAGACCGGCAAGGTCACGGTTCTGAAAGACAAGCTGGCCCTCCAGGACGGCGAGGTGCTCGACGGCGCATTCATGAGCGCCCGCGCCCTGCGCAAATTCATCGAGGAGCAGATTGCGGACGCCAAGGCAAAGGGGGTACTGTTCTCCGTACACCTCAAAGCCACCATGATGAAGGTGTCCGACCCCATCATGTTCGGTCATTTCGTTTCCGTCTACTACAAGGATGTATTCGAAAAGCATGCAGACACCTTCAAAGAGATCGGGGTTATTACCGATCTGGGCATGGGCGACCTGTACCTGAAACTCCAGAAACTGCCGGAAGCCAAGCGGGCCGAGATCGAAGCGGACATCCAGGCCGTTTATGCGAAGAACCCTCCGCTGGCGATGGTGGATTCGGACAAAGGCATCACCAATCTGCACGCAAGCAACGACATCATCATCGACGCCTCCATGCCGGTCGTTATCCGCGACTCCGGCGGGATGTGGGGACCCGACGGGAAGCTGCACGATGTCAAATGCGTGATTCCCGATACCTGTTATTCCGTGTGGTACCAGGAGTGCATTGATTTCTGCAAGAAAAACGGCCAGTTCGATCCCACAACCATGGGCTGTGTCTCTAACGTGGGCCTCATGGCGCAGAAGGCGGAAGAATACGGCTCCCACGACAAGACCTTCAAAGTACCGGCCAACGGCACGATGCGCGTTGTGGACGAGGCGGGAGAGGTGCTGTTCCAGCACGCCGTGGAAGAAGGGGATATCTGGCGCGGCTGCCAGGCAAAGGATCTGCCGATCCAGGATTGGGTCAAGCTGGCGGTCAGAAGGGCGCGTGCCACAGGAGCGCCGGCAGTGTTCTGGCTGGACAAGAACAGGGCACACGATGCCCAGATGATCGAAAAGGTCAACAAGTACCTGAAAGACCACGATACCAGCGGCCTCGAAATCCATATCATGTCTCCTCCCGAAGCGATGCGCTTCACGCTTCCCAGGGCCAAAGCCGGTCTCGATACCATCTCCGTCACTGGAAACGCCTTGAGGGATTATCTGACCGACCTTTTCCCGATCCTTGAGTTGGGCACCAGCGCAAAGATGCTCTCGATCGTTCCGCTTCTGGCCGGCGGCGGCCTTTTTGAAACGGGAGCCGGCGGTTCGGCGCCCAAACATGTGCAGCAGTTTGTCCAGGAAGGGTACCTGCGCTGGGATTCCCTCGGCGAGTTCCTGGCGCTGGCGGTATCGCTGGAACACCTGGCCAGCACCTTCAAGAACGAAAAGGCCCAGCTTTTGGCCGATACGCTTGACCAGGCCAACACCAAGTTCCTCGACAACAACAAGAACCCGGCCCGCAAGGTCGGCCAGATCGACAACCGCGGCAGCCATTTCTACCTGGCCATGTACTGGGCTGAAGCGCTGGCGGAGCAGACGAAAGACACGGACCTGGCGGCCCGTTTTGCGAAAGTCGCGCAGCAGCTTAAGGACAACGAGGCAAAGATCAACGAAGAGTTGATCGGCGCCCAGGGATCACCCCAGGATATCGGCGGCTACTATCAGCCGGATCCGGTCAAGACGGAAAAAGCAATGCGTCCCAGCCCGACCTTGAATGCAATAGTGGACGCTATCGCCTAGGGAAATAAGAAGCAGAAAAAATCTACTAAAGGAGAAACAGTATGGGACGGAAAAAGATTGCTCTTATCGGTGGCGGACAGATCGGTGGCGTTCTTGCTCAACTTGCGGCTCTGCGTGAACTGGGTGATGTGGTCCTGTTTGATATCGTCGAGGGTCTGCCCCAGGGCAAGTGCCTTGATATCGCCGAGGCTGCGCCGGTCGACGGTTTCGACGTCGAACTGAAGGGCACCAACGACTATAAGGACATTGCCGGCTCCGACGTGGTCATCGTTACTGCCGGATTGCCCCGCAAACCGGGCATGAGCCGCGACGACCTGATAGAGGTCAACTCCAAGATCATCGCCAGCGTTGCCGAAGGTATCAAGCAGTACGCCCCCAACTCCTTCGTCATCGTCATCTCCAATCCGCTCGACGCCATGGTTACCCTGTTGCAGCGCATCACCGGCTTCCCCTACAACCGCGTCATCGGTCAGGCCGGCGTGCTCGACTCCGCCCGTTTCGAAGCATTCATCGCCTGGGAGTTGGGCGTGTCCGTGAAAGACGTCACCGCCATGACCCTGGGTGGCCACGGCGACGACATGGTGCCGCTGGTCCGTTACGCCAGCGTCAAGGGTATCCCGGTTCTGGAACTCCTTGAGCGCAAATACAAAGACAAGGCCAAAGCCAAGGAAGTCATGGAAGCCATGGTCAAGCGCACCCGCGGCGCCGGCGGCGAAGTCGTGGCCCTGCTCAAGACCGGGTCCGCTTTCTACTCCCCGGCTTCTTCGGCCATTGCCATGGCCGAATCGATCCTCAGGGACCAGAAGCGCGTGCTGCCCACCTGCTGCTTCCTGCAGGGCGAGTACGGCGTAAACGGCTACTACGTCGGCGTGCCGGCAGTACTTGGCGCCAAAGGCGTGGAGCACATCCTGGAGTTCGCCCTTGATGCCGAAGAACAGGCAATGATGGACAAGTCTGTCGCAGCAGTCAAAGGCCTGGTTGACAGCCTCAAATAGTACTCGGAATCGAGTCAGGCTTTTGTTTGGAAAAGCAAAAGAAGGGCAGCAGCCCTTCTTTTGCTACATATGGCCTGAAATTTCACACCGTTTATTACGGAATAAAGGAGTCTTTTCAGATGGAAAAAACACTGCCTAAAATCGAGATTATTGAAAAGTACTGCAAGGGGTGCCACATCTGCGTGGAATTCTGCCCCACCAAGGTTCTTGAGATGCAGGGCTTTGTCGCTGCCGTCAAGAACCTGGAGGCCTGCATCAAGTGCATGCAGTGCGAACTGAGGTGCCCTGACTTCGCAATCAAAGTCATAACCGACTAATTCAACGGGAGGAATGAACAGTGTCAAAAAAAGTAGCGTTTCTTCAGGGTAACGAGGCTGCCGCCCATGGCGCCATCTACGCCGGCTGCAACTTTTTCGCCGGATACCCGATCACACCTTCAACAGAGGTTGCGGAGGTCTGTTCCGTCGAGCTTCCCAAGGTGGGCGGCAAATTCATACAGATGGAAGACGAGATTGGCGCCATGGCGGCTATTCTGGGAGCATCCCTGGCCGGCGCCAAGACCCTGACTTCCACCTCAGGCCCCGGTCTGTCCCTCAAACAGGAGTTGATCGGCTACGGCTGCATCGCCGAGATTCCTTGCGTCGTTTACAACGTCATGCGCGGCGGCCCCTCCACCGGCATGCCCACCGGCCCGAGCCAGTCGGACGTGATGTCCGCCAAGTGGGGCACTCACGGTGACCACCCGGCGATCTGCCTGGTGCCCGCCTCGGTGCAGGAGACCTACGAAGAGGTTATCCGCGCCTTCAACCTCTCCGAGAAGTACCGCACCCCGGTTATGGTGATGCCGGACGAGATCGTGGCCCACATGCGCGAACGCATCGTGTTCCCGGAGCCGGGCGAGGTTGAGGTCGTGCCCCGCAAGGCCCCGACCGTCCCGCCCGAACAGTACAAGCCCTACGACACCAGCTTTGGCGATGTGCCGCCGCTGGCAGCCTACGGCTCCGGCTACAAATTTCATGTCACCGGCCTCAACAAGATGCAGGACGGTTTCCCCACCACCAAGGCCGAAATCGTCCAGGCCGAAGAAGAGCGCCAGGTGCGCAAGGTCGACGCCAACGTTGACGATATCGTCCTTTTCGAGGAGTACCAGTTGGATGACGCCGAGGTCGTGGTCGTGGCCTACGGCTCCACCTCCCGCTCTGCGCGCTACGCCGTCAATGCGGCCCGCGAACAGGGCATCAAGGCCGGCATGTTCCGCATCAAGACCTTCTGGCCTTTCCCGGACAAGCAGATCAATGCCCTGGCCCAAAAGGCCAAGGGTTTTATCGTGCCGGAGATGAACCTGGGTATGGCTGCCCTTGAAGTCGAGCGTAACGTTCAGGGTAAGGCCCCGGTCCTCAGAATCGGCCGCGTTGACGGCGAGCCGATCAACCCCGACCAGATTATCGCGAAGATCAAGGAGGTCAAATAACCATGGCTTTTGATTACGAGAAGTACATCCGTCCCGGCAAACTGCCCCATATCTGGTGCCCGGGCTGCGGCCACGGCATCGTCATGAAGGGGCTCATCCGGGCTATGGATACCCTGAAGATGGATACGAAGAACACCGCCATCGTCTCCGGCATCGGCTGCGCATCCCGCTTGCCCGGCTACATGGACTGCTGCACCCTGCACACCGCCCACGGCCGCGCTGCTGCCTTCGCAACCGGCGTCAAGATGGCCAAGCCCGAGATGAACGTGATCCTGGTGGGGGGCGACGGCGACGGCACCGCCATCGGCGGCAACCACTTCATTCATGCCTGCCGTCGCAACATCGACATGACCTACATCATCCTCAACAACAAGATCTACGGCATGACCGGCGGCCAGTTCTCCCCCGCCACGCCGACCGGCGCCAAAGCCTCCACCACCCCTTACGGCAACCCGGATCCGGCCTTTGACATAGCCAAGCTGGCTATCGGCGCCGGCGCCACCTTCGTGGCCCGCGGCACCGCCTACCACGCCACCCAGATCGACAAACTGATCGCCGAGGCCATCCAGCACAAGGGCTTTTCCGTGGTGGAGATCCTGGACGACTGCCCGACCACCTATGGTCGCCGCAACAAGTTCAAGTCGGTCGTCGAGATGATGAACCACCTCAAAGAGATCGCGGTGCCGGTCAAGGCCGCAGAGAAGATGACCGCCGAGCAGCTGCAGGGCAAGGTTCTCACCGGCGTCCTCTTCAAGGAAGAACGGCCTGAGTACACCGGCGAGTACGCCAAAGTGATCGAGCGGGCCCAGGCCAAGTAATCATTACAGGAAAAGGAGCGATAGAGAATGTCCAGATATGAACTCAGGTTTTCCGGCGCAGGCGGACAGGGTCTGATCACCGCCGGGATCATCATGGCAAAAGCCGCCTCCATCTACGAAGGGAAACAGGCCGTCCAGTCCCAGAGCTACGGTCCCGAAGCCCGCGGCGGCGCTTCCAAGTCGGAGGTCATCATCTCCGACGGTCCGATCGACTATCCGAAGGTCACCCAGTGCGACGCGCTCCTGGCCATGACCCAGGAAGCATGCAACAAATACTCCCATGACCTCAAGGAAGGCGGCGTCCTGCTGGTAGACTCCGACCTGGTCAAGACGTTGCCCAAGGGCAATTTCAAGACCGTTTCCTTCCCGATCATCAACACCGCCAAAAACGACGTTGGCCGCGAGATCGTCGCCAATATCGTTGCTCTGGGCGCCATGGTCGCACTGACCGGCCAGGTCAGCAAGGAAAACGCCGAGAAGGCAGTGCTTTCAAGCGTTCCCGAGGCATTCCTGGAACTGAACAAAAAGGCCTTCAGCATGGGCTACGACAAGGCTCTGGCTGCCAGCTAGATCATTTTGACAGTGTCAGTACGGAAAAGGCCCGGTGCGTTTGTACCGGGCCTTTTCCGTTATGGAGCGTAATCTGATCCGGAGAAAACGGATGGGAACTATTTTGTTCCCGTCATGATCCCTGCGCCGTTGGGAAGAACGGTCTCAAGCCGCCTGATGTCGCCAAGGCCTGCATTGTGCATCATGTTTCGCAACTCCCCTTGGGAATACGCCTGCCCGGCCGGCGTGCCGACCAGCATATTGAGTGAGAAAAGCGCCGGGTGAAGCGGGGCGGCCCGGTTGTCGTCGAGGATGAATTCCTGGATGAGCAGCAGGCCGCCGGCAGCCAGCGACGCTGCCGCCTTGGCCACAATGGCAGCGCTTGAGTCCGGACCTTCGCTGTGCAGGAGGTGTGAAATCCACACCACGTCATAGCCCGCGCCGATGTCGTCGGTGGTGATGTCGCCGCCTTTGAAGGCGATCCGCCCGGAGAGGCCGAAACGGTCTACGGTCTGTTCGGCAAAAGGGCGGGTGGTGGGGAGGTCGAAGATGACCGCCGTCAGGTCGGGGTTCTGCTTGCAGAAGTGGATGGCATAGGTGCCCGGCCCCCCTGCCAGGTCGAGCAGCCTGCGGCGGCCGCTCAAATCCAGGCCAGACGCAACGCGGGGGGCCAGGTGGGAGGCCAGATTGAACATGCCCAGCAAAAAATTTTCCAGTTCCCCGTCTCCGGTGTCGTGGGAAGAGCGCTTGCGGACCGGGGCGCCGATTTTGACAGCCTCGTCCAGACGGCTCCAACCTTCCACCAGGTTATGGTGGTGCATGATGATATGCCCCATGTATTTGTCCGATTTTTTGGAAAGGAAATCGGCGCTGAAGGGGGTTGCCCGGAAGGTGTCTGCCTGCTTTTCCAGCAGTTCCATGGCGGTCAGGGCGTTCAGCAGCATGTCCAGCCCGCGCTCATCGGCATGGATGATCCGCCCCAGTTGCGCAACGGACAATGGCGCATCGGCCAGATGGGTGAAGACGTCGAGCTTGACGCCTGCGTGCAGCGTGCAGGTGCTCCAGTAGCTTCCCGAGAGTTGCAGCAGTTCAGGCAAGGTCATGTGACATTCTCCTTTTCTTAGTGTTCCATTCCGCCACTCTCCTGATGCGGGATTCGTTTCAGCAGCAGGAGCAGGGGCATGATGACCAGAAAGGCCAGGCCGATGATGAAGAAAATGCGGTTGAAAGCCAGGACGCCGGCTTGCCTCTGCAGGGCGCCGTACATCATGCCCAGGGCGGTCCTGCCGGCTTGGTCCGTAGCCATGCCACGGGTGATCAACGTCTGCTTCAGGCCTGCGAGGCGCATCTGCCAGACGTGGTTATAGGGGGTGACATGGGCGATCAGGCTGTTCTGGTAGAACTGCGCTAGGCGCGCCATGAGGGTGGAGGCCATGGCGATGCCGACGCTGCCGCCGATATTGCGCAGCAGATTGAACATGCCGGTGGCGTTGCCCATCTCCGGTTTGGGAATGGTGGCCAGGGTAACGGTGGTCAAGGGTACGAAGATCATGGCCAGGCCGAAACCCAGCACGATGCGCGGCCAGGTATAGTTCCAGAAGGCCCCTTGCAGATTGAGGCCCTGCATGATGAACATTGCCGTCGAACCGATGAGCAGGCCGAAAAAGACGATTTTGCGGCCGTCGCGCTTTGACAGGGCCGCGCCGACAAAGGGCATGGTAATGAGGGTTGCCACGCCGCCGGGGGCCATGACCATTCCTGCATCGGTGGCCGAATATCCCATCAGGGTCTGCAGGAAGAGCGGGATCAGCATGATGGAACTGTACAGGCAAAAACCGACCACGAACATGATGAAATTTCCAGCGGAGAAGGAAAGGTTTTTGAACAGGCGCAGATTGATGATGGGATGTTCATGGGTCAGTTCCACCCAGATCAGCGATATGAGCGAGATGACGCAGATGATGCTGAAGGTGACGATGAACCGGGAGTTGAACCAGTCATCCTGCTGCCCCTTGTCCAATACTATCTGCAGCGATCCCATGCTGACGACGAGCAGGAGGAGTCCCCAGTAGTCGATGGCCAGCCGCGCGCCGCTCCGTTTGAGATATGCCGGATCAAAGATGAAGAAGGCGCACATGATGAAGGCGATGACGCCCACGGGCAGGTTGATGTAGAATATCCAGCGCCAGTTCAGGTTGTCGGTGATCCATCCTCCCAGCGCCGGGCCGACAATCGGGCCGAACATGGCGCCGATCCCGAAGATGGCCATGGCCATGCCGCGCTGGTGAGGCGGGAAGGTCTCCATCAGGATGGCCTGGCTGATGGGGATCAACGCGCCGCCGGCAGCCCCCTGCACGACCCGGAAGAAGATGAGGGAGGCCAGATTGGGGGCTGCCCCGCACATGAGGGATGACAGGGTGAACAGCGCGATGCAGGTCATCAGGAAACGTTTGCGTCCGAAGACCCTTGCCAGCCAGCCGGTCATGGGGAGCACCACGGCATTGCTGACCAGATAGGAGGTCAGTACCCAGGTGACCTCGTCCGTGCCGGCGTTCAGGCTGCCCTGCATGTGGGGCAGGGCCACGTTGGCCACCGAGGTGTCGATGATCTCCATGATGGCCGGGAGCATGACCGTGATGGTGATCAGCCACTTATTGATATTTTTATCTTCAGATGTGGACATAGAGCCATGGGGCGGGGCGATTGCAAATCGTCCCTGCTTCGGTTCATTTAAACGGGTTCAGGTCCTTGAGTATGTCGGCGGTTGCGCGCTCCACCAGTACCGTGGGGATGACACTCATGCCGTCCCGCAGCAGGTGGTCCGGGTCGGAAGTGCTGTCGATGGTGATTTTGACCGGAATCCGCTGTACCACCTTGACATAATTGCCGGTGGCGTTCTCCGGGGGGAGCAGGGAGAACGCCGCGCCGGTCCCGGCCATGATACTGTCCACCCGGCCGTTGAACGTCCGTCCCGGATAGGTGTCCACGGTGAATTCCACTTTCTGGCCGGGCCTGATGTAGGTCAACTGGCTTTCCTTGTAGTTGGCCGTGACCCAGGCGTCCTGCAACGGCACCAGCGCCATCAGGGATTGGCCGGCCTGGATGTTGGTGCCCGGCTCGATGGACTTGCGGGTGATGTAGCCGTCCCTGGGCGCAAAGATCCTGGTATAGGAGAGTTGCAGTTTCGCCTCGTCCGCTTGCGCCCTGCGCTGGAGTATCCGCGCCTTGTTGCCGTCCCGGCCGGACAGGCCCGCCTCGGCCTTGGCCCGTTTGAGGGCTTCAGCCGCTTCTTTCAGGTTCGATTCGGCGACCCGCTTGGCGGTTTTGATGCGGTCGAGCTGTTCCTTGGGGATCACCTCGCGAGTGTAGAGCGCCTCGCCGCGGCCCAGGTCAAGCAATGTCTGGTCGTATGTGGCCTGGGCCGACTGGAGTGCCGCCCGTGCCCCTTCCACCTTCTGGTATTCGCCGCCGGTTTCGTTTTCCGCCATGCCGACGCCTGCCTCGGTCTGGGCGACATTTACCCGGTAGTCGCGATCGTCGAGTTCCACCAGCAGGTCCCCTTTTTTGACTAGTTGGTTGTCGTCAACGAGTACGCGGGTCACGGTTCCGGGTACCTTGGCGGATATGGGGACAATGCGTGCCTCGATAAACGCATTGTCGGTATCGATGTGGGTCTTGCTCCTGATCAGCCATTTGAACCCGAACCAACCTCCGGCGACGAAGATGATCAGGAAAACGATCAGTGCTTTTTTGCGCCTGCTGGTCCCCTGGTTCTCTTCCTCCGGTTCCGGTGTTGCACCGGACCCGGCCGGCGCGGTGGTGGCTGCAATCTCCTCGGTTGTTGACATCATATCGTCTGCCATTGCTTCCTCCGCTGGCGTAATTGTTCAGAGTTCTCCCAAGGCGCGCTTCAAGCGGGCCGCGGAAACCTGGTAGTCATACAGTGCGTTGTAGTAATCGGTTCTGGTTTGGGTAACCAGCGTCTGGGCATCCAGCACCTCCGTTGCCGTGCCTACCCGTTCCCGGTATCGTTCCTTGTTGATGCGCAGGTTTTCATCGCTCTGGCGGAGTGCGGTTTCGGCCACAGCGATCCGCTCCCTGGCAACCTTGACGTCGTTTTTCGATGTGTCGATCTCCAGACGGACCTGTGATTCGGCCTCGCGCAGTGCATCCTGTCTCTTGGAACGGTTGCGCACGGCCTTTTCCGTGGTTGCGGTGGAGGCAAAACCGTCGAACAGGTTGACCCTGATGCCGACGAACGCTGCCACGATTGTCTGTTCGAGCGCCTTGTCGTTTTGCACGTAGTTCAGGGCAGCCTGGGTGTAGAGCTCGGGAAAAAAGGCGGCCCTGCTCTCGCTCACTTCCATTTCGCTGGCCTCCACCCCGCGCCGCAGGGCCAGGACATCATGACGACGTGAGACGGCATCGTTTTCGTTCAACCGGTCCGGCCTGTCGTCCGACAGGGTGGCGCTTCCATCCAGTTCGGCCCGATAACCGGCTTGGGCGCCGGTCAGAAAGTTGAGTTGCAGCCAGTTGTTTTCCAGGCGGTTGTTCATGGTCAATAATTTCTGTCTGGCCGCGGCGAGGCGAACGTCGGCCTGCAGCACGTCGTTGCGGGTGACGACCCCTTCCTCGAAAAGCGCCTGGGCCACGCGGCGGTGTTCCTCCACCTGGGCAACCTCGTCTGCGGCTGACGTGATCAGCTTGCCGGTTTCAAGAATGGAGAAATAGGCTTCGACAACCTGTAACGACACATCCGTGCGACGCGCCGCAAAGGACTCGGCAGATGATTCGGCAAGGGCCTTGGCCATCTGCTGCCGGGAGTTGCGGCGGCCGAAGTCGTAGATGGTGTAGGTGGCGGAAAAACCGGCGGAGGCATAATCCGCCTGCTGGGTTTCGGCGGACAGGCTGTCGATCTTTGCACCCTGTGCGGCCTGTTGCACGGTATAACCGGCCTGGGCATCGAGACTGGGATAGTTTGTCGCCGACGCCTGGCGGACGTCTTGTTCGGCGATGCGGTAGTCCCAGACAGCCGTTTTCAGGCTGGGATTATGCTCCCTGGCCCGTTCCAGGCATTCCTGCAATGTAAGCTGTGCCCCCCAGGCCCCAGTGCCCATGAGAAGAACGCCGCTCACGAAGATGCTAAAAAACCGGTTTTTCATATATCCTCTTTTCTCCGCGCAGGTTCTCCAGTATACGTGCAAGGTCGGCGATATCGCCGTTCGTCAGGCCGCTGGTGAATTTCGCAAGAGCTTTCCGGGAACATTCGCTGAGCGGCGCTTCCATGGACTTCCCTTTTGTCGTAAGCCGGATGAGGTGCGCACGCCTGTCGTGGGGATGGGGATGGCGTTCCACCAGCCCGCATTTTTCCAGGCGGTCGATCATTCCCCCCAACGTGGTTCGGTCAACCTGGCTTTTTTCGGACAGTTCCACCTGGGATAATCCGTCCTGTTGCCAGAGGAAGGCTAGAATGCCGAACTGGGGAGGGGTCAGTTCGTAGGGTTCCATCTCTTCCTTGGCCAACGCAAAAGCCCTCTGGTAGGCCTTTGCCAGCAGGAAGCCGATGCTCTTTTCAACGTTGAACATGGTCTGACGGTCCTCGCGATTCCGTAGGATAATTATCATTATGCATATAATCAGTATACTGTCAATTGATAAAATCACACGAAGTGGCGGTGTAACTTCTGGAAATCAATACAAATTTGGTGAGTTGGTGGGTTGCGGGGATTTTCATGGGAGAGGCGCGCCCCATGGGCAGCAGGAATTACCCCGGATTCCCGCAGGACACGGCAACCCGGAACCCGGAACATATGCGTGAAGGATCTCTACCGTGCCTCACGGATCCAGGCATATATCCTCCGGCATCATGAAACTACTGAGACCATTGCACGAGGTCCCGGAAAGGGGCGCCGTGCCAAATGACCTTATTTCCTGGTCTCCGGCGCGGAGTTGCCGGTCGGCATCCAGGACTCGATGTATTTTCCGTCCTCGTCGATCTTGTTGACGTAACGTTTAACCTGTCCCGTTGCGGTATCAAGTAGAAAAACAGAGTTGGTCGTGGAGGTTTGCTGCCGTTTCAGGTCATAGGTAGTATATTGGCCCTGGAAGAGCTGGTATCTGCCGATCTCCTGAACTATTTTACTGAACTCCTTGCTGGTTTCCGCTTTGCTCTCGTTTCGGCACCATACGGTGATCATGATGCATGCCAGCAATATGATAATCAGTTTTTTCATCGGGTTTCCTTTCCTCACTCGAATTTCAGCGTCTCCGAGGCTTCGCTTTCCAAACCGGCATCATCGACGGCCGTCACGTAGATTTCGATCTTGTCCCTGGTGTCGTCAAGCTTCCAACTCGTTTCCTGTACGGTGGCCAGTTTTTTGGGCAATCCGAAGAACCCTTTTTTGTAAATTGTATACTGGTGGACATCCTTCTCCTGATTGGCGCTCCATGATACGATCCGGCTGACGGGATTGACGATCCTCAAACCGGTCACCCTGGCCGGCAACGGTTTCGTGCGAGCCGCGACTTTGCCGGAAAAGGAGCTCATGAGCTCGTCATGGTCGATTGCCCTGATTTTGTAAGTGACTTCGGCTCCGTTCGGAAGGCCGGTATCCTCAAACTGGAGATTGTCGCTTTTCCCGATTTCCGAAAAGTCACTTTCATCATTCCGTTTTCTGAAAATTTGATACCACGTGATATCAGACTCCTGATTTCTGTTCCAATGGACGAATATTTTTTTGATCCCGCCCGAATCGGCCGACAAACCGGCCGGAGGCTGGGGCGGGGCTTTGGTGGTTGCCACGACGCTTTCGCTCTCCGGACTCATGGCGCCGCTGGAATTCCGGCTGCGTATCCGGTAGCAGTACGTAGTTTTGTCGTGCAGCGGAGGGGCCTGGTCCACAAACTCATTCTGGTAATCGGCAACTTCGGCGATCTTTTCGAAGGTCCCCGATTTCACATCATCGGACCGGAAGAGAACATATTGCCTGATCTCGTCTTCTGCCGTTCCGGCGGGCTGCCAACGCAGTCTGACCCGGCGTGCTTCTCCGCTGCCGGCTGTAAGTTGCTGCGGGGCAGGGGGTACATTTCTGGTAAGCGCGGACACCGGCTCCGAAGGGTCGGTTTCAATACCCTCCTTGCTATAAATGCTCAGCCGGTACCAATACATCATGTTATCCATAAGGCCGGTATCCGTGAACCCGGTTTCCTTCAGTCCGTTCAGCCTGGCAATTACCCCATAGCGCCCATCCCTGGCATCGGAACGGTAGAGTACGTAACCTTCCCCTGCCTGGCCGCGGTATGCGTCCCATGAAACCGGGACGGCGCGTATCCTGCCGCTGTCCGCCCTGACCTGGCCTGGAGAGGCAATGGGTTGCACGCTCAGCTTGGCAGAGTATTCGCTCTCGGTCCCCTCGCTGTTGCGCGAGGTAATGGCATAGACATACTTGACACCGTCGGCAAGGCCAGTGTCGGCATACGTGGTTGCACTGGCCGGCACGCGCCCGATCAGGGAAAAGGTCCCGGTATCCCCTTTGCGGCGATAGATCAGGTATTCGGAGGTCTGCATGCCGGGATTGTCGCTGCTTCCCGGCCGTGGACGCCAAATCAGCCGGGCGCCCTTGATGTCTGCTTCGGTATTCATGAAGATCGGGGCAGGGGGCGCGATTGCAGTTGCGCCTTTTACCGGCGCGGTCATTTCGCTGATTCCGGTTTGACCGACTGCCGCGACCCGATAATAGAAGGTTTCGTTCAGTTTCAGGTTCCCGTCGATGAAAAACGGATCCGTGGTGGTTGTGTAAAGGGTGAACTGCCCATCCTGGCTGCCGGCCCGGTAAATATTAAAACCAATGATCTGTTTCAGATCTTCATACTGCCATTCAAGCCGGATGTTGCTTGAGGTGCCGCTGGCGGTGACTTTTTGCGGGGGCGCCACCGCAATCGGCGGCGTTTTGGCCGGTTCCGCATCACTTGGTTTGCCGGCGTTTCCGACATGATCGACAATACTGTTGGCTACGGCCAGCAGTTTTCCCGAATAATCGGATTCGGACATGGCAAATTTTTCTTTCATGAGCAGCTTCTTCGAACTTACCCGCAGCAGGTTGACCTCAAGCACGACACCCGATGACTCGCTGGTGTTGACCGTGCCGAAGACGACATAATCGAGTCTCGCTGTGGCGCCGATGCGGCTGATGCCGCTGAGATCGAGATTATCAATGCTGAGACCCTCGACGGCACTGAACTGTTCAATTGTTTTTCTTTCCACCAGGTCGAAAAACCTGCTGCTGTCGAGATAATTGAGAAGGGAGGTCGATATGTTCTCGGTAAAGGCCATGGCCTGCAGACTGGCTGCCTGAAAGGGAATGCATCCGAGCTTCGGTCTGAAATTTGCGTCAGCGGCAAACGCAGAACCGATTACATTCAACACCATTACGATGACCAGAATAGTTCGCTTCACTAACATGCATTCGCCCCATTCAATAGCTGTAATCGGCTGCAAGGAGCCACACGATTACAGATGATAGTTCTCGGTCTGTTTCAGCATCAGGTCCAGCCCATGCAAGGAGTTGCCGCTGATCTGGGAATTGATGTTCTTGATCTCCTCGGTGACAATTGCGTCCATGTATTTTTCCGCTGCCGCGTCGTTATCTCCTTTTTTGACAAGAAGTTCGGCAGTATTGAAATACGTCTCCTGGAGATTCTGGAAACGGGAAAATACTTGATGGCCAAGTTCCGCGATAGCCTCGTCAACCGCTTTCTCCAGCAGATCGGAATCCTGGGGAAGATCGGGTTTCTGATAGGGGATGCCGGCAATATCGACCCCTTCGGAATAATTGCCCGTGGCCTCTTTTTTGCTTTTCAACGTTTTGGTGATCACTACCTCGCCCGACTCCACATCGATCACCCGAAAGGAGATGACCACATTGGCGGTTTTATGGTGGGTGGCCACCTTGTATCTTATGGCTTCCGTCTTGTCCTTTTCTATGATGGCGGGAGGGGCTTTGAGCATTTCCTCGTCCGAAGGAGAGGGGTGGGAGGACATCCAGGTGGTGTACTGGGGGTTTGGTATTTTATCGACGCCAACCTTGGCAATTACCATCTTCTGTCCTTCGTCGACGCTGTTTTCGACAGAATACTGCAAGAGGCTGCCGAAGATGAAAACGTCGGTACCCTTCAGTTTGCCGGATTTCTTGGCGGTTTCGATGTCGTACAGACCCGCCTGGCCCATCTCGATTTCCTTGATCAGCGCCCCGAGAACATCTCGCGCAAGTATCTTGACATCACCGCTGGCATTTCTTGTCATATAGGAGAGCAGGCTGTCGGTAACAAGTTTGGCGGCATCCGGGTTGTTTGCCGGCGGGGTAAAGTCCATAACGGCAATTTTTTTAATAACCCGCTGCCGCACTCTATCTTTAAGTGCTTGAATTTTTGGGTAGAGATCTTTTTGCGACTCTGAAATCCTGTTGGCGCATTCAATCCAATACAAGGCAAGGCCAACATAGCCGCCGGTTTCAAGTTCCTCGGCTTTGGCGATTATGTCCGCGGTCAATTTACTTTTAAGTTCGTTGACACCGGGCGAATTGAACGCGTCCGGGTTGAAATCGGCGAGAAACGACAGGTCCGAGAAAGCACTGTAGATCATTTTTTTATCTGTCTCCGCAGACACTTTTGCAATCAATCTGACGTTCCCGTCAGCGTACAGCTTTTTGATCCGGTCCGTCTCTTCGACGGTGGGATTGAGCTTTTGCGCCCTGTTCAGATACAGCCGCACCCGATCCCACTGGTTCTCGCCGGCAGACCGTTCTGCCTTGTCGATATTCGTCATGGCGTTGTTTTTCAGCCGGGCATCCTTGAGAGCATCCGCCACCAGCTTATTGCCCGGTTGAATCTCCAGAGCGGATTCGAGGTTTTTGATCATGGCATCCACATCGTCATCCGCCTTGTTCTTGTCCGCCTCCTTGAGAAAATACGAGAGCGCGCTGTTTTCCGTGGCTGCAATCCTGGCGCCCAGGTCCAAATAGCCCGGATAATAGAGACGAATTCCTTTGAACAGGTTCAATGCATCCAGCCATTTTCGAGCTTCAAGGGCCTTGCTGGCAGAGTCATAGGCTGTCTCGGCTTTTTTCTGCATCTGGTCCATTTGCTCCTTAACCGAACTTGCCAGCGTGCGTGCTTCAGTGTTGCCCGAATCTATTTTCAAGGCCTTGTCCAGGAACCCCTGGGCGTTGCGGAGATTGTCGAACTGCGTTGGCGTGGTCGCAAGTTGTTCTTTGGCGCTTTCCAGCGCCTGATGGGACAAGCGCGACCGGATGCTGGTTATGGCAGCCTGGTAAGTTGCGTTGTCTGGTTCCTTGGCAAGGGCATCTTCATACATCGGGAGTGAATCTTCCAGGCGATTCTGCTGCTCAAGCTGCCTGGCAATGGTAAAGCTTTCCACTCCCGCACCCGCACATCCTGCCGTAAGCAGCGCGACCAAACAGATATAGCGCATACGTCCAAACATAACTCCTCCAGTTCATTTATCAGATAGCTGTAAATTAAGTGTATTGGCCGTAAATGAAGTAACCTTGAATTTGTACCCATCCATGGCGGTGCGCGTAATTTCTTCGCCAAGGTCCTTCACTGATCCGTTGATTTCCGTGTCGAGAGTCAGGGTGCCGTCCACGTAGCCGTGCTCTTCCGTCGATTCCACAAGATTAAGCCTTTCCCGCATCAGGGCGCGTATCTTGGCGATATCGGCAAATTGCGCATTGCGAATGACCACCCGCGCGGTACGGGTATTCACCTTGCGGCTCCACTTTGCCGCGATCTGCCGGTTCAGGCTTTGGGCCAATTCATTGCTCGCTTTTCTGATCGCTTCCGCCCCGCCTGCGGTTGGATTAATGTGCGCCGCGTTCGCGGATGCGGAGTATGACGCCACAAGCTGGCCTGTATCCGCGTCAACGACACGGGCGGATACACTTGCCTGTGAAGTGCGCATATTGGTCCCGCTTACGGACAGGGCAGCGGTCTTCGCAATGGCTTTGCCGATGATGACCACATCGGCGCCGCCTCCAGCGGCAACAAGGAGGGCCGCGTCGGCCGGATCCGTTCCCTTTGCCGAAGACAATGCCGCATCATTGCGGGCGATGGCGACGAGAGTTTCCTGATCCACCAGATTGTATCCTTTTTTGGCAAAGACTTCGTGAAGCACCGATTCAGCAATACCGGCGCTCATCAATGTTTCCGCCAGCGATCCGGACGGTTCGTCGGTGCCCATATTCTGTTCAGTCATGATGATGGCAAGACGAGGCTTGCCCAATTTCTTCGACAGGAGCCCGATGTCATCCAGCCCCCTTTCCAGGTGAGCCGTGGAGACGGTTGCAGAGACATTGATGCGGCAGGCATCACTTTCGAAGCGTTCGCCGGTAATTTTGTACGTTTTAATAAAACCGGAGCTTTTTGAATATATCTTGTCGTTGAGAAGCAAAGAGTCCTGTACCACCGTCTTCGAGTCGATCATGACGCCAATGACCTGTTCGACGGCGCGGCGGAAGGCATTGTTCAGCGCACTTTCCCTGGCGGCGTCCTTATTGCCTCCAGCAATCGAGGCATATCCCTCCACATCAACCGTTACCGGCGCCTGGTCGAAAGCAAAGGCAGCGGTTGAAAATACGAGGGAAAGGATCAGGCTTCTCATTACATTCGTGACGTGAAAGTACATGTTGAACGCTCGCCGGTAGGGATATGGTAAGAAGAGGACAATATAATATATTACAAGTATGAGAGTATGCAACCTATTGCAAGAAATTGTTTGAATTTATGCGGAATCATGTAATAAATGCACAACAGCGTGCAATTGCGCTTTATAAAGGTTTGAGGAGCCGTCATTGACATGTTGCTGACCATTGATTCAGAACATCCCCAGCCGCACCAGGTTGCCCGTGTTGCCGAATGTCTTAAAAACGGCGGCATTATTGCCTATCCCACCGACACGACCTACGGTATCGGCTGTTCCATCTTCAATAAAAAAGGTATTGAGCGCATATATCTCATGAAGGGACGCGAGCTGCGCAAACCCTTTTCGTTCATTTGTTCGAGCCTGTCCGAGGTCGCCCGTTATGCCAAGGTCGGCAACAATGCCTTCAAAATACTGAAGCGCTATCTGCCCGGTCCCTATACCTTCGTGCTGGAGGCCACCCGTGACGTGCCCGACCTGCTGCTGACCCGCCAAAAGACCGTGGGGATCAGGATTCCCAATAACCGCATCTGTCTGGACCTGGTGCTGGCACTGGGGAATCCTGTCGTCACCACGAGCGCCAATCTGTCCGGCGAAGACCCGGTCGGCGATCCGTACATCATTGAGGATGTTTTCGGGCGCCACCTGGATTTCGTTATCGACGGCGGCCTTCTCGATACGGATGTCAGTTCGGTGGTGGCGCTGACCGGTGACACCCCCGAGGTTCTGCGGGCCGGTGTGGGCGACGTGTCATGGTGCAGTTGAGGTAACAGAGAAAAGGGATACTGTTCATGCGTAAACGTACCGTTCGCAACGGCTTGCGCCTCATCCTGGCCGCCCTCCTCCTGATTGTGCTGGCCAGCTTCTACCATGTGGGCATAGCCGATCTGTTTTCCCTGTCGGCGGACGCAGAGATGCGGCTCTACCGGCTTGGCATCTTTTGGGCTGCGGCATGTGGCGGTTATGGGGTGGTGTTGGCCGCCTTCGGCCTGGTTTTGCCGGCGGAACCCCGCGATGCCCGCGTGCGGGTGCTGCCCATGTTCATCATGATCCTTGCGACAATAGCGCTCTTTTTCTATCTGCTGGCATCGTCCTTCAACGAGCCGCCCCGGCCGGAACGCATCCAGCCCGGCACGACGATCACGATCTGAGAAGGGGGAGATCCAGGTCCTGTTGTGCCACAGGGGGTATAGTACACAAATTTAGTAAACTTTCTGGTCGCGAATTAAGTTGATTTGTTTGCGGTGAAATTGTAAGGTTTGCCCATTATTACGATATCCCAGGAGGAGATCATGGAAAAGACAGCGCCCGCCCTTGAGACCTTAACGCTTCACGCCGGACAGTCGCCCGACTCGGCCACGCTTTCCCGCGCCGTCCCCATCTACCAGACGTCGTCCTATGTGTTCAAGAGTTCCGAGCACGCCGCCAACCTGTTCGGCCTGAAGGAGTTCGGCAATATCTACACCCGGCTCATGAACCCCACCACCGACGTGCTGGAACAGCGCCTGGCGGCCCTGGACGGCGGCATCGGCGCCCTGGCGGTCGCCTCCGGACAAGCCGCCATCACCAATGCCGTGCTCAATATCGCCCAGGCCGGCCAGAATATCGTCTCCACCAATTATCTGTACGGCGGGACCTATAATCTCTTCCACTACACCCTGCCCAAGCTCGGCATCACGGTAAAGTTCGTCGATTCCTCGGACCCGGAAAACGTGCGCCGCGCCATCGACGGAAACACCCGTCTGGTCTACACCGAATCGGTGGGCAACCCCAAGAACAACGTTGACGATTTCGAGGCCATCGGTGCCATTGCCCATGAAGCCGGCATTCCGTTCGTGGTGGACAATACGGTCGCGACACCGTATCTGTTCAAGCCGCTCGAACATGGCGCCGACATCGTGGTCTACTCCCTGACCAAGTTCATCGGCGGGCACGGCACCAGCATCGGCGGGGCCGTGGTCGACGGCGGGAAATTTCCCTGGAACAATGGCCGGTTCCCGGAATTCACCGAACCGGACCCTTCCTATCACGGCCTGAAGTACTGGGAGGCGCTGGGCAATCTCTCCTATATCCTCAAGATGCGGGTTACCCTGCTGCGCGACATGGGGGCCTGCCTGTCTCCCTTTAACGCCTTCCAGCTCCTGCAGGGGCTTGAAACGCTCCACGTCCGCATGCCGCGCCATGTTGAGAACGCACGCGCCGTGGCCGTCTGGCTGGAACAGAGCCCGCTCGTCGCCTGGGTCAACTATCCCGGCCTGGCCAGCCACAAGGACCATGCCCGTGCCCGCAAATACCTGCCCAAAGGGGAGGGGGCCATCATCGGTTTCGGCATCAAGGGGGGGCTGGAGGCGGGCAAGAAGTTTATCGACAACGTCAAACTGCTCTCCCACTTGGCTAATATCGGCGATGCCAAGTCGCTGGTCATCCACCCGGCCTCCACCACGCACCAGCAACTCTCCGAGGATGAGCAGGCGGCGTCCGGCGTCACGGCGGACTTTATCCGGCTCTCCATCGGCCTGGAGCATATTGACGACATCATCGCCGATATCAGCCAGGCGCTGGAGGCGTCGCAGCGCTAAGCGGGACGCCATCGACAGGATCATGCAGGAAAAAGGGCAGCTCTCCGGGCTGCCCTTTTTCCTTGGCAGCGGGGGGGATGCTGCATCGTTGCATAAAGCTTTGTTGCCGTTGACAGGCCGGCTGATCGCCGGCAATGTGGTGGCGGCGATACGCATGCTCCTTCAGTCGCAACAGCCCCCCTTGTGGTTGTCTCCGTTTTTATGTATCATAACAATTTTGATGCACCCCATTCCGCAGCCAGGAGTCCGACTTCATGTTTAAACTCACCATTCGCACGAGCTTTGCCGCAGCCCACAACCTGATCAATTACCAGGGTGACTGTGAGAACCTGCATGGCCATAACTGGAAGGTGGAGGTGTCCGTGCTCGCCACGGAGCTCGACAAAGCCGGGCTGGGAATCGACTTCAAGGTGCTCAAGCGTGAGGCCGGCGCCATTATCAACGAACTGGACCATAAATATCTCAACGAAAACCCTGCCTTTCACGAGGTGTCCCCCTCCTCGGAACATATATCCCGCTACCTGTACCAGCGGCTTTCCGAACGTCTCAACAACAATGTCATCACGGTCGATTCCGTGACCGTCTGGGAATCGGACAACGCCTCTGCCTGCTATTATGAGTGAGCAGGCCCGCATCAGCGAGATATTCTCCTCAATCCAGGGAGAAGGGTATCTTGCCGGCCGGCGCCAGATATTCATCCGCCTGGACCAGTGCAACCTGAATTGCCGCTATTGCGACACGGTGTATGAAAATGGGGCCGACTGCCGGGTGGAGACTGCGCCCGGTTCCGGGATCTTGTCCGCGCTTCCCCAGCCGCCCGGCGTGGCCGGGCTCGTGGCGTTGGTCGCCAGTTGGCATGGCCGCTTGCCGGGCGCGCATCATTCTATCAGCGTCACCGGTGGCGAGCCGCTGCTCCAGGCCGGCACCCTGAAGGAATGGCTGCCGGAACTGCGCCCCATACTGCCGATCCACCTGGAGACCAACGGTACCCTGCACGCCGAATTGGGGCTGGTGGTCGAACACGTGGACTATATCAGCATGGATATGAAGCTCCCCTCCACTGCCGGGTACGGCCTGGAACTCTGGGAGGACCACCGCCGCTTCCTGGAAGTCGCCGTTCAGCGGCAGGTCTCGGTTAAGGTTGTCATCGGCCAGGATACGTCTTCGGACGAGATTGGCCGGGTGTGCGCCATCATGGCCGCGGTGAAACCCGCGGCTCCCCTGTTTCTGCAACCCCTGTCCAACGCCGCAGGCGGGGTCGCCGTCACCGCCGGAAAGATCCTGCGCTTGCAGGAGACCGCGGCTGCGCTGCTCCCCGATGTCCGGGTGATACCGCAGATGCACAAGATGTTGGGGGCGTTGTGATAATTGAAGAGATGACCATGACGGAGTTCGAGGCCGGCCTGGACTTGACCCGGACCGTCCTGATCCCCTTTGGTTCGGTTGAGGAGCATGGCAGCCATCTGCCGCTCTCCACCGATACCCTGGAGGCCTATGAGGTCTGCAAAAAGGCTTCGCGAATAACGCCCTTGTTCGTGGCCCCCCCCGTCCACTACGGCAATTGCCGTTCAACGGCGTGCCATCCCGGCACCATCTCCATCTCGACCCGGACCCTCGGCGCCCTGTTCGAGGATATCGTCACGGCGCTGAGAGGACAGGGGTTGCGTATCTTCGTCGCCCTGACGGGACATGCCGGCGGGGCGCACCGCATGGCGCTCCAGGACGCGGGCGAGGCCCTGATCGCTCGCTTCGACGATATCGCCGTGGCCGTGGTGAGCGAGTTCGACCTAGCCCGGGGAGAGGGGCGGGATATCATCGAAACGCCGGGCGACTCCCATGCCGGGGAGATCGAGACCTCCCGCATTCTCCATACCCATCCCCATCTGGTCAAGGGGAGAGCTCCCCGCGAGTTTCCCCGCTTTCCGAACGGTATCCTGGTGCGCGACAAGCGCCGTTTCTGGCCCGGCGGCGTGTGGGGCGATCCGGGCAAGGCCTCGGCCGGGAAAGGCGCCCGGCTTGAGGAATTGCTGGTGCGAAAACTGGTCGAACTGGTGAGGGAGATGGAATCAGGGGAAAGTGAGCATTATGGACAGTGAACAGGTTATCAGGGAATACGATCTTGGGGGCGGCGTAACGGCCCGGCTCAGGGATGTGACCCGCCATTATTTCGGCGGTTATTATCATGTGCGCATCGAGGTCAGCGCCGATGTACCCCTTTCCGTCTCCACCTTCGCCGACGCCGGCGAGCAACGGGCAGCGCTCCTGCTCCTGGGGGAGCAGCTTCGCTTCCACCGGGTCCTGGAGAAGATGGCGGTGCCCGAGTCCGGGATCGAGGCCGCGCGCCAGGGCCTCCTGGAGACATTTGCCGCCAATATGCTCCCCTACCTGTCACGTCCCGATTTTCCCGAACGTTTCATGCTCAGCGAATACGCCAGGTGCCTGAAGTCGCCGGCGCGCCCGTGAACCGGCATGCCGTCGCCCGTTGCCATAATCGACAAGCTTGCCTTCGGCGGCAACGGCGTCTGCCGCATTGACGGCAAGGTCTGTTTTGTCCCCTTGAGCTGTCCCGGTGATGAGGTCCGCCTGGAGGTCACAGCCGAGAAGCGCTCGTACCTGACGGCCCGGATTACGGAGCTTCTCTTCCCCTCGCCCCTGCGGGTTGTTCCTCCCTGTCCGTTGTTTGGCTCGTGCGGCGGCTGCAATTGGCAGCATATCTCCTATGCCGGCCAGCTTGCGGCGAAGCGTGACATTCATGCCGAGACAATGTGGCGCGGCGCACGGGTGGAGAACGGGCGGATCGGGGAAACATTGCCCTCGCCGCAGGAATACGGCTATCGCAACCGGGTCCAGTTCAAGCTGAACAGCGGGGCCGCAGGGCTTCAGATCGGATTTTTCCGTAACGGCACCCACTTCGTGGAGGATGCGCCCCAGGGGTGTCCCATTGCCCTGCCGGCCATCAACAGGGCCCTGCGCAACCTGCGGAGCGTCCTGGCATCTTTTCCCGAACCTGCTGCCATCCCCCAGATAAATATCGAGTGCGGTGCGCTGGAATCGGTTGCGACGATTAATTATATCGGCAACAACCATGATGCCGTTGCCCGTTTCTTCCGGGAACGTTTTTCAGAACTGTCCCCTTTGAGCGGCGTTTACCTGCAGACCGGTCGCAAATCCACCCTGCAAAAGCTCTGCGGTGACGGTTATCTTGCCTACCCCGTGCCGGCTGTCGTTCCCAGCTCTCCGCCGGCCACGCTCACCTTCCGGCCGGGCGGTTTTTCCCAGGTAAACAGTGCCCAGAATCGGGCCATTTTGGAGATCGTCCGGCGCATGGCGTCGTTTGGCGGTCATGAAGACCTGCTTGACCTGTACTGCGGCAACGGCAATTTTTCCGTGCCCCTGGCGCGGTGTGTGACAAGTGTGACCGGTCTGGAGGGATACGGAGATTCCATCGCCGCTGCCCGGGAGAACTGCCGTCTGAACGGCGTAGCCAATGGGGAATACATCTGCGTGGATGTGGCCTCTGGGGTTGCCCGGCTTGCCGCCGCCGGTCGCCGTTTCCACTCGGTGATCCTCGACCCCCCTCGCACGGGTGCGGCTGAGGCCCTGCCGGCGCTCTGCCGTCTGAACCCGGACAGGATCATCTACATATCCTGCGATTCCAGCACCTTGGCAAGGGATTGCGGATTTCTGGCCGGACAGGGCTATTGTGTTGCCGAGAGCATACCGCTCGACATGTTTCCCCAAACATTTCATGTGGAAAGTGTTACCCTGCTGTGCAGGGAATAATGGAGGCGTTGACGTGAACATCCTGAAAAAGCTTTTTTCGAAAAATCCTGCCGACCTGCTGGCGCGTGGCGACCGTCTTTTGGAAGATCGCCACTTTTACGAGGCGCGCTGCGCTTTCGAGGATGCCCGGCGGCTCATCGGGAGGGGCAGCGGCCCGCACGACGGGGATGACCTGCTGCCGGCCTGCGAACAGAGGATTAAAGACGCCAATCGCGCCCTGGCCGAACTGAACGTCGGCGAGGCGGAAGTTGCCCTGAGCAGAGGGCTTCCCGACAAGGCGCTCGAACACCTGGAACTGGCAAAATCGCTGACCGACGACACCAAGCTACGGGAAAAGGCGGAGGCGTTGGCCGTGCAGTGCCGCGAAAACGACGAGGAAATCGCGGCAACGGTCTCCGCAAGCGGATGTTCTTCGTGCAGTTCCTGTGCCCCCGTTGATCTCGTAACTGACGAATCTAGCGATGTTCCCATGCCGCTTATGGAGTATTACGACCTGTTGATCCAGCAACTTCCTCGTGAAATGTATGAACGATATGCCAATTTGGGAGAGGAATTTGCAGCCATGTATGTGGCTGCAAGCGGCAACCGGCATCACGATGCCCTGAAGCTGCTTGAGGAATGGCATGACGGCTCCAGCCGCGACATTTACAGCTACGAAAAGGGCATGATCCTGTTTCGGCTCGGCCGGGCCGGCGAGGCGGAGGCATGTCTGCGCGATGCCATCGGGGCGAACGGCGCCAATTCGCTGGCCCATCTGGGACTGGCTTTGATGCTTGCCGAGGGGCGGCGGCTCCCTGAAGCCGGCAACCAGCTTGATGCCATGATATCGGCGGGAATACTGGCGGAACAGGCCCGGCTGTTGCGGGCGGATGTCCATCTGCTGGCAGGGGAGACCGATCTGGCAATCGAGATGTACAGCGGGCTTCTGAATACGACCTCAACCCGCATTGCCGCCGAGAGGCTCCATGACATCATGGTGCAACGGGGCAGAAGCGATGAAGCAGCTTATATCGTTAAGCGATATCTCTCTGGATGCCGCCACTGAGGTCTCGCCTAACGTTACCTTACAATAACGTGAAGTGGCGCACGTCAGGAGGAGCAGACCAGTATGAACAAATCAGAGCTTATTGAACAGTTGTCGATCAAAAAGGATATCTCGAACAAGCGTGCTGAGGAAATTGTCAATCTCATTTTCAACTCCATGACCGATGCCATGGTGGACGGCGAACGCATCGAGATTCGCGGCCTCGGCAGTTTTGTGATCAAGGATTACGGCACCTACACCGGCAGGAATCCCAAAACAGGCGAGCAGATCACCGTCAGCCCTAAGAAGCTTCCCTTCTTCAAGGTCGGAAAGGAATTGAAGGAACGGGTACTGGGCTAGGAGCCTGTCGGATTTAGGAGGAATCTGCTGCAAATCCGTCTGAACGATCCATGTTTTATCGATTTTTTGGTCAATAGAGCACCTATTAGCCAGCAAAATCGGCAAAATCCGGCCTCGCTCAGCCGAATTTTCGCAACGATTCCCTAAGCCCGACAGGCTTCTAGTGTGCTGTCCGGTTACTTCGTACTCGTAATCCCTCTCTCTGATCCCTTTTCACGTATGAAAATGCCAAGGGGCACGCCAATTCGCGTATATTTCCAAGTTACGGGATATTTGCGGGTATGTTTGCGGGTGGGACTTTATTTGCATAATTAACTGGGATTTTTCGGGACGGTCTGTTACAATCCACGTTTCGACTATGCGGCTTTCGCGCAACGAATACACCATTTGATAACGGAAGAGTACGCCGTACGGCCGGCTTTTCCCGTGAATCAAGGATCATGGAGCAGTACCGATAATGCCTCTCAGCCTGATTGAGGGCGCTTTGGGCGGCATCGGCCTGTTTTTGCTCGGTATGCGTCTCATGTCGGACGGCATCCGGACGGTGGCTGATGCCCGTATCAGGGACGTCTTTACCACGTTAACCTCGAACCGGCTCTATTCCATGTTGTTCGGCATGGCAGCCGCCCTGGCGGTCAATTCCGGCAGCGCGGCGGTTATTTTTACCATCGGCCTCGTCAACGGCGGCGTTCTGAACGTCTTCCAGGCGCTGAGCGTTCTGGGCGGGGTGCTCATCGGCGCTTCGCTGCCGTTGCACATCCACATCATCCCCTACAGCCTGATCTCGACCCCGCTTATCTTTTCCGGCGTGCTGCTCAAGTTTTTTGCCCGCAGGCGCCGGTTGGCCAATGCGGGCGATCTTCTCCTGGGCGTCGGCCTGCTGTTCCTCGGGTTGACACTCCTGGAAGGGAGCTATCGTCCCTTTGACAAGCACCCCTTCTACACCACCTTCAACGAGCTGTTTTTTCATCAGCCGATCCTGGCCACCTTCTTCGGCGCCCTGGTGTCGTTTCTGGTCCAGTCGGCCCGTTCTTCGGTCACTGTCATAGCGTCACTGTCGTCGGGGCATGAGATCGATCCGGTAACCGCCTCGCGCATGGTGTTGGGAGGGCTGATCGGAGTGGCGGCGATGGGGGCGCTTGCCTCGGTCGGCGGTAATTCCGTGACCCGCAGGGTCGCCACAACCTATCTTTTTTTCGCCTTTGCAGTGGCGCTGCTGCTTGTTCCCCTGGCCTCGCTCATGCTGGAGGCGGCCCAGCGCCTCCCCTTTGCCGAATGGTCCGGTGCCTGCTCTGCCGGTCAGCCGCTCTTCTGCCAACTGGCATGGGTGCATACGGTCTCCAGCCTGCTGGTGGCGTGCATCCTGATTGCCATCAGCGCTCCATTGGCCCGCCTGCTCGGCGGTTCTGCCCCAATCATCGGCAACAGGTCGGTCGTGGCGCAACCCTGCGCCGGCTACCTGGACGATCGCATTCTCAATACGCCGCCCCTTGCCCTTGAACAGGTTCGCAAGGAGATTGTCCGCATGATGTCGGTGACGGCATTCATGTACGCCGATATCCACGAGATCCTGTTCGATTTCGACGCCCGCAGGGCGGATACCATTCGTCAGCATGAACAGGTGCTTGATTCCCTTAATCACGAGATCACCAGCTTTCTTGCCGCCTTGGCCCGCACAGCTGACAGCCCTGAAATCAGCTACGATATCCCCGGTCTTTTTCAGGCGGTCAGCGACCTGGAACACATCGGCGACCGCTGCGAGAACATCCTGAAAGGCATCCTGGCAAAAAAGGAGGCCGGCGTCGTTTTTTCCGAAGATGCGATGGATGACCTGAAGCGACTTGCCCAGGTGGTGGCCGGCGTTATCAGCGATACCGAACAAATGATCAGGCAGGGGTTTGTCCGGGACGGATTCGATCTGTCCGCTGCCAAAGCAGCGGTGCGCGACACCTTCGGGATTATACGGCAGAACCATTTCCAGCGCATGAGCAACGGCATTTGCCCGCCCCGGGCCGCCAAGCTGTTCAACGAGATGTCGTCGGACTTCGAGGGGATTGCCTCCCTATGCTGGAATACGATCGCCTCCCAGGGGAGAAAGCGGTGACGGGCGCCAGGATTGCGGCCATTGATTTCGGTACCAATACCGCCCGTCTGCTCGTGGCCGAGATCGGGGCCAACGGTTTTGAGCCTGTCCGTCTTGAGCGGGAGATTGTTCGCATGGGCGGAGGTTTCAGCCGGGAAGAGGGACTCTCCGGAGACGCTCAGGAGCGCGGCCTGCGTTGCCTGGAACGTTTTGCGGCCATCATCCGCTCCCTGGGCGTCTCCCGGGTTCGCGCCGTCGCCACCAGCGCGGTGCGGGATGCGGTCAACGGCCCGGCATTTGTGGAGTTGATCCGCAGCAGGACCGGCATCGAACTCTTGGTTATCGACGGCATGCGGGAAGGGGAGCTGACGTTGGCCGGCGTCCTGGCGGGTCTCGACCGCCGGGAGCATGAACTTCTGGTCTTTGATGTGGGCGGCGGCAGCACCGAATACATGCTTGTCCGGGACGGCCAGGCCCGGTTCGTCCGCAGTCTGCCGCTCGGGGTGGTCAGGCTGACCGAGGGCAAGGTAACGCCTGAGGCGGTCTCGGAAAAGATTCTCAGGGAACTGGACCTGCTCGTGGGGGAGATGGCATCGGTTTCGGCCGGGCCGGCATCCGGAGCGACCCTGGTCGGCACCGCCGGCACCGCCACCACCTTGGCTGCCATTGCCATGGAAATGAAGGATTACGACTATCGCAAGGTCAACAATGCAACCATCTCCCGGCAGCAGATCGAGAGCATCTACGAACGCCTTCTCCCCCTATCCCCTGCAGAAAGATTGAAGACCCCCGGCCTGGAAAAGGGGAGGGAAGACCTCATCATCGCCGGCATTCTCCTCACCCTGCACACCATGGACCGGTTCGGGTTCCATACCCTGAAAGTGAGCGATTACGGACTGCTGGAAGGGCTGATCGTCTCCGGTTAGCAGGTTGTTGAAAAACAGCCATCTCGCCGCCGTCCTCGAAAACCTCTTCGTGCGGCGTAGCGCTGCTACGCCTCCTCGGGGTTTTCTGCGGGTGCGACGATCTGACTATTTTTGAACAACCTTGGTAATTTGGTGGTTGTTGAAATACAGCCACCGGGTTAAGGCCGTTGAGGCATGAGGGATGAGGGTTGAGAGATTGCAAAAACAGTTGAGGGATGAGGGTTGAGAGTTGAGTAAAAATCTCTCATCTCTCAATTCTCCTCCGCCTCACTCAACTCTCATCTGCTTCATTGACGATCTGACTATTTTTGAACAACCTGAATTATTAAACACTCCCTTAACGAGCAGATCGTTAATTTCTCCTTTAACATCGCGGCTGATAGCAAACAAATTGCAATCCCACCCCTCTTTTAGTATAGTGCTCAATCCAATGCGGCTTTACACAATCTGACTACCATAAGGTAAAAAATGAACAAAGAAATCCTGTCCGGCAATGAAGCCATTGCCCGTGGAGCCTATGAGGCCGGTTGCCGCGTAGCCTGCGCCTATCCCGGTACCCCTTCCACCGAGATACTTGAAAACACCGTCAATTATAGGGAAATCGACTCATC
>Ga0187771_10000280_pt1 | contig 29959 bp, 25 predicted proteins | sample 0116_SJ02_MP15_1_FD_133139 | JGI IMG/M metagenome (GOLD analysis project Ga0187771, IMG submission 133139) | Tropical peat soil microbial communities from peatlands in Department of Meta, Colombia - 0116_SJ02_MP15_10_MG | ecosystem: Environmental > Terrestrial > Soil > Wetlands > Peat | place... | reverse complement strand
TCTTTGTTTTATTACCAGCACAACACGGTTATGCAGCCATCTATAAGTATTTAGACAAGGACGGTTTGATCAGTATTACAAACGATCTCCAATCCATTCCTGAGCAGTACCGCGCGAGCGCTAAAGTCGTGAGCGGCGATACAGATCAGGAGAACCATCAATCGATTCCAAACCAGCAGACACCAGGACAACCGACTGGGAATCACGAGAAAGTTCCGGGGATAGCCCATGATAATGCAGCCGATACTCGGAATGAAAATAGTTTTATTCATAATCGAATGTTTCTAACTGCAATTATCGTTGTTAGCGCTGGCTTCGCTTTCGTTATCCTTGGGATTCTTGAGACTGAGCACAAAAAAGCGATTGCAGTGGTTCGCGTAAGTCTTTTGTGGGCAGTTGCGCTATATATTCTCATCGCCCATGCGGGAGATGCCGTGCGTATGATTCGAACAGTCGCCGGTTCATTCGACGATGCGAAACATCAATCTGAGGAAAGAGGGAAGAACGCTGCCAAGGCGATAAAAAACATGAACAAATTAGTGGAACAGGTCGGAGAGACTCCCTCAACTGATCTTCCGGAAGAAAGTCCAGGGAAAAAAGAATAGCGCTTACATAACAGATTAACTTTTATTTGTAATCTATAATTGCTCTCGTCAGGTAAATCAAATAACCTATGTTGAGAGCGTGGTGCACGCAGCGAGGAAGGAGTCTATTAGTTAATAAATTGTCAACCCGAAAAAAGGGATACACTCAATGTGAGGGCTACTTGTCATTAAAAGCGTTTACAATTCTTGTAAGCGTGAATCCTGACTACTGCATCTGATTGTTGCTTTTTCCATGAACACACTAACGCATACTTCTCCAAACTGCCGCTAAACGCTCAGCGAGGAGCAGAGCTTGTGTTCATGCTGGCTTCCTCCTTTTTAATCTTTTTTCTCTGTGTCTCAAGCCTTCCATCAACCTTGGTTAAATCACGATGACTCTTTTCCAGCTTTTTTTTCGCCAGGATAAGATTGTTTTTCTCCTCGGTCAGCGAAAAGACCCTATGCTGGAGATTGATTTTGTCCTGCAAAAGTCCGTCCCGCTCTGCAGTTACTGCTGCTTTCTCGCTTAACAGGCGTTCCTTCTCCTTCAGCAAATCATCGGCTTTTTTGGACAGGTCTTCCATCTTCGCAAGGAGCGAATCTTTTTCTTTTACGAGTTTTTCTTCATCGGCCTTCCTGTCTTCCAATTCCGTCCAAAGATTCTGAATTTTTTTTGAGAGCACCTCTACTTCCCCCATGAGCTGCTGCGTTTTTGACTGGTCGAAACTCTTGAGGACCGATAGCCATGACCGCGCCTGGTCCGCAAGCTTACTCGTCGGATAACGCTGTAAAAACACGTCGAATTCATGCTCAGCGCCGGCATAATCGTAGTCGAGATTCTTATAGTAGACAAGGGTGTACGCTGCATTGTATTGCGCCTTCTCGGCCGAAGGCGCCTTCGGATAGGTCTCCGCGAGGTAATGGTATGCATCGTACGCATCCCCGTACAACCCATTTGCAAACAGCTCGTTTGCATAATCGTACGTATTGAGATCAACGGGGCGCCGGTTTTCGGAAGCGCAGCCTGCGATGAGGATAAGCAGCAAGAATAAAGCCCATTGTCTGATGAGCATATTAGCTACGCTCCCAAGAATAACTGTCCATAGCCCGTGTATGGCGTCGACAGTTCTCTATCGCGACGATCATTTCTAATAAACTTGAATGAAGAAACTTAAGGAGCATGATGTTAATCAGACCAAGACACGATGCGGGGCAGAATTATGCGATAAAAAGAGAAACGCCCTGGAATCAGCTAAATTAACCATATATATTCCAACGTACAACATGAGCATTGCGCTAGCAAACTTCAAGTTCAAAGAAAATCATGGTCTTGTAATAATCCGACAAAACGGTGATTTTCGGAAGACAAATGCACTGCCAGGAAGTATGTATTAAGTAATATTTAATAAACAGAGACTCTCGTTGAGCCTGCATTCAATACATTCTGACACAATCTTTAAGAAATAATCACTCTGTAAGAACATAGAAAACACATACCCGCGGCCGAGGCCGCGGGTATGTGTATAACCTGTCACTAAAACTTAAGCGTAAACAAAACTGGTGTAACACTATTCACTATTCCTAGAATGTTCCATTAATCACTTGAGGGGCGCATACTAGAATGCCACTTGACGCTACCGTACCTATTATGGTTACTCCAGCTCCAGGTGTACCTGCTGAAGCCGGTAGAAATAAAGACACCTCAGTAGGACCGTTAGGAACACCGTCGGGAACAGTATAATTGGTCGACTTGATCACTACCGGTGGGGCGGTTTCTGTGTACGCAGCAACGGTAATGACCGTGCCAGGAATAAGCTGGTTTGTGTTGAAATCCCCAACCATGAATGAAAAGTTCATCCCGGAGCCGACAGTGAATCCATTCGATGGTGAAAATAAGTTACCGCAATATTGTTCATTTCCTGTAAACGCTAGTTTAATTGATGTCCATATCGTCTTGCTCTTTTCACAATTAGGTGCGGCGCAGTTCGGCCCATCCCATACCCCGTTCGGTGGATCATATACACCGTTACCGTTTGTATCGATAAATGGCTCAAAAGGATCAGTAGGAGTGGGATAACTGGAGACGACACCGGTACAGTTCTCCGTAATACCGTCATTTCTGCACCCATCATCATTGTAATCGACAAAGGGTTCGCCTAAATCAATGAAAGCCTCCGATCTGGCAGATCCGCCAGCGCATGTCCGCGTAACGTCGGTCGGCAGGATGGAGGTGCTATTGCCGCCATCGCATTCGCACGTATATCCGACAGGGCAAGGGGTCAAAGTCGTATACGAATCAATAAATACACCGCTCCCATTCTCGTCGAGAAACGACTCTTCACCCTGGACCGCAGCCATTACCGTCACCCATCCATTGCGTGGGTGCACAGAACCATCTGTTGGGATGCCTGCTGAATATTTCGTATTGAGAGCAGCAATATTCGCCATCTCTGAAGCCCTTGGGGCAACCATAGCTGGCATGGGTGCCTGCGTTCTGAGAGCGACCGTCGTCTTTCCCGTGGCATCGGTTATTCCTTGAGCTGCAATGGCCCCTGCTTCAGTGTAAAAGGAAATCGACGTCCCTTGTAATATGTTGTAATTTCCAAATCGATCGGCAATAAATGCTGTTATACTGGCGGTTAGGCCCGAGACTACGAAACCCTGCAAATTGAATTGTGAAGTCGCCAGATTAAAATTAGTAGCAGACGGCACCCCACCCCCGATCGATATCTGTCCCGATGACGTGGAAATTGAACCGCCGCCGGATATCGATGTCGATGCGATAATGGTAACCGGTCCAGCCACAGTGCCGCTATTCAAAATTACTACTGCAAAACCGTTAACCGTCGAACCAGTGGCAGTCGCCGAACCAGGAGATGACCCGATATAGGCGCCCCCTCCCGGACCCAGCATCTTAAAAGTCACAGGCGTTCCGTCAGTCACGGGAAATCCGTTTATATCATTCACCTTGAACGTTATGGTCGATGTCGAAACTACACCAGAGCCTTGGATACCGATGAGCTGCGGGTAGGCGGATATAAATTGGATGCTCCCGGTTGGCGCCGGAGTAATCGTTACGGTCGCAGTATTACTGACAGTACCGGCTAGAGCTGACACTGTGATAGATCCTGCCCTACTGGCCGCTGTAAACGTAACCGTCGCTATGCCACCCGATGTTGAGGATGTATTATTTGACAATGAGCCGTAGCTGCTATCGCTCAAGGAAAAAGTGACCAGTGTTCCATTCAATACCGGATGACCATTCGCATCGGTTACGACTGCAGTGATGGTTGAAGTGCCCCTAACCGTAATGCTTGTTGGCGTTGTTAAGGTAACAATGGCAGCCGGCGGAGGAGCAATAATCGTCAAATTCACCTCGGAGGACAAACCAAGAGTTGCATAGGTAGCGCTCACGATACCGGAGGTGGGCACGGATCCCGCTGTAAAGCTAACTGTGGCAACACCGGAACTATTTGTTACGGCGGTCGGAGCAGATAATGAACCTGCTGCGGCGTTGCTCAATGAAAAGTTCAGGGTAGCATTGGTAATCGGTAAACCGCTCGCATCGCGCAAAAGCACCGTTATGGTAGCATTTGCTCCAAAATCAAGGGATGTCAACGTGCTCGAAATAGCAATTGATCCTACTGATCCGGTGCCGCTGATATTTACCGTCACCGATCCCTGTGCTCCTAGACATGCTGCATTAACCGTTGCATAGGGACCCGCAGCTCCGGTTAGCGTCACGCTGGCTTGGCCGTTCACATCTGTTCGAGCCGTAGTTGAGGAGAGCGCGCCTTTAGTTGGATCGGTTATCGAAAAGGTTACAGTTGCTCCGGCGACGATTTTACCGAGGCTGTCCGTGACTTCGGCGGTGATTACAGAAGTTCCCCCGGCAGTAATCGAGGTAGTGCCAGCCGATACTACAACATTGGCTGGGACCGTACCTACAATACTGATATTCGCACTCGCATTGGTACTGCCGATAGCGGCAGTTATTACCGCGATCGCGCTTTGTGTTCCAGCAGTAAAGTTCACTGTTGCGTTGCCGCCCGACGTCACTTGTGACACTGCAGAGAGCACACCTTTTAAGCCGTTATCAAGAGAGAACTGGACGGCAGTTCCGTCAGGCACCGGATTACCCGTGGCATCCACAACATGCGCTGTAATGAGAGATGACGCCCCTGTTGAAATTGAAGCAGGGCTTGCGGTGACAGACATAGCTAGCGGCAGTGGGATAGATGAACCGATGGTAGAACCGCTGATATTTACCAACGCCGATCCCGTTGCGCCCAGACATGTTGCAATGACATTCGCAGAAGGTACCGCAACTCCGGTAAGTGTCACACCAGCTACACCGCTCACATTTGTTTGTGCGGTGGTTGGGGAGAGCGAGGCTTTTAATGGATCGGTCGAAAAAGATACGGTTGCTCCAGGCAAAAGGAAACCGAGTCCGTCCGTGACTGTGGCGGTGATTACAGTAGTACCACCGGCAACAATCGACGGAGTGGCAGCCGATACCACCACAGAGCCTAGCGTTGTGCCTACAATACTTACACTAGTGCTGGCAGAGGCGCTACCGATTGTGGCCTTTACTATCGCGATCGTGCTATAAATTCCAGCAGTAAAGGTCACTGTTGCGTTGCCCCCCGTCGTCGCTTGAGACATATTAGCGAGTACTCCTTTTAAGCCGTTATCAAGACTGAAGTTGACGACAGTTCCGTCAGGCACCAGATTACCCGTGGCATCCACAACGTGTGCTGTAATCTGGGACGTCGAGCCCGTTGAAATTGATGTAGGGCTTGCTGCAACAGACATTGCTATCGGAAGAGGGATGGAAGAACTTAAGGTAGAACCGCTGATATTTACCACCACCGATTTTGTAGTGCCCAGACAGGTTGCAAATACCGTTGCACTAGGTCCAGCAACTCCGGTAAGTGTCACAGTAGCTACGCTGTTCGCATCGGTAATTGCTGCCGTTGCGGAGAGCGAGGCATTTGTTGGGTTGGTCGAGAAGGACACGATTACGCCGGACAAAGCGAAACCGAATCCGTCCATGATTGCAGCGGTGATCGTTGATGTGCCTCCGGCATTTGTCGAGGTCGGATTGGCAGATACTAAGATACTTGCTGGGATCGTACCTACAATACTTACATAAGCATTGGCACTGGTGGAACCAACTCCGATTTTGGCTGTTATTACCGCAATCGTGCTATAATTTCCAGCAGTAAAGGTCACTGTTGCAATGCCCCCCACCGTCTCTTGCGACAAACTAGAAAGTGTCCCTTTTAAACCGTAATCAAGACTGAAGTTGACGACAGTTCCGTCAGGCGCCGCATTACCCAAGGAATCCACAACATGCGCTGTGATTTGAGCCGTCCCACCCGCTGCAATTGGGTTAGGGTAAGCGGGGTTTGCTGTGACTACAAAGGATAGAGCGCTTGAAGAACCGCTAGTACTAGCAGCAGGGCCCGAATTAGTAATTTTTGTCGGCGAACAATATGTTGTCAACCCCAAGAACGCAATCAGCCCAATAAGTGTGGTCAACTTGCTATGTCTCATTTATTATTGCCTCCAAATATTATTACCTCCAAACTTCATTGTTCTAAATAAACCACTTAATCCACAGTCGGGGGAGTAGTCGCAACGGCATTTATCGCGCCGGACGACACTTCCACAAAAGAAGTGCCACCGGTAGTTGTCGGCAGTGTAACCATTTCAACCAAGACGGTCCCGTTGTTATCCGTTCTTGTGACTATCGCATTGGGCGAGCTGGCATTCACATTCGCGCACGTAGGAGGACCCGAGGCCAACGCAATGAGACCATTACTAAATATTTCCACGCAAACACCGTTCATAGGGATGCCGTTCACATCTTTCACGGTAAAACCCAGTAACGGATAACAGTCACCACCCGCATTGTGAGGCGTTCCCAGACTTGTTGGTGCTGAAATCGTGGCGTTACTCGGTGCCGTGTTGTTCGGGCAACCTCCGCTGCTTTTGCCTCCGCAGCCGTGCGTTAGTAGTAAGGAAGACGCCAAAAGCAGGAGGAATACAATAAACGTGCGCTTTATGGTCAGTCTCATCGTATGAACCTCGTTTTATAATTATTTAGCAACTTAAGTGCCAATTTACCTGCTGCATGTAACTTGTTGTTTTATTGGGTATTGCTATGCCGCATCCTGTATTTAGTCCTGATTTTTCGGAATCAGCATGGCCAAACTATGTAACGAATTACACTTCACGGTCTGTTTAATTTTTTGGGCCCCGTTCCCGGGTGCGTCAGATCATGCGTTATCAGACTGTACTAAATTGCCTCCTGTTTAACGAGCCTGGGCGTTACAAAAATAAGAAGCTCTTGTTTGGTATCCGTGTCAGTCTTGCTTCTGAACAGCCAGCCAATGAGGGGGAGATCGCCGAGAAAAGGAACTTTTATATAGGCCACATTTTTATTGGTGATAAGTATGCCTCCGATAACAGCCGTCTCCCCGTCTGACAGCAGAAGCTCTGTTGTTGCTTCTGCTTTGTCTATGGAAGGCTGGCCCGATGCTCCCAGGAGCGACGTGTCAGGAGCGTTCTTTGTTGCTTGAATCTTCATATAGATCTTGTTGTCCGGTGTTGCATGAGGAGTAACGGTCAGTGAAAGTTTGGCGTCGATAAACTGGATCTGCGTACCACCTGCGGAGGTGGTTGAAAAGGGAATGGAGACGCCCTGCTCTATCTTTGCCTCCTTGTTATCCAATGCACTGACCCGCGGCGACGATATAATTTTCCCTTCCCCTGTGGTTTCCAAAGCCGATAGAGCAAGATCCAGGTTTAACGCCTTATTCAGGGAACCAAAGGTCAGTGATATCGCACCGCCTCCCGCGGTGGAACTTGCAGCCGCCGGCATATTAACTACATAGTTGCCGTTGCCCGACTGTGTCGGTCCCATCGCAGTGGCGCCCGTCGCCACAATGGAATTGGGAAATACGAGGCCTGTCGCATTCCCATACTGGGCACTTGCGCTGGCGGTCCCGCCCCATTGCACGCCGATCTGCCTGCTGAAATTCGTGTTTGCCTGGACGATTCTGGCCTCGATCATGATCTGGCGAGTAGGCTTATCAAGAAGCCTGATCAGGGAGACAATGTCATCGACATTGCGCGCAATGTCCTTCACGATGAGCGTATTCGTCCTTGCGTCGGTGACGGTCTCACCGCGAGGGGAGAGGGATTTCTTGATCGTTGTTTCGATTACTGATGCAGTAGAATAGTTGATGGGAACAATGCGAGTTACGAGGTCTTCTGTTTTTTTCTTCGTCTCCTTGTTCCGCAGTTCATCTTCCGCTTCTTTCGTCAATGCACCAAGTGTCGCAATACGAAGCACATTGTCTTCCAGAACATACCCTAAACCGTTCATCTTGAGGATAATGTCCATTGCCTGGTCCCACGGGATGTTCACCATGCGTACGGTGACCTTTCCCTTGACATCGGGAGCCAGGATGATGTTCAGGTTCGCCACCTCGGCAAACAACCTCATGACGTTAACCAAGTCAGCGTCCTGGAGGTCGAGAGATATTTTCCTGCCAGTATATTTCCCGGCCGGGGAGATGGGAAGATTTTCAGCGGCTATTGGCGCCTGCTTTTTTGCTTCTGCTTTTCGTTCTTCGGGTGTCGGTGCCGCCACTTCCGGTGCAGGTGCCGCCACTTCTGGTGCAGGTGCCGCTGCTTCCGCTGCCGGGGCCGCTGGTGCCGGTGGAGGTGCCGCCGCTTCCGGTGCAGGTGCGGCCGCTTCCGGTGCAGGTGCCGCCGCTTCCGGTGCAGCTGCAGGTGCCGCCGCTTCCGCTGCCGGGGCAGCTGGTGCCGCGCTCATAGCGATGATCACAGAATTCCCTTCGGGGGTCACTGTGTAGGTTAGCGGTTTCGTGAGGTCCATGACAACCCTTACTTTCTTGTCCGGAGCCGCATGCTGTCCAACCCGAACTTTGTCAAGACCTCCCTTTCTTACCGGGATGACACTCGGCCTCACTTTGCTCCGAACACCCGGTATATCTACTACGAGTTTCTTGCCCTCCACCATGAAAGCATTCGGTTTCATGGAACCATCGGCGGTAATCACGATTTTCACACCTTGTTTGCCTGCAGTCGCTTTCACAGATTTCACAACAGTCGCTGTTGCTGCTTGTTCTGGAGGCATTGGTGCCGCTTCGGCTGCTGGCGCCGGTGCTGGTGCTGCTTCAGGTGCCGGTGCCGCTTCGGCTGGCTTTGCCGCTTCAGGTGCTGGCGCCGCTTCGGCTGCCGGTGCCGGTGCCGCTTCGGCTGGCTTTGCCGCTTCAGGTGCCGGCGCCGCTTCGGCTGCCGGTGCCGGTGCCGCTTCGGCTGGCTTTGCCGCTTCAGGTGCCGGCGCTGCTTCGGCTGCCGGCGCTGGTGCCGCTTCAGCTGGTTTTGCCGCTTCAGGTGCTGGTGCCGCTTCGGCTGACGGTGCTGCTTCCGTTTTGTTCAATTCGATGACAAGTTGACCGCTGGACTGATATACCGTCGTTTCTACGCTTTGAGACAGCCCGATTTCCAAACGCGCAACGTTTTCCTTCTGTACAGGCGTGATATCCAAGACAGCCCCCTTATCGACCTTAATGACGTCTTTAAATGAGCCGATACTGGCATCGGAAATATCAACGACCAGCCGGAGCGGTTCCGTGAGCTGGTAGTGTGTGTACTGCATAATGGGTTCAGAGCCCTTGATATCGATTTCAATTTTACCTTCCACGTCCTTGGGCTCGATCTTAGTTAAAGTGAACTGAACGGCCTGCCCCTGAGCAGTTCCGGGAGCCTTCGCTGCACAACCCTGAAATACAATTACGAGCGCAGCAAGGATTATCAACCAACATGTTTTCTGCGGTTGAGAGTACTTCATTGCATCCCCTCCTGTTTTTTCCGGAGCTCTATGACTATTTCCTTACGCTCAGTTTCCCCCGAAAATGTTTTGTATTTTTCTTCAACCACCATCTTTTGCTGGGTTATTTTCTTCACCACGCCTCTATTAGGTCCTATTATGGTTCCGACCTTGATAAAATAGCCCTTCCCGTCCGGGCCTTCTATCATCGCATTGTAGCCGTAGCCACCCCATACAACTCCCGTCATTTTAAACTGGCTCAGATCATATCGCTCCAAGGGCGATAGATTTGCGCCTCGGGCTTTCGGTTCTGCTTGAACAATGATCGGCGCAAAAGGATCACGCCTCCCCTGGGGGTTATAGCTGTATGGCGGAGGCGGTGTCGTTTCCAGAGTCGTCGCAGTCCCCTGGGTTATAGGTTTTTGAGCCGTTTTTTGTGTTATCGCTACAGGGGTGCTCGGTGCCTTTGCCGACTCTCCGCAGCCGAACAATGCTGCTCCGAATGACGTTATGATAATCAAGGAGAAGACCGCACTACTAGTTGTTTTTATTCGTCTGAGCTGCGTCAACTTTTTTCTCCACTGCCGAGAACGTCATGGCCATACAATCGATGTTAATGTCCATCGAACCGGACACGGTCATTTTAGCACCGCCCATTCTTATATTGAGAATGTTCACGATGCGCGTCAGCTTGCCGACTCGGTCAAAAAAAGTAGCCGTGTTGTGGTAACCGCCGGTCAGCGCAAGAGTAATAGGTATTTCCTCATACAATCCGCTTGGATGCAATCTTCGCCGATCGGGCCTCCAGAGCCTAAGCACGAGGCCCGATTGATTCACGAGATTTTGTATTTGCCGCAAGAGGCCCGTTACCTCGGATTCGGGAGGGAGTTGTTGTGTCAGAACAAGCAATCGCTGCTGCAGCATCTTGACTTCAATTTTGAGTTCATCGAGCTTTTTAATTTTACCGTCATTTTCATGTATTTTTGAATTTAAATCTGACAACGTCTTTTCAAGATCTGTGATTTGTGTCTTCATCGGGATTTGAAACTGAATGATATAGGCGATCACGAGCAAGACGATAATGGCAATAAATGCTATCAGCCGGGTTTTCGGAGGGATCTTTTGAAGTTTATCTAAGTAGGAAGCCATTATACTCCCTTGTAAGCAAACTGCAGACGATACTTATAAATAGTAGCGCTTCCCTGACTCGCCTGGCTTGTTTCCAGCAATGTGACATCCGCTAAATAGGGAGAGGCTTTCAAGTTATCGACAAACCGTACCACATCATCATTCGTAAAAGCCATTCCCTCGACGCTTATATTATTGTTGCTCTCAGAGAGAGAGGTTAAATTGACGCCCTCGGGTAGGGCCCTGCTGAGTTCATCAAGCAGGCGAACGGGCCCGGCTTGATTTTTTTTGAGCCTTTCGATGACGTCAATTTTTTCAGCCACTTTTTTCCGCTCGTCCTCTACGTTCTTGACTTCTTTCAGCATATTGTCCTGCTCGCGTATGCGCCCCTCCGCGGAGATTCTTTCTCTTTTAAGGCTGGCGATCAGCTTCTGCTGCTTGTTCAAAAAAAACCACATGATGATCAAGCTTAAGATGATTACGAGCAGGGCGAGAAGCAGCTGCTGCTGCAGATCAATAACCTTTTTGGGGGCCTTTTTCTTAGTGGGCAGAAGATTGATCTTTATCATCTGTCTCCCGGCCTCCTGATTGCCAACCCCACGGCAACGGCACACAGCGGGGCTGAATCTTCGATACGTGCTGTATCAAACTTGCCGGGATCTATTTTGATGTTTTTGAAGGGGTTCGCTACCTCCACGGGAATCTCAAGACGCTCGGACAGCATCGTCGTGAAATGGCCGATCCGCGCACACCCGCCGGCAACAAGAACATGGGACACTTTCTCGCTGCCTGTTGTGGATCGGAAAAATTCAAATGAACGCTGAGTTTCGGCAACGATATCCTCGGTGACCGACGACATGACGCTCGCGATCTGCTCCCTGTCCGCCCCTTCAACGTCCTCTCCCCGCTTAACTTTTTCAGCATCTTCATACGTGAGGCTGAAATCCCTCTGAAGCGCTTCCGTATAGCGGTTGCCGCCCACGGTTACGTCGCGCGTGAAAATCGATGTCCCGTCTTTCAGAATGTTGATATTCATGACCGACGCGCCGATGTTAAGCAGCGCCGTTGTTCCTGCTTCAACATCGTAATTCAATTCGTACATGTTGGCCAGGGCAAATGCATCAACATCCATCACGACGGGCTCCAGCCCCGCCTCTTTAACCAGGTTTACATAGTCATTAATCTTGTCTTTCTTGACGGCAACCAGCAGGACATCGGCTTGTCCCTCAGCCGCACCGGCCCCGAGTCTCTGGAAATCCACGTTCACATCGTCAACGGAGAAGGGAATATACTGCTCGGCCTCCCACTTGATGGACTCGGCGAGTTCTTCATCGGTCATATCCGCCACGGATACCCGTTTGATGATCACCGAACTTCCGGAAACCGATATGACGACTTCTTTGGTCGTTACTTTTTGTGCGACGAGGAGCTCTTTGATAGCATCAACGACCCGCCCGGCGTCCATGACCGCCCCTTCCACAATCACCTCGGGCGGCAGGGGTATCATGCCGAATTTCACCAGGCGATAGTTCCTGTTCGTGCCCTTCAGCTGAACGAGTTTGATAAAGGTCGATCCTATATCAAGTGCAATGGGTTCAATTTTTTTTGAAAAAAACATCCTGACTCCGAACGCTGGAAATACGCCGTATCAGCCGGCGTTTTTGCTCTTTATGATCTTCGCTATAGTTTGCAGATTATGATCAGTATAAACTCTCCAGCCGCGCCAGTCACGTTCTACTCCGCGCAGGAGCCCCTCGCTTTCCCAGCGAAAAAGCGTGGCGCGGGAGATATCGAACCGATTGCAGATTTCGCTGGTTTTATATTTTTTCCGGTTCTTACTGATAACCATGGCACCCTCACTGGATAATCTGCTACTATTGATTATATTAAATATAGTTATTAGGATACATATAAAATCAAGAATGTCAAGTAATTTTTTGGGGTCCCTGATTTTTTTTTGTCAGGGCAGCGGCGGTGTGGAAGGTCGTAAAAAGCTAGAGGACATACCAGATGATTGCAAGGTAGTGGCAGATACTGCCGGCAAGCACGAAGAAATGAAAAATCCCGTGTCCATGAAGCATTTTTTTGTCCAAGGAATAGAAAATGACGCCCACTGTATAGAACAAACCACCGGCGACCATCCACGCAAAACCAGCGATCGGAAGGACACGTACAAGCGGACGGACGGCAATGATGACGAGCCAGCCCATGAGCAGGTAGATGATTACCGAGATAATCCGCCGCTTCGTAGTCAATAGGGTATCCTGCAGGATTCCGATGATCGCCAGCCCCCAGATTGTACCGAAGAGGGACCATCCCCAGGCGCCTCGTAACGTGACGAGCGTAAACGGCGTGTAGGTGCCTGCGATGAGGAAATAAATGGCGCAATGATCGATTTTTTGAAGAATGGCTTTTGCCTTCCCTCTACTTGCATGATAGAGGGTCGAGAAAACATACAGCGCCGTCAGCGTGACTCCGTACACGATGAAGCTGACTATTTTCCAGGGATCCCCCTGCGCACTCGCCTGGGCGATGAGAATGACGAGGCCTGCAAACGCTAAGGCTGCTCCAATAAAATGCGAGGCGGTATTAAGACGTTCATCACTCTGCATACTTGGCGCGAGTATAGCATCATTTTTCACACGAGGCAATGCACGACCGCAATGTTTCAGAAGATACAAAAAATTCAGTCATGATTGCAATGCCACGCCCCGATGACCGTGTTGCAGTACGAGGATTGCAACTGGCATCTCCCCATGGTTAAAAGGAGGGGCTTTGCGCGGAGGCCCGGTACCCGGTGCAATCAAAAAGGGCTGCCGCAGAGGTCGCCCCGAGAGGTGAACATCCTTCGCACCGCTGCCGCGTTTTTCGCATATTCCTACTGCTGAGGCAGTCTCAAAACCATTCCTTCCCCGAGTGTCAGGTCATCAATATGGCCTGCAACCTTGCTTACGCGCGAGACCAGATGGATGTGGATCTCGTTCTGCATACCCGATCCCTCCTTGATAGCAGGAGAGAACTTGTTTATGAACACGCCTGCATGGTGGTCGGAATAAAAGCCGATAATGTCGACAGGCTCGTTTTTCGTAACGAAAGGTTCCTTTGACTTCATGAACAGCTCTTGTGTAATAGGCTTGCCTCCAGTTCGATTGACATTGATGTGCCATTTGATCTCAAGGGGGGTCCCCGTAAGCAGGAACGGGAAAGGCCTCGTCACGTCAATCCCTGATGCTTGCGCTTGTGCTTTGACGAACTGCTGAAGGTCAACGTAGCCTTTGACCATAGCGGGAACGGGAACGTCTTTCCATTTCGACTGCTCCGTCCAGACGAGAAAAAAAGCGCCGTGCCTGAACGTGTTATCCATGACAACGTCTTTACCCCGCACCTTGGTAATGTAGGGTTTCGAATCATAGACCGTGATCTCACCATCAAGGCCGTCGATTGGCCCCATGGCATACAATCCCTTACGTCCTGCCAGGTCTTCCAAAGACACAACGCTTAGAGCTTTGCCGCTTACAAAGATGTCCTTCTGGGCGCCGACGTACTCGACCAGTCCTTCTTTTTTCGAGCCAACGATAGCAGCAAACGCAGAGACCATCATACCCATCACAATTGTTACGGCGAACGCAGTCACCTGTAATCGTCGATTCATGGTGTTCTCCCTCTCATAAGTGAATGTTTTGGTTCCCCACGCGCTTCCGCGATCAACAAACCAGGCCTTTCAGAAAACCGGCGTCGGCACGTTTCCCCACCCGCTGCCGTGAGGAAGCTCTTTGACCTCGATCAGCCGCAGGTCGTGTACCTCCACATCAACCATGAACTGCGGCACCCGAAGAGCATTGATGGAGAACAAGTCGGAAGGACCTTTCACCGGAACATCCACAATGGAAATGAAGATCAGCCTCCTGATCATGCCGCCCTCCATGCCGGGACCGTTCTGATGCTGCATGTGCATGCCGTCGGGCATGGCATGGTGCCCCCCGCGCAGGTGGCCGAAGGGGTTGAATATCCAGTCCGTGATCATGGCCATGGAGTGGTGTTGATTAAAAAGTTTCCAGTCCCCCCCGGTGTCTGCGATCATTCCCTGCATGATGTAGTATTGCGGTATGAAGTAGACGAGATACTGCTTGTCATCCTGTACCCGTTCCTTCACTTCTTTCAGTGCAAGGATGTCGGACATTCTGTGGTCCATCATGAAGGCGTCCTCGGGAAGGATGGCGACGGCGGTCACGTTCTGCGCCTTAGACCAGATCGTAAGCCGGCTGATGGTATACGTACGAAGCAGGAATGCTGTGCCGACGACCGCCGCTCCAAAGCCCACAGCGAAAACGATTTTGCCGAACGTAGACGACGGTAATAGCGATTTTTCAAGACGTCTCGGGAAAAACATCCCTGTCTTGCCCATGTACGCGCGGTACGTCTCTCCATGGGCACGAAGCATCCTCCGCTCTTCGTCTTTGGCAAGGAGGTAATAGACCAGCGCCATGACGAGCCACAGCACGATCGTCAGGAACCGTGGCCAGAGGATTGAGAGACCGAGGCCTGCCAGTCCGAGGGCGAGGTACTGGGGATGACGGATGGTGGAGTAAAGACCGCCCTGTACGGTGCCCTTCCTTCTGAACTTAGCAGTGTATATCTGGGCGGCACAGACCAGGAACATGGTCATCCCGACGACGAACAGAACCGATCCCATGACGCGGATAAACTGCAGGAGCCAGTCCTGCGGCAGGACCATATGGGGCAGGTAAAAAGCGCTCAGCCACCTCGTGGAAGAATTACCCGCAAGCTTGAGCAGCACGGGGTTAAAGACCGAGTAAAAGAACCCGGCAAAGGGGCTGATCATGATCAGCACTTCAAAAGCCATGACGAAGTAAAGGACGAGCACGCTTCGAAGAAGCGTCTTTTGCGTGTTCATAAGTGTGACCTCCCTGAAAAGAATTTTACCACGGAGCAGCGCGCCAGGGAGAGAACCAGAATCTTTGGCGCGCAGGGACACTGATTGATTCATGATGCGCACAGATTTTCTAATCAGTCGCCATCATAGTTTTTCAACGTAAATGCGTGTCTCGGGTGTTCTCCGCGTTCTCTGTGCCGCAAGGGCATGGTCGTAGCGCGAAGGGGAGATCAGGCTCGGGGTGGTCTCAGAAGTTCGTCCGGAGAAATGTCCGTGTAGTTATCCGCAAGAACGGACCGCATGGACTTGATGGGATCGAGCTGGAATGTATGGATCGTTTTCGGAACGGCGAAGACGTAAAGAGGAAAGTGGATAGAGGAAGAATCTGCCACAAGATTCTTCTGTCCGCCAGTAATGACGATGAGGCTGTGATGCATCGGACAGTTCGTGCACGACGCGGCTACCGTGGATTTACCGGCGGCGCCGAACGGGCAGGTATTCTGGATGAGAAGAGCAAAAGCAAGGATGAATATGATTAACCTTGGCTTAAGCATCATGGTTATTACTCTAAGCGCTTTCCTCGAAAAAGTCAATCCGTTTTCAGATCCATCAACGCATTGTCGCACCCGTCATCCCAGATATGCCGCGATCACGCGCTCGTTCTTCCGAAGTTCCGCCGGGCTCCCCTGGATGACAACCCTTCCATGCTCCATCACGTAGACGTAGTCAGCAACTTCCAACGCCTTCTTGATTATTTGCTCTACGAGAAGCAAGGGTATGCCGGTCTCCTTCAGGCGCTGGATGGTAGCGAACACCTCCTCCACGATGACCGGGGCCAAGCCCATGGAGGGCTCGTCCATGAGGATCACTTTAGGGTCGGCCATCAAGGCGCGTCCGATTGCAAGCATCTGCTGTTCACCGCCTGAAAGCGTTCCCGCCGCCTGGCGGCGCCGTTCCTGCAACCGGGGGAACAACTCATATACCCGCTCAAGGTCGCCTACGGCCTTCTTGCGGAAACCGAAGAACCTTGGCAAACGGCGATATCCCCCCAAAAGCAGGTTATCCTCGGTGGACAGCGGTCCGAACACCCGCCGACCTTCCGGAACGTGAGCGAGACCCAGCCTTGCGATTTGCGACGCATCCATCCCGTCCACCGGCTTGTTATCAAGGAGAACCTGTCCCTTCGTCGGCTTTATAAGCCCGGAAATGGCTCGCATGGTCGTGGTTTTGCCGGCGCCGTTCGGGCCGATTAACGCGACCAGTGTCCCTGCCTTGACCTGAAGCGAGGTGCCGACCAAAACCTCGCTCAAGCCATATCCCGCGTGAAGATTATCGACGATCAGCATAGGCGATTTTCCCATTCAGGATAAAAGCATTCGCATTGTTTGCGGTAGCCCCGGTCCTAAGTTGTCTATTCATGCACTTGCTCCCAAGTAGGCTGCGATGACCTTGGGATGCCGCTTCACCTCTTCCGGCCTCCCTTCGGCAATGACAAGACCGCCGTCCAGGACCGTTACCACATCGCAGAGCTCGCTCACGACGTCCATGTGATGTTCAATCAGGATCGTGGTGATTCCGATCCTATGTATGTTCCGAATGATCTCGACAAGCTTCCTGACGTCGGGATGGGCGACACCTGCAGCTGGTTCATCAAGGATCAGGAGGTCGGGATGGCAAGCCAATGCACGGGCGATCTCGAGTAAACGCTGAGCACCGTAAGGGAGGTCCTTGGCCGGCGTACGCGCCTCGTCACGTAACCCGACCAGCTCGAGCAGGGCCAAAGCTCCGGACTGGGAGCAGCGCTCCTCCCCGCGCGCAAGACCGAAAAGCACCAATGGCAGGGGCTTATGGTAAGTGTCCTTCATGGCTACCATGACGTTGCCCAGCGCGGTCAGCTCCGAGAAGATCTGCAAATTCTGAAATGTCCGCGAGATCCCCGTTCGCGCGGCCTTGACGAGACTTCCGACGGGCAGCGGCCTGCCTCTGAGCAGCATGGTTCCTCCGCTCGGCGCGTACAATCCTGAAATGACATTCACCAGGGTACTCTTGCCGGAGCCGTTCGGACCGATCAGCCCGTGGATTTGGCCTGACCGCACGACCAGGGAAACACCGTCAACTGCCCGCACACCGCCGAAATTACGTTTCAACTCCCGGAGCTCAAGCAGGGGGCTCCCGTCTGCATCCTTTTTGGTCAGGACCAGATCCAAGGAGGCCGGTTCAGCCAACGTAGGGGGAGCTATACGAAATAATTTGGAGAGGAATCTGGCGGCAAAACCCATGAGTCCCTCAGGAAGTCCCACCACCACCGAGAAGAGCATTAAAGCAAAGATTGCTCTTCGCAGGTCTTCGATATTCTGGACGGTGAAGGCGACAACGACAAGCAGCCCCATAGCGACGATCGGCGCGCCCGCCTGGAACGGTTTGATGGTTTTTCGGAAGTAGCTTTGGCCGCCGGCTGCCAATGCGGTCAGCAGGCCGATAAGCGAAAAGATCTGGAACAGAAGGCGGTTCGACAGCAGATTGGGCAGCAGAACGATGAATGCGGCCCCGACAAAGGCGCCCCAGAGGCTCTTCCTGCCGCCGAGCACCACACCGAGCAGCAGGATCACCATCAGCTCCCAGACGAAAATCTGGGGCTGGAGGTATTGAAAATTGAAAGCATAGAGGCCGCCTGCAAGACCGCCAAGAGCAGAACCTAGTGCGAAGGCTGCAACCTTGTGACGAAACGTGCCGATTCCCATGGCATCGGTGGCAATGGGGCTGTCCCTGAGGGCCTCGAACGTCCTTCCCCATTGCGAGTTGAGCAGATTGTCCATGGCAATCCAGACGATGGCCAGGAGGACCAGGCAGAGCCAATAGAAGCCCTGCGCAGCGAGGCTTACCCCAAAAAAGGGCGGCCGAACGAGTGATAGCCCCTGGGCCCCGTGAGTTAAGGATTCCCATTCATTGAGCGTGGTCGCGACCAGAGCGGAAAAACTGAGTGTCGCCAACGCGAACTGGGGACCTTCCAAACGAAGGGCAGGAAACGCAATCAACGCGCCGAACACGAGGCCTGTCAGCAAGCTTACGAACAACGCACTCACCATTGTGAGCCCAAAGTGCGTCACAGTCAGGCCGGACGCGTAAGCTCCGAGGCCGAGAAAGGCGGCTTGGGCGAGATTGATCTGTCCGAGATAGCCCACGGTAACGTCCAGCCCAATGAGCAGGATCCCGTAGATGGCAAGGAGCGTCAACAGGCCGAGGGCAAAGGGATTTATTACGACAAGCGGAACGGACGCCAGGAGGACAAAAACCAGCAGCTCCGCGCCATGGATGAAAAAAAGTCGCTTTACCATCGATCCATCAGACCTTTCGAATTACGGCTTTTCCGAACACGCCGGAGGGACGAACAGCAAGGGCAAGTATCAAGAGAACGAGGCCGGGCGCTTCGCGCCAGCCGCTGCCTACATAAAAGCTCGTCAGGCCTTCGAGCGCACCAAGAACCAGACCGACCAGGACAACGCCGAAGCCCGAATCCAGCCCGGCCACAACAGCAACGGAGAATGCCTTGAGCACAAGAACCGATGCCATGGTCGGACCGACCGTCGTGATGGGAGAAACGAGGATGCCCGCCACAGCCGCAGACAGACCGGACAATCCGTAGGAGAGCATGATCGTGCGCCTTGATGACACACCCATGAGTTCCGCGGCATCGCGGTCAGCCGATACGGCCTCGAAGGCTTTGCCGAGGAGGGTCGTGCGCTTAAACAGCTCGATAAGCCCCATGATCGCAAGAACGCCCACGGCCACAGAGATTTCTAAGGGAGTGATGCTGACACCAAGAACCTGAATGGCATTGGCAGAGATCGGGGTCGGGAACGGCTGATCTTCCCGACCCCAGATATTTTCTGCAGCGGAAAAGAAGAACAGGCCGAGAATGATCGTCAGGAGCACCCAGCCTTCACTTTTCTGTTCCAGTGCGAGGCGCACCGCGGCGCGCTCCACGAACAGGCCGAGGAGCACGCCAAACAGCAATCCGCCGGGAATCATGAGCCCGTAAGGAAACCCAACCTTCGTAAGCGTCAGGCTAAAAAAAGCGGAGACCATTACCAGCTCACCCTGACCGAAGTTGATGCTCTTGCTCGTAGCAAAGGTGAGCTGAAAACCGTAGGCAACGAGGGCGTAGACCAGCCCCATCAAGGCCCCACTTACGATCAACTGGGGGACGATAGACGTTGTCATGCCGCATTCCTCCCGCCCTGCCAATGGTTGATCACCATACCGTCGCCCATCTTATTTTCTCAACGTGCCCGCAGCTTCCTTGATCAGTTTTTGCCGGTCCGCCTCATTTGCGAACACCACGCGTCCGTCCTTCACCATGCCCATGACGACCTGTGCGCGGCGGAAGGCCTCGTGCGTGTCGACGTTCGCCGGATCCCACTTGCTGTACGGTTTCTGCCAAAGGGCGATGACGCCCTGGACCGGCTCCTGCAGGCCCTCGAGGGCTTCCTTGATCTTGTGCGTATCCGTGCTCTCTGCCTGTTTCACCGCGGCGGCGAAAATGAGGACCGCATCATACCCCTGGGCCGCCGACACCGGTGACGGAATGCGCGTCACATTATACGCCTTGTGGTAGTCCTCGATGAATTTCTTGGCCCGTGGCGTGATGGGCTCCTCAATAAAGGTCTGCGGCATCAGCGTGCCGTTGCCGTTCGCTCCCGCATTATCGATGTAGTTCGACATGGAGAGCGTCCAGCCGCCGATGAGCGGTTCCTTCATGCCGAGCTTGGCCATGCCGTTCGCCACTGCAGCCAGTTCCGGTCCGATGCCCCAGATCAGGATGGCCTGAGCGCCGCCCGATTTCGCTTTCACGAGCTGGGCGGTCATGTCCTTGTCGCCGATGTTGTACTTCTCGAGCGCCACGACCTCGAGCTTGTTCCCCTGCAGCTTGATCTGGTTCAGCATGTCGTCGCGGCCCGAAACGCCGTAGTTCGTGGAGTCGAAAAGGACCGCCACCTTGGTGTATTTCCGGTTGATCGCTTCCTCGACCACCATGGCGGACTGGATGCTGTCATCCGCTGCGAACCGGAAGATCGAGAGGTCCTTGGGTCCGATGAAGGCCGGCTTGTCCGCGGTCGCGGGCCTGTTGACCCACTGCATCATGGACATGGATCCAGCGGCCGGGCAGATGATCTTCGCAATGCCCTTTTCCATGATGTGCTTGTCTCCGGCCATCGCCACGCCCGTGTTCACCGTGCCGATGATGCCGGAGAGGTCGCTCATCGATGCGAGCTCCTGCGCGATCAGGGCGCCCCGCTCGTTCTTCGCCTCGTCATCCCGCTCGATCACCTCGAACTTCATCTTCTTGTCGCCCACCTGCACGCCGCCAGCCGCGTTGATCTCGTCGATAGCCAGCTTCGAGCCATCGCGCGCAGATATGCCCATGGGTGCCGAACCGCCGGAATACGGTCCGGTCAGGGCTATCTTGATCGTGTCTCCCGCAAATGCCTGACCTGCGAGTAAACCCACCAGAGCAACAGTCATGAAAAATCTTTTCATTTTCCTGCCTCCTATGCGTTAGAGTAAAGTTAAGTATGCAAAAGTCGTTCCTGCATTAACTGTATCAGAAACGAAATCACAATTCAACCATTTTGCTGTTCGCCTTTGTTTTGTCAAAAAGTTGTTAAACTGCCCGCTTTTCTGTTGAGGATTATGAAAGTGATGCCTCCAACGTCCTGTAGTTTCGTCATAGAATTTGGAAGATCAAATAAATATTTTCGTCGAGAATGTTGATTGCTCCGTTCATAAGGTATTGATCGGACCAAGATATACCTCGTGCATCAGAATCCGTTTCTCATGGTGCGCTCTTCAATGAAAGCCAGGCATTGTTGATGACTGCTCTATGGGCCTTGTACGAGATCGCTGCCGTGTAACTGCACTGTCCAAGGTTGAAAATACCAGATGACGTTACCGGTATCGCCTCATTCGTCGCTAAAAATTCAGCATCTTCCCTCTTCGCAGGAGCTACATCATCTCCACAATTTTTCTGAAGTGGCGGCAATTCTCAATGAGGTTCGGACCGTGTTTGAACAGCCCCCCGCCAATCAAGAAGATCAGGTCCTGGCCATAGGTTTCAAGCATGTCCGGCACCTTGTCCAGGCTCATCCCTCCTCCCGGCGCAGGGAAGATAGCTTTCAGATTGCCCATGTGCTCAGCCGTTCCTTTGGCGATTTCCTTGCATTCTTCGCGGCTGAACGAAAACCGTCCCCCGAAGTTCGGGAAGATGGTTGCGTCGGCACCGGCCAGACGTGCGAGCTGGCCAAAGAGGACGCTGTGGGAAATCCCGTCCCGGTTTGTCACAAAACTACCCAGCAAAGCCGGGTGCATCAGGACCGGCAGCGCCAGGGTGTTGTCGCCAGCCAGTTCCCGCATCAGATCCATGCCGATCAGGCCCGGCGCCGCCATCACTCCGCCTGCTCCCGCGTCTTTTGCAAACCGAGCTCGCTTCCTGACCAGAGCATTGGGCGCCGTGATATTCGCAACATAGATCGCGCATCCGCCTGTTTCCCTGTTCGCTTTCTGAACCGCTTCGGCGCACCGTTTGACCCGGTCCCCGAACGGAGAACAGCACTGGTCTGTCAGCCCGTGATCATCCTTGATCATGTCCATGCCGCCCAATGCGAATTGGTACGCGAGGTCCGCAAGCTCCTTGCACGACAACCCCATGGGCTTGATGGCCGCCATAAGGAGTGGACGGTTCGGCGCGTGGAACAGTGTTCGCAGCCCCTGCCTTCCGAAACGGGGCCCTCGGAACAGTTTGAGCAAGGACTCCGGAAGGTCAAGGTGCTCCACGCGGATGCCGGGCTTGATACTGCTGTTGCCGAAGAGGACATTCAGGAATTGGGGCAACTCTCCTGCAACAATCTCGACAGCATAGCTGATTGTCGCCTTATAGCTTTCCCGATCAAATCGTTCAAACAGTTCTATCCGCCCGAAGACATGGTCCCTGATAATCCCCTCCGGCACCTCGTCAGCGGGAAACTCCACAGTCTGCTCAATACAGATGTCTTCTGCCTGAGAGCGGGTTTTTTTCTCGGAACCGAAAAGCCGGTAGGTGACGGAAAAACGGTCACCGGAGAAGAAGGAATCGGGGGTGTAGGTTTTTTGGATGATCATGGAAAAGCCTTCATCGTGCAGACCACGCCTATTCGTCAGCGCTGTTTCTTCTGGTCTTCCCTTCCAGCTGCTTGTACTTGCGGAACGCGACGGAGAGTGTGGACGACTCGGAGATCGCCCCGGCCACGAGGAGTGCATCCATGAGCTCTCCAAGCGACGCCCCGGCATCCATGGCCCGCTGCAGGTGGGCTTCAAGACAATGGTCGCATCGGAGAGCCGCGGCTGCGCCCACGGCGACGAGTTCGGCCGTTTTCCCATCCAGCGCGGAAGGTTCCCTGTAAATGGCCATTCCCTTGAGCAGGAAGGGATTAAAGTTCCGGGGACGTTCCTTCAGCACTTTTAGGAGAAATCCCAGTTCACCGTTCTTGCCGGCATGCAGTTCCGTCAGCGCATCCGCCAACTCTTTTTTTCCCAGAAGGGCCTTGGTATCACGTATGAGCCTAGATTCAGCAGGAACCCTCTTCGCAGCCTTCTTTTTTTTCATTTTGCAGATCCTATTCAGCGGACGGCGTTCCTGCCTTCTTACAGCGCTTCTGCCTTTGCCGCGCTGTGGACTGCAGTCATGTGGGTATTTGCAAGTTCCTCTTCCGCGATATTGAACTTTTCATGCACCAGAGATTCTATCTCCCCGATCAGGGACATTGCATCCATCTTGTGCTCCTTTAAAAGGTACTGTTTGCTCGCACCATGGCTGAACGTATCCCTGAGCCCGATCCTGACGAGTTTCTTCGCAGTCCCCGCGTCCGCCATCGTTTCGGCAATGATCGATCCCAGGCCGCCGACGATCAGGTGGTTTTCCATCGTGATAACACCATGGCGTGACCGCGCAATCGCACCAATAACTGCCTCGTCGTTGAATGGCTTCAAGGTCGAGACATGCATGTGCTGGATCGATATCCCGCGTTTCCCGAGCGCCTGGACCCCCCTCATTGCTTCTTCGGTCATGATGCCGGAGGTCAAGAGCGTTATGTCGGTTCCCTCCGACAGCACCCGTGACGTTCCGAACCGCATCGGCTCCGTTTTATCGAAGAGACGCGGCATCTCACCCCGCAGCATGCGAACATATACCGGACCGTGGATGTCCTGCAGAACATCGAGCACGGACTCAACGTCGGTCGCATCACCACACTCGAGCACGGTCATGTTCGGCAACGAGCGCATGAGCGAAATATCTTCGATTGCCTGGTGCGTCGCGCCGCCTGGCGTGGTGATCCCCGGCAGAAATCCAATCATGCGTACGGGAAGGTTCGGATATGCGACGGACATGGCGATCTGGTCAAATGCCCTCCTATAGATAAAAACCGCAAACGTATGCACGAAGGGAATGAATCCCTCCCGCGCAAGTCCCGCGGCAAAGCTCAGCATGTTCTGCTCGGCAATCCCCATGGACAGGAACCGCTCAGGATAGGTGTCGCGGAAAAGATCGATCTCCGTCGAGCTCGTCAGATCTGCGGAAAGCACGAGCACGTCGGGCTTATCAGCCGCCCACGTGACGAGATTTCTTGCATGTACCCTGGTCACGATCTCGGGGCCGGACCGTGACTGCGCCGCTTTTTTATCGTTCTCCGTTTTTGCCACACGACTGCCGCCCAGTGTTTCCAGCGCTTTGTTGTAGCGCTGCTTTTCCTCCTCTGAAGAGAAACGTACATAATGCATCTTTGGCGCCCGCGCTTTCAGAACATCGAGCCCTCGCGCAGCATCAGTATCGCACAATATCACGATCGGCCGGCCATCCGGCCTCAGGGTTCCGACTTCAGCAATGCGCTTGCTGTCGTGCCCGTTTATCCGGAATACCCGTGCGCCAAAGGATTCGAGCCTCTTGTCCAATGGTTCAATGTCCATGACCGTGCACATCTTGCCATCACACTGGAAGCCGTTCACGTCCACGTAGATGAGAATATTGTCGAGCATATGAAAGGACATGGACTGGAGCGCTTCCCACGTCTGGCCGATCTGGAATTCGCCGTCGGACATGAAGACGAACACCCTGCCCTTCTCGCCCTTTCTCCTTCTGGCCATGGCTATGCCCGCTGCCTGGCTGATACCCTGGCCGAGTGAGCCGGTCATGGTCTCCATGCCCGGCGAATGCTCGGCGCCGATCATCTCGACAGAGCTTCCATCCTGGTTGAACTGAAGTAAACCTTCCTCTGCCATTCGGCCCGTTTCGATGAGAGTCGCATACAAGACGAGGGCATACTGGGCAGGCGAAAGAAAGAACCGGTCATGATGTTCACTGGGGCCGTTGAATGCAGCGCCCGTAAAATAATGAGGATTTCCCGGACCGGGCACTCCGGGAAAAGGCTTTGGCACGAGGGGAGTTTCTATTTCCCCGAGGTCCATGACCTTCACGTAGAGCGTTGCCATGATCTCGGCGGACGAACAGGCCTGGGAAAGATACCCGCCGTTATTCTTTATGGTGTGCTCCAGCACGCGACGCCGTATGCCTGCTGCAACGCGTTTCACCTCATCCTGCCATGATGGTGGTCCCTTTTTATTGACTAATGCCTTCATCGCTATCGAACGTCTCCTTGAAAATATCTTCCTAACCTTCAGGGGCCGCAAAGCAAACCATGGTCACCCGGATGCTCATACGTTGTTCAGGGGGCCCCTGCTGGTTTCTGGTACTGCATCTCACGGTTAATGGCGTTGATTATCACGCAAGGCAGAATGAGAGTCAAGGCGAAATTGCTTCGGGAAATAACGCTTCGAGAGCATTTTCGCGAGGAACGATGCGTGGGGAAATTATCCGCGTCCGCGCATATCGATCATTCCGATAGGATTTGGCGAGCGACGGCTGTATCCCTTCCCCTGGATCACCATATCCAGAGGCAGGCTCATGAGATCGGCCAGGTCCGGACCGAACCGGGAGAGCACCTCCGGCTTCACATTTTTCACGTAGGCTTTGCATGCATCGCAAGTCTGGACGGCAAAGCCTTCTTCGCCCGTGAACGTGAAGCTGTTCAACTGCGCCAAATCCTGATTAAGACATGCCGGGCACAGTGCCCGCGGGACATATCCGGCCGCGCCGCAGAACGAGCAGTAAAGCTGCATCCGGCCGTCCCGGGTCAAGGAAGATAACGACGGTTGCGCATGACATACGGGGCATTTCCCGTCTTCCCATAACGTGCCGTTCTGATTCCAAGCCTCGCCCCATGCAAGGAAGAAGGGCCTGCTCACGAGAAAGAGGATCATCGTCAGGTCCTCCTCGGCATAGGGAAGCGAAAATGCCGGGACTTCGCGCAAAGGCAGCCTCGTAAAATCGATTTCCCCCAGTTCCAAAGCATGTTTGAGCGGAGAGAGCGCTCCCTCGGGGAGTTCGAGCGCATGGGACAACATGTCCACGATCGTGGCAGCGATGCCGGGAGCGTAAGCGGTCTCAGCCGGCCTCCCGGCCGTCGTAATTTCCTGTGCGGCATTCATGAACCCTACGGCCTTTTTGTAGAACCTGAGCGGGTCCGCGAGGTGCGGTTTTTGTTTGATCAACTCTTCGATAATGTCCATGATAGCCTGACTCGTCATCGCCGAGATACAGCAAGAGCGGAAAGGATAAACGCCGTCGCGACCCCGGCGTCATTTGCGGTAACTAGCGTTTTTGTGCTTCCTCGCCATTTCCCCGACATCGCTACCCGACCGGTTTTATGGCACCTTCGGATACTGGAAAACAGATTCTTCGCTGGTCAACGCTTCGATAAGAAACGTCTTGAGATAATTCTTTTCCTGAGTACTTAAGCCTAACGGTTTGAGCACGGTATTTCCCTTGCCGCCCCCCCTGTCGAAAAAATCGATCACGTCGTCAAGCGTCGGGAAAATCCCGTTGTGCATGTAGGGCGCGGTCTTCGCGATTTCGCGCAGCGTCGGCGTTCTGAAGGCTTTCCAGTCTTTTCTATCCTTGGTGATCAGGTACCTGCCCGGATCTTCGGCCAGGCTCCGGTACTCCTCGAAGTGGTAAATTTTTGCCACGTACCGCCGCGTGGTCGCAATACGCGAATCGCTCTGTTGGTCGGCGTTTTCCGGCACGTTCAAGGCATGGAAGGTGTCATCGGACAGGTTAACGCCGTAGTGGCACTCCACGCACCCGGCCTTGCCCATGAAGATCACGAGCCCCTTTTTGGCGTCATCGGAAAGGGCCTTACTCTCTCCCCGCAGGTGACGGTCGAGCGGCGTGTTTGAAGAAATGATCGTCCGTTCAAAAGAGGCGATGGCCATGGCGATCCGCTCCCGTGAAGGCTCGCCGCCGAATACTTTCTGGAATGCATCAGCATATTCAGGCACACTGCGGATCACTTCCTCGACGAAATCGAGGTTACGGTTCATCTCGAATGCCGACATCATGGGGAACAGGGCCTGGTCCTCAAGCGTCAAGGCGCGGCCGTCAAAAAAAAGGTATTTCTGAAACGCCACGTTGACGAGTGTCGGAGCATTACGCCAATTCCTCGTCGTGGGGTAACTGAGGGAAATGGCAAGGCCGTCGGTAAACGCCCTCTCCGGGTCATGACAGGTGGCACAGCTCATGGTCCCGTCGCCGGAAAGCCTCCGGTCAAAGAAAAGCTTTCTGCCGAGTTCTATCTTCTCAGGAGTCTGGGGGTTTTGTTCAGGGACCGGAACAGTCTTGAACGGCTCAAGGTTTCCGGCGAAAACAGTGCCTGACAGGAGAACTACGAGTCCCAGTGCTGCGACCATTCGGAAAGTCATGTTTTCCCTCCATGATCCTTGCCTGCTGCCGATTGCGATGTACGCTTGTACAAAACGCTCCGAGTTCCGTGGGAAAAAGACGGCCCGCGTAGCGCGATTTCGATCCTCAATCGGTAATCTCAATTTATTTTTTCAGTTCTTCATTGATGATTTTCTCGAAATACTCAAGAGGCCGTTCACCGATGACCTTACGGCCATTGATGAAAAAAGTCGGTGTATTATAGAGGTCAAGATCAACGGCCAGCTTCTTGTCCCGTTCGATTTCCTGGGCATGCTTCGCAGCGTCAAGGGATTCGGCGAACTTCTTCACATCGAGCCCGATTTCACGCGCGTACGTCATGAGGCTGGCCCGGTCCAGTTTCGGCGAACGCCTGATCAGAAGGTCGTGCATCTCCCAGTACTTGCCCTGGTCCCGGGCCGCAAGCGATGCTTCGGCGGCAAGATGGGAATAGTCACGGTAGATGTAGGGATAGTTCTTGATGACAAGCCTGATTTTCCCCTTATAGACGTCCATGATTCTCTTGACGGTCGGACCGGCCGCCACACAGTGCGGTCACTGAAAATCGATAAATTCGATGATGACGACCGGAGCATCCACGGGGCCGGCTGCCGGAGAATCGCCGATGGGGACCTTATAGCGCTTATCCTCTGCCGCGGCGTACCCGGCAAGAAGGAAGATCAGGGCGACAAGTACAATTCGTCTCATACAATACCTCATGAGGAGAAGACCTTTCGGTTCAGGCTGCCTGGATCGTGAAAAGAAAAGCCCATTTGCATTAGTAGACTGCAAATGGGCTTGTTAGCAATGCATACTCCCATGCCGTCGCCCACCTATACGCGCTGCCACATGGATAACCAGCATCTTCGTATAGTATAGGTTCCGCAGGGATGCCTGTCAAGCGTCAGGGCAGTGAGCTGGCATGCTACGCTACTCTTCCCTTAACGAGGCTATCGACCACGGTCGGGTCCGCCAGCGTTGAAGTATCGCCGAGTTCATCCACCTGGTTGTGGGCGATCTTCCGGAGAATGCGGCGCATGATCTTGCCGCTCCGCGTCTTCGGCAAACCCGGCGCAAACTGGAGTTTGTCGGGCGTGGCGATCGGGCCGATGACAGACCGCACGTGCCCGGCGAGGATCTTCTTGAGTTCCTCGGACGGCGTCCGGCCTTCCTTGAGGGTAACGTAGACATAAATGCCTTCACCCTTGATGTCGTGGGGATAGCCAACGACTGCCGCTTCGGCAACCGCCTCGTGGCTGACCAGCGCTGATTCGACCTCAGCTGTGCCGAGCCTGTGGCCTGAAACGTTGATCACGTCGTCCACGCGTCCCATGAGCCAGTAGTCGCCGTCCTCATCGAAGCGGGCGCCATCTCCCGTGAAGTACTTGCCCGGGAACCTGCTGAAATAGACCTCTTTGATGCGCTTGTTCTCGGGATCGCCGTAGGTACCGCGGAGCATGCCGGGCCAGGGCTTATCGATGCAAAGGTAGCCGCCTTCGTTCACCTTGGCAGGCTTGCCGTCTTCTTTGACCACTTCCGGCACGACGCCCGGGAAGGGTTGTGTCGCCGATCCAGGCTTGGCCGTAATGGCGCCGGGAAGCCCTGTTATCAAAATCCCGCCGGTCTCGGTCTGCCACCACGTGTCGACGATCGGAACCTTTTCCCTGCCGATATTTTTGTGGTACCACATCCAGGCCTCGGGATTGATCGGTTCGCCGACGGTGCCCAGTACCTTGATCGATGACAAGTCATGACCGGCTACCCACTTCTCGCCTTCCTTCATGAGCGCCCGTATGGCCGTAGGCGCCGTATAGAAGATATTCACCTTATGCTTGTCCACGATGTCCCAGAACCTGGCAGGGTTCGGGTACGTCGGGATGCCCTCGAACATCAGGCTCGTGGCGCCCGCAGAAAGCGGCCCGTACACGATGTAACTATGGCCCGTGACCCAGCCGATGTCGGCAGTGCAGAAGTGGATGTCCTCATCATGATAGTCGAAAATCCACTTAAAGGTGAGGTTCGTATACAGCAGGAAGCCTGCCGTCGTGTGGAGCACGCCCTTGGGCTTGCCCGTGGAACCTGAGGTATAGAGAATGAAGAGCGGGTCCTCCGCATCCATCTTCTCCGGCTCACAGTAGAGAGCGATATCGGGAGCGTTCATTTCCTCGTGCCACCACGAGTCCCTGCTCGGCTCCAGGACGGCCTTGTTGGTCTTGGCATGTTGAACCACAATGACGTTCTTGACCTTGGGGCATTCGTTGAGGGCCTCGTCAGCATTGGCCTTCATGGGCACGAAACGGCCTCCGCGCACACCTTCATCGGCGGTGATGAGCATGGTAGACTCGCAGTCCTGGATGCGGTCCATGAGCGACTTGGCGGAAAACCCGCCGAAAACGATGCTGTGGATCGCGCCGATCCTGGCGCAGGCGAGCATGGCGATCGGCAGTTCGGGGATCATCGGGAGGTAGATCGTGACCCGGTCGCCCTTCTTAATGCCTTTTTTCTTCAGCACATTCGCGAACTTGTTGACCTCGTAATACATCTGCTGGTAGGTGTAGGTCCGGTATAGACCGCTGTCGGCTTCCCAGATAAGGGCCGCCTTGTTGCGCACGGGCGTATTGATATAGCGGTCCAGGCAG
>Ga0187771_10000279_pt1 | contig 29989 bp, 36 predicted proteins | sample 0116_SJ02_MP15_1_FD_133139 | JGI IMG/M metagenome (GOLD analysis project Ga0187771, IMG submission 133139) | Tropical peat soil microbial communities from peatlands in Department of Meta, Colombia - 0116_SJ02_MP15_10_MG | ecosystem: Environmental > Terrestrial > Soil > Wetlands > Peat | place... | reverse complement strand
AATGGGTCTCCTTCTCGTAGTCAACTTGCACGGGCAGATAAACAGCTCCGCGCCCGTGCGCAAGGCGCTCAACGAGCTCTGGGTCGCCAAGAAGTTTTCGGCGTCAGTGGTGACTGACGACCCACCTACGGTGGGAATGCTCAGGCTCTGCAAGGACTACGTCGCCTGGTGCCCCGTCGACGAAGGGCTCCTCGCCGACCTGCTGAAGAAACGTGGGATGGCCAGCGGAACGAGGTCCTTAGATGCAGCAACCCTGAAGGAGCTTGGCTACAAGAAGCACGAGGATCTCGCAGCAAAGATGGTCAAGGAGCAGGTGAGACTCTCCGCAGTAAGCGGTGTTCTTCCCTATTTCCGCCTCGCCCCGCCGAAGGGAGGGTTCAAGTTGTCCCTCCGCAGGCAGGCCACCGAGCGAGGCCTGCTCGGGAACAACCCAAAGCTTGACGCGATCGTGAGGAGGATGATCTAGGGATGCCAACTAGGGCGAGAAAGGCAAGGCGTTACAGAGGGATGCGGACCCATGGCTACGGCCAGATAGGCCAGCACCGCCACTCGGGCAAGCAGGGAGGCCACGGAAACGCGGGACTGCACAAGCACAAGTGGAGCTGGATGATACTCAACGACCCGGATCACTTCGGGCGAGACCCCTTCAGGCCCCCCGGGTACGTCCGCCCCGCAAGATGGGTGAACGTGGGCCAGCTGGATGGTCTCGCGGGGGGCGCGAAATCGCTCGACCTTTCGTCAATGGGGATCGGCAAACTCCTCGGTTCAGGCGAAGTGGAAAGAGCCTACGAAGTGAAGGTCGACTCCTTCACGAAGAAGGCTCAGGCTAAAATAGAAGCCGCGGGCGGAAAAATACTGGTCCAGGAGTAGGCCCCGCAATTGGCTTCAGCCCGTGATTTTATCAAGAGCGTTGGTACAGTTCTCCCAGAAATACCCAAGCCCGAGAAGAAACCCACGCTGAACGAGCGCTTCGTCTGGACCGCGATAGCGCTTGTCGCCTACCTGGTGATGGCCACCACACCACTCTACGGTTTCAGCAGCGTTGGGGCGAACGACCAACTCGCTTTCCTGAGGGTAGTGTTCGCGTCGACCCAGGGGACGCTGATGGAGCTGGGCATCGGACCCATCGTGACATCCGGCCTGATCCTGCAGCTCCTCGTGGGCAGCGACATCATAAAACTCGACATGAGCGATTCAGCGGACAGGGCCATCTTCGGCTCGGCGACGAAGTTCCTTACAATCATCGTCATCGTAGGGGAGTCACTTGCCTACATCTACGGGGGCGCCCTCGGCAGCCTCGGTCAGACGCAGGCGCTAGTGGTCTTTGTCCAGCTCTTCATAGCGAGTCTGCTGGTCCTCCTGCTCGACGAGCTCATCCAGAAAGGGTGGGGAATTGGGAGCGGAGTATCCCTCTTCATACTGGCAGGTGTGTGCCAGACGGTCCTCTGGTACACCTTCGCCCCCATACCTTTCCAGGTGAGTTCAGGGGTCAGCGCGTACTTCGGGTTCATCCCATACACCATCAGCGCGTTCTTCACTAACACGCTCCCGAGCATCTTGGTCAGGGACTTCAAGTACCCGAGCCTGCTCACCTTCTCCCTAACCATCGTGATGCTGCTCGTCCTAGTCTACATCGAGGGCATCAGGGTGGAGCTGCCGATCACGTCGATAAAGTACAGAGGGTTCCAGGGTGTCTACCCCATCAAGCTCCTTTATGTCTCTAACATCCCCGTCATCCTGGTTTCTGCCCTGGGGGCCAACGTCACCTTCTTCTCGAGAATACTCAACAACTACTACGGGGCAAATCCGCCCTCTTGGATGAAGTACATCGCTGTGTTCCCTGTATCGAACTCGACCACGACGACGAGCTCCTACCCCATATCAGGATTAACGTACTACATGACCGCGCCACAGGGGGTCAACCAGACCATAGCGGACCCGATCCACTCGATCGTCTACCTCCTCTACCTTGTCGGCATGGCAGTGCTCTTCGCGCGCCTCTGGGTCGAGATAGGCGGGCTGAATCCGAGGGCGGTCGCGAAGAATCTCATGGACGCAGACGTCCAGGTCCCTGGCTTCAGGAGGACCGGACTCTCGATTGAGCAGATGCTGAACAGATACATTCCCACGCTCACCATCATAGGGGGCATACTCATCGGTCTCGTCGCGGGTGTGTCTGACCTGTTCGGTGTCTTCGGCACTGGCATCGGCATACTGCTGATGGTCGACATAATCCTACAGTACTATCAGATGCTCCTCAAGGAGCAGGTGGAGGAGGTATCCCCCGCCCTGGCAGGACTGATAGGAGCTGGCTAGGGCGTGGCCCTGCGGGTAATCGTAGTCGGGATCCCCGGCGTCGGTAAAACGACCGTCGTTCAGGGGGTCGTATCAGGCCTTTCAGGTGCGAAGCTCGTCAACTTCGGGACACTGATGTTCGAAGCGGCGAAGTCTCTGAAGTGGGTCAAGGACAGGGACGAGATGAGGAAGATGCATGTGGAGAGGCAGAAGCGTCTGCAGAGGATGGCGGCCACCCGAATCGCGAGTATGAAGGGGAAGGCAATCCTCGTGGACACCCACCTCTTCATCAGGACTCTTGAGGGATTCTGGCCAGGTCTTCCGTTCGAAGTCGTCAGGGCCATGAAGCCCACCCATCTCGTGCTAGTCATCGCGACTCCCGAAGAGATAGCGACGAGGAGGTTGGCTGATTCGACGAGGGCCAGAGACGAGGTCACGGTGGAAGGCCTGAGGGAGGAGATAGAGATAGCGAAGAGTTTCCTCGCCGTTTCCTCAACTCTTACTGGGGCCCCTATGCTGATAGTGCGCAACGAGCAGGGCAAAGCGAAAGAGGTCTCGAAGAGCATAGTCAGGATGTTGGAGCAGGCCAGGGAATGAAGGCCACCAAGAACAAGTCCGCTCCTTCGGGCGGAACGTCCAGGACGCTAAACTACATCATCATTTTCATACTAGCTGCGATTGTCTTCTACGTCCTGGTGCTACCGGCCTTCACCCCGAAGGGCACGTCCACTACTACGACCTCTACCAGCGCCTCATCGGGGACGATTACGCTCACTCCTTCCACCGACATCGCAGGCACGATGGTGACAATCAACGGACAGATGCTCCTCAAGAACCAGAGCGTGACTGTGATGTTCGATTCTACTCTCTTGCGCCACACCCAGCTGAACGGCACCTGTGCCTCCGACCAGACGGGTGCCCTTAGCAACTGCGACTTCTGGGTACCGTCGAACACAACCCCTGGCTCGCACACAGTCAAAGTGACCGTGGGTTCGAGCACTCTGACGGCCAACTTCAACGTCCCAGGGTACGCACCTCCGTTTTCGACTGTCGTGGTCACCCTTACCTCTCTCGGGCTAGGCTTCGTGACCCAGTTGGTCACAAGGCGTGTGGTGGACCTGAACAAGGAGAGGAGGATGAGAGCAGAAGTCAACGCCTTCAATAAGGAGAAGCGGGAGGCGACCGTAGCCAACGACAAAGTGAAGCTCGAGAAGCTGAAGAAGCGTGAGCTTCAGATGAGGCAGGAGCAGGCAAAGGTGTCCACTGCGAGGCTCAAGGTCACAGGTATCACCTTTGTCCCTCTGCTCTTAGTGTATTACCTGATGGCTACGTTTCTGGGAGGCTACGGGGTCATAGTCGCGTTCACCCCCATCCCGATCCCTGTCATCGCGGCTCCGACCCTGATTGGGGGCACCTACGAGGTCAGCCTCTTCTGGTGGTACTTCCTGAGCTCTTTCACGTTCTCGACCATGCTGTCCAAACTACTGCACACAACCACCTAGAGGACTGGCTTGAAGGCGATAATCATCTCAGGGATGCCTGCAGTCGGGAAGACCACGGTCTCGAGGCAGGTTGCCGAGGAGCTGAAGATCCCTCTAGTCGGAGGAGGGGATGTCCTCAAAGAGATGGCGCTGGAAGAAGGCTACACTCCAGGGGGCGAAGACTGGTGGGACAGGGGAGAGGGGATGAAGTTTCTCAAGCTGAGGAAGAGGTCACCCAACTTCGACAGGGAGGTTGATGCACGGTTGATCCAGAAGACGAAGAAGGGAGACGTTGTGATAACAAGCTATCCCGTTCCATGGCTGACCAATAACGGACTCAAGGTCTGGCTCTCGGGAAGCGTGAAGAGCAGGGCTGCTCGCATGGCGAGGAGGGACGGCCTGCCGGTCTCGAAGTGCAAGGAGGTACTGTCTATCAGGGACAAGGAGAACTACAAGCTTTACAAGAAAATCTATGGGATCGAGTTCGGCAGGGACCTCGAGCCCTTTGACTTAGTGATTGAGACAGACGCCATAGACGAGGAAAAGGTCGCCCAGATAGTGATCCAATACGTGAAGAGCCGAAGGGACTGACGTGCGCCCTCGCAACATGGTAGTCTTGGACGAAGAGCCTACCGATCCCAAGTACGGATGGGCGCCATCCGTGCGTCCCGTCGATGTGATGCTCGATTATGGCCTCATCCCTCTGGACAAGCCGCGCGGTCCCACCAGCCACGAGGTGGTGGCATGGACAAAGAAACTCCTCGGGGTCGACAAGGCCGGTCACAGCGGTACTCTAGACCCCCCTGTGTCGGGGCTGCTCCCAATAGGCATCGGTCAGTCGACGAGGGCTCTCAGCCTGCTCCTCATGTTCCCGAAAGAGTACCTGGGGGTCATGAGGCTCCACTCTTCAGTGCCCAGAAGGCAGCTGGATGGCGTAATCAAGGAGTTCACGGCGGAAATCTTCCAGAGACCCCCTCAGCGCTCCTCCGTAAGCAGGCAGACTAGGAGCAGGACCATTTACGAACTTGAGCTGACCGAGTCCCAGGGGAACCTGTACCTGTTCCGAGTCCTCTGCCAGTCGGGGACCTACATCCGGAAGCTGATTTACGACATCGGGGAGGTGCTCGGCGTGGGAGCCACCATGGTCGAGCTGAGAAGGACGAAGGTCGGGCCCCTGACCGGAGAGAGGGGGCTGGTTACACTGCACCAATTGAACGAGGCCGTGTTCCGCCTCAAGGAAGGGGACGAAGTGCCACTCCGGAAGCTCGTGCTCCCCATCGAGGAGTCACTGGGCGATATAGGGAGGATAGTTGTCAGAGACTCGGCCGTGGACGCCATCTGCCACGGCGCGCGCCTCGGTATCCCCGGGGTCCTCGCTGCCTCCGAGGGGATCAAGAAGGACGATACTGTCGCCCTAATGAGTGCGAAAGGAGAGCTCGTCGCCATTGGGAAGGCCCTTCTCCCCAGCGAGGAGATGCGAGGTCTCCAGAGGGGCCTTGCGTCCACAACGGAGAGGGTGGTCATGAAGGCCGGAACGTACCCCCGTCTTTGGAAGAGCCACTCGAAGCGCAAGCAGCCCCCCGAAACAAACCTAGCAGCTGGTATTCAGTCCGCGAACACCGCCCCCTCAGTTGGTTGAAAGAATCCCACACTGCATTTGGCCCGGGCGCATTACTCACAACGGGGGCTTGCTCGGTTCCCTGTCGAAAGGCGCGGGGATTCTTGATGCTCCGACATCCCAGAAAGCCCAGGGACTGACCTCGAATTATGGTGCTCATTTGGCTGCGGAAGAGTTCGATTTCGCAGTCTTCGTGTAGAGGTTTTAAACCGCCGCAGAAGGCCCACCGAACGCCGGGATCGCCTAATCTGGTAGGGCGCAGGCCTGGAAAACTCTCAAGCAAGCCTGTTTCCTGAAAAGGAATTCAGGGTTCGAATCCCTGTCCCGGCGTACCATCGAAAAGTTTCGCACACCCCACCCTTTAACCAGTGCGTAGCAGGTGGAAACTTCATGTCTTAACGATCGTCCGATGGTATTGCCGAATGAAAGTGAGATTCGGGACCTGACGATTAGTGTAGCTTTATTCCGGTGAAGGATCTGGTCAACATCCTGAAGCAAGGCCTTTCCTAGGCAACCATCTACGGACCAATCTACCAAAGGCTCTACGTGTCCCAATCAGCACCGATAGTGGACCCAAGTCTAGCTGCCATCTCTATCGGGATGACAAGTTCTTGGGCTTCGCGATTCCGAAGAACCTCGGAACCCCTGGCCGAATAACCGACACGGAAATCGAGACTCTCCCATTACACGAATTCGTGGCGCTTCGTCCCCAAAATCACATAACACGCTTGAAAGTCGAAATCAGGTGAAAGACTCCATACAGAGCTGACGGTCGGCCTCGCTTCAGACAACCTTCTGTAGATGTCGGAGTACGCAGCAGAGTCTAGCCGTGACGGGTCCACCGGGTTCACGCCGGCACACCTCCTTGTACCTACTTATCTCGACAGAGCCAAGGCGATTCGCCTTGACGCTGATTCGGGAGTCATCCTGGAGCTGTCCACCCTCACGGCGAACCTGGGCGCCTCAAAGGCGTCAAACATCGCCTTCACTTTGACGGCCGGCACTACCGCATTCCTGGCGAAGTTCCTTTCGAGGGCGGTCTCTAACCCGCACCGGACCCAGACCGTGTCCGCCCTCTCGTAGTATTTCCTTAGCACCCTCCTCGCCTCCGACCTGTACTCCTCACGCAAGAACGTCCCGTCGAGGAGCACGAAGTAACCAGCCTTCAGCGCCACCTTCGCTATCGCAAAGCACGCATTGTACACAAACTTCGACTCGCCGGGAGAGAACCTGGGGTGAGCGAGCATCTTCCTTATGCCGTCGGTTTCTATCAGTATCGAGTCTTCGAAGGAATTCGCGACGAGCTTCGCAATCGTCGTCTTTCCGCTCCCTGGGATGCCGCAGATGACTAGGAGTCTCCCCTTCATCCAATTCGGGAGTCGGTGGTGCACTTCTTATAAAGCAAGAAAGCTAGTCAAGCGAAGGATTTCCTTCTCCGACGAAAGGTATGCCTCGCTCTTGAAGATGAGCTTCTAGTTCTCAAGTTGGCGACGCAGTGACCCTGCGAATGGTGCCATCGCCGCGGAGGTGAGCTCCAGGTGATGCGGCTGCACGACCGGAGCAGAGATCCCCACGCTAGTTCTTGAACACCCAGGACAGATCCGGTGGGTCGGCCCTTCGGGCGACCTTCTCGTTCAGGGCGTGCGCGACCAGCGGCAGGGCCAGGGTGATGTCAGCGTAAAGCACCGCCTTCCTGGCGTGTGACGAGATCTTCCCCCAGCTGATTGCCTCCTCGAGGGTGCACCCAGACAGTCCTCCCCACTGCGGACTGTCCGCAGTGATTTGGATAGCGAACTCGTGGGGGGTCTCCTCCTCGCCGCCCTTCGACAGGGACTTGATTATTGTCGACAGCTGAATTGTGTCCTTGGGGACCCCTCCGCCGAGATAGACCACCCCCGTCCTCTTCGTCTTCTCAGCTATCTGGGCAAGCTCCTCCATGTCCTTGGTCTGGTCCAGCCTGATCATCTTCCCCTTCTCGCGCCTCAGAAGGCTTAGAGCAACGCCGTACCCACTGTCTATCAGCCCGGGCGAGTATATGGGGACCTTTGCCCTGTTGGCCGCAGCAACAATGCTGTCTACACGCTTGATCGACAGGAACTCGCCGAACAGGTATAGGAATTCTCTGGTGGAGTAGACCTTCTTGGCGTCGAGGGTGTTTGCGAAGTTGTAGATGGTCCTTTCCAGTTTCCTGTACTGCAACTCGTCGGCATAGACGTCATAGAATCTGTCAATCTTCAGCTTCAGTAGTTCTTTGTCGTCGGCTAGCCATGTCCCCTGGTAGTAGTGGTATCCCAGCGCCTCAAGTATGTCCTCCGAGATGTTGGCGCCCGTGCTGACAATGACGTCCACGTACCTTTTTTCGACCAGCCAGCGGATGATCTTCCACTGGCCCGTCGTACTGAGCGACCCGGTCAGGCCCAGAAAGACGGTCAGGCCCTTCGCCCTGGCCATGTCCACCCATATCTTCGCGACCTCACCGAGCTTCTTGCCCTGAAAGCCGGTCTGAGACATCTCGTCCAGCAAGGCAGAGATGCTCTTCTTTCCCACCTCTATGGTGGAAACTGGTTTTGACAGAACCTCCTTCCTTGATACCACGCTAGGGTGTTGGCGGGATTCACTTAATTGTCTTGTGAGTCTTGCGCCTGGGTTCCCTCGTACCTACTTGACGGTGACGGACTTTGCCAGGTTCCTAGGGTAGTCGGGGTTGTTGCGCCTCGCCACACTCATATGGTAAGCGAGGAGTTGCAAGGGGATTGCCTCGACAATTGGGGCGAACTTGGGCTGCACCTTAGGTACACGGATGTAATGCCTGTACACCTCGTCTTTTTCGTCCGATATACCAATCACGTCTGCGCCCCTTGCCCTGAGCTCTTCGGCGTTCGAAAGGGAATCGGCATGAGAGTCTCCGCTCGGGTTCAACACGACCACGGGCGTCCCCTTGTCTATCAGGGCGAGGGTCCCGTGTTTGAGCTCGCTGGCGGGCATCCCCTCGGCGTGGATGTACGAGAGTTCCTTCAGTTTCAGGGCTCCCTCCATTGCCACTGGGCTCTCGTACCCCCTGGCCACAAAATAGAAGTCGGGCCTGTCCCTGTACTCGAACACCAGATCCCGGACTTGCTCGTCGCACTTGAGCGTCTCCGCCACCGCCTCTGAAAGCTCCCTGAACCCATTGGACTTCCTCTTCCCCAGCACTGCGTCCACCACCATGTTCGCCACGACGACTTGGGCAGTGAAGCTCTTGGTCGCGGCCACGCCCACCTCGGGCCCGCAGTTGAGCAGCAGCACACCGTCGCTCTCCCTGGCGAGAGTCGAGCCTGCCGCGTTTACAATGGAGTAGACCCTTGCGCCGTGCCTCTTCGCTTCCTTCACTGCCTCCATCACGTCCGCCGTCTCTCCACTCTGTGAGAAGGCGATGACAACCGATCCCTTCCCGAGGAACCCAGAGTGCTCCTTCAGTTCCCCGGCGACGACTGTGTCGACCCTGATTCTTGCCTCCTTGTTGAGCCTGAACTTCATCAACAGGCCTGCGTGATACGAAGTGCCGGAGGCGGTGATGTAGAGTGACTTCGCTTTGCGTATGGCTCTGGCGAACTCCACGATCTTGCTTGGCTCCTGGACTGACGCGCTGAGAACAGTCCGGGGCTGTTCGTTGATTTCCTTGAGCGTATAGTGTTCGAAATCGCTCTTGGACACGTCCGAGAGCTCCCAGGCAACCTGGGTCGGCTTGCGCCTGATTTCACGCCCCTTCGGCCCGACTATCCGCGCCCTGTCCTTTGTAAGCTCCACGACTTCGTAGTTGTCTAGGAAGATGGTCCTGTCTGTGTGCCCGATGAATGCCAGGACATCGCTAGCGAGGAACATCTTCCCCTCCCCGACGCCAACGATCAGAGGAGCGTCCTTGCGCGCTCCGACCATGACGTCCGGCCTGTCCTGGAACATGACTGCAATCGCATACTGTCCCTTCAGCTTCTTGGTGACAGCCACGGTAGCCTTCATTGGGTCGCGGACACGCTTGTACTCTTCCTCGATCATGTGCGCAATCACCTCGGTGTCCGTCTCGCTCCTGAACTTGTGCCCCTTCGCCGCGAGTGTCTTCTTCAGAGGGAGATAGTTCTCGATTATTCCATTGTGAATGACCGCAACGAGTTCATTGCAGGATGCATGGGGGTGCGCGTTCTCGTCCGTGACCCCACCGTGCGTCGCCCACCTCGTGTGCGCCATCCCGATGTTCCCCTTTAGGCCGGAGAGGTTCCTGCTCTGCTCGATCTCGCTCACGCGTCCGGCACCCTTCCTTACCGACAACGAGCCCTCCCAGATGGTCGCCATGCCTGCGGAATCGTAACCTCTGTATTCGACCCGCCTCAGCCCTTCGAGGAGTATGTCTGCCACAGGCTCTTCAGCCACGCATCCGACTATTCCGCACATTTGCTTCTCGGGCCCTCTCGTGGCTCTTTAAACCCCGCAAAACATTGTACTGTACCGTGCATACGAAACTTTGCATGAAACGGCTTAGAGACGAGCGCGAATTGGAACACCATGCAAAACCGTTTATGTAGGGTAAGATCTAGCCGTGACCGATGGCCAGAGAAAAGATCCTATTCGATCCAAACTCGAAAGCCGGGCTGGTCAAGCGCGTCCTTGTCTCGGACAAGCCTGACGGCTTCAAGCCGGCGTCGGGCAAGGTCGGCCAGAAGATACTCGCATTGCTATCCTCCGGGCCGAAGTACCCGGCTGAGATGGCCCGGTTGCTCGGTGCCCACCACCAAACCGTCTACTATCACATAGGCCGCCTCGAGAGGGCAGGTCTTATCACCCGGGTGAGGAGCGAGCAGATACGCGGCGGGGAGGCCAAACTCTACGCACTGGCGTCCGACGGCTACGCTGTGGAGTTCCCCGTTAAAGGGGAGCAGATGCCGACACTGAAATCTTCGAGCAGGTCTAAGGCACTCGGGCGCTTCTTCAAAGAATTCATCAACTCAGGAGAGTTCGACGGCTGGGTGGTTGTCGGGTCCCCCCTGCAGCACGGCGAAGCAGGGACACAAGCCAGGGACGGGCACTACGCGGTTCAGCTTGGTTTCGCGCTGGGTCAATTCGTCACCCTCCCTTCTAAGTTCCCCGTGAAGCTCGACGTGGACCTGAGGGCAGAGAAGCTTCAGGCGTCGAACCTGATTGTCGTCGGCGGCCCTCGCACCAACGTGGTGGCGGAAGAGCTTAACCCGCACCTCCCTGTCCGATTCAGCCAGGCAGGCTTCTGGAGCGCCATCGTAGACCAAGACGGGAAGACCTACGGATCGGAGGTCGACTGCATCGTGGAGAAAGTGAAGAATCCCTGGGACCCTACGAAGACGTGCGTCTTGGCTGCCGGGCTGACGGGCGCTGGTACGAAGGCAGCCATAATCGGGATCTGCAATTTTGCGGAAACTGTCTTTCAGAAGTATAGGTCAGGGGACTTCGCATCCCTCCTGAGAGGCGAAGACAGAGACGGGGACGGGAAGGTAGACTCCGTGGAAGTGCTGAAGCAGCTTTAGTGCCTACGCCCTTCTTCCCCTGCGGCCTCCCTTCTTCCTCGTCGTATCGTGAGGAATGGGGGTGGCGTCCTCGATGCGACCTATCTTGAAACCCGCCCTGGCGATGGCGCGGATTGCGGCCTGAGCGCCGGGACCAGGCGTCCTGGGGCCCGTGCCTCCCACCGCCCTGACTTTGATGTGTACAGCGGTAATCCCCTTGGACTTGGCCACGTCGGACGCGGCCGAGGCGCTCCTCATTGCGGCATAGGGGGAAGACTCGAACCTGTCCGCCTTGACGTGTCGCCCTCCGGAAGAGAAGGCAATGGTCTCAGCCCCGGTGAGATCCGTGATGTGGACTATGGTGTTGTTGTAACTCGAGTAGATGTGGCAAACCCCCCATTTGTCCGCCAGAACCTCTTCTTCTGACACTTATCTCACTTGACCTCGGCCTTTGCTTCCTCGAATTCCTGCTTGACGGCTTCTACCTGAGCCTCCGCGGCAGGCCCAGCCTCCTTTGGCTGCGCGCCGCCGACAAGCGTGATTGTGCCCTCATCAGTCCCCCCAACCTTGTAGCCGGGGACCGTGATTATCCTGTTGCCGATGGCCACGTGGCCGTGCACGATGAGCTGTCTTGCGTGCAACGCAGAAAGGGCCATCCCCTTCTTGAAGACCATCGACTGGAGCCTTCTCGCCAGCATGTCCTCCACGGTTAGGCTGAGGATGTCATCGAGAGTCGCCTCCTCCCTGATCAGACCCTTCTTCCTCAGACTGTCCAACAGCTTCTTCTCCTCCCTTTCTCTGACGATCCGGGTGGCAGCCAGCAACGTCCTTGCTTGCTTCCTCACGGAGCTCAGCTGAGTCTCGGCCCTCCAGAGCTCCCTCTTGTTTCTGAGTCCATATGTCCCGAGAAGATAGAGTTCCTGTGCCAGTTGGTCTGCGCGCCAGGGGCTCCGCGGCCTGCTGTACTGTTTCCTCGCCTTCTTCGGGTCTCCCAAGTCTTACTTCTCTTCCTTCTTCGCTGCGGCTTCCTTTGCCGCCGCCACAAGGGTCGCCTTCCTGACCCCCACTGTCCTTCCCTTTCTTCCTGTGGTCCTGGTTCGCTGGCCTCTCACCTTGAGTCCCAGACCGTGTCTCACCCCCTTCCAACTCTGAATATTCTTCTCATCATCGATGTCATTCTTTTGCACGAAGTCCAGGTCAGACCCGAGGAGCTGTTTCGCCTCGCCTGTCTCGGGATCGTTCCTCCGATTGTAGTACCATCTGGGCAGTGCTGCTCTCGACGTGCTCGTTATCGCTTCCTCGATCTGCTTCACCTGCTCCTCAGAAAGCGTCCCCAGCCTGACTCTCGGGTCGAGGCTGAGCTTGGTGGTGATGACGTTGGCAAAGTTGTAGCCCACCCCCTTCAAGTCTGAGAGGGCAACTATGAGTTTCTTACCACCGGCCAGATCCCTGCCTGAGATCCTGACCAAGTGCCTGAATTCTGAGGCTTCCGCCATGTTTCGAGCCTGCCCTTCTCTCTTTGGTTATAAGTCTTGAAGCCTCTCATCAGGAAAAATTGCTCGGGTTCGACCCATCCTGGAAACCTCTGAAAGAGTTCAGAAACTCTTTTAACCGGAACTTGTCCCGCACCCCGAAACGCGTCGTCTCATGAGAGCTCACATCAAGTCAGGCGGTTTGGTAAATGGTTGAAGTGAAGGTTCTGGAGGACACCGGGAATTCGGTTACATTGCAGCTTGAAGGCATAGACAGGTCCTATGCCAACGCTGTACGTAGGTTCTGCATCGCCGAGGTGCCCGCCATGGCCATTGACGACGTCGTAATACTCGAGAACTCCTCTGTCCTCTATGACGAGATTCTTGCCCATAGGTTGGGAATGATCCCGATCAAGACCGATCTGTCGAGGTACAACCTCCCTGAAGAGTGCGACTGCGGTAACCCTCTCGGGTGCCACAAGTGCCGCGTGCTGTTCGTCCTAGACGCCAAGGGAAAGGACAAAGTCTCGACCGTCATGTCAGGCGACTTGGTCTCGGAAGACAGGGACGTCAGGCCGGTCAGCGAGACTATTCCTCTGGTCAAGCTTGCCATGGGGCAGTCGGTCAAGCTGGAGGCTTACGCTCGGCTCGGTCGCGGCAAGGAGCATGCCAAGTGGCAGCCATGCAGCGTCGCCGTCCTCACCGACGGGAAGAAAGAAGGCGTGTTCAATCTGACGGTCGAATCGGCTGGCGGCCTTCAGGCGAGGGAAATAGTCATCAAGGCCATCGAGCTCCTCGAAAAGAAGCTCAAGGACATTGAGGTTGCGGTGAGCGGTACCCAATGACGGCGACTAACCCGATCCTGAGGAATGCGTCGATTATGCTGGAAAGGGCGGCCAAGAAGCAGAAGGCGCCCATCTGGATGGAAGCGTCAAGTCTGCTTTCCAATCCGGCCTCGATCAGGATAGAAGTGAATCTGGGTCGGATTTCAAGGATAGCGGGGGACGGCGAGGCGATCTTCGTCCCTGGTAAGGTTCTCGGAACCGGAATGATGGAGAGGAAGTTGACAGTCGGAGCCTTCGCGTTCTCGGAAAGCGCCAAGTCCAAGATTGAAGCATCGGGAGGGTCAGCCCTGACGATAGGGGAGTTTCTGAAGAAGTATCCGAAGGGGAGCGGTGTTAGGCTTGTCAAGTGAGGAAACCGTCTACATAGACGCGACGAATCAGATAGCGGGCAGGCTCTCGTCGAAGATAGCGAAGCTGGTTCTGTCCGGGAAAAGAGTCGTAGTAGTGAATGCAGAGAAGGCGCTCATCTCGGGGAGCAGGACCTCCGTGATTAACCAGTGGAAGGAGAGGCTGGAGCTCGCGAGCAAGGTCAACCCCATCTACGGTCCCATCCATCCGCGCCGGCCCGATAACATTCTCAGAAGGATGGTCAGGGGCATGGTCCCGCGTAAGAAACCGAAGGGAGCAACTGCCATGAAGAGGCTCAGGGTCTACATCGGCGTGCCCCCTGGGATGGGCGAGTCGAAGATGACGAAGTTCGAAGAGACCACGGCGACGCGGCCAATTCCTGTCTACGTCACCATGGGAGACCTCTCGAAGAGTCTGGGGTGGAACGAGTAATGCCAACCACGACCACAAGCAAGACGGTTGTCAAGAAACCGCCCAAGCTCTATTCGGGAGCTAGGAAGACAGCACGGGCGACCGCCGCCATATCCCCTGGAGCAGGGCGCATAAGGGTAAACGGAACTCCCGTGGAACTCTGGGAACCAGAGCCGGCCAGGCTGCACCTGCTGGGGCCTGTCCAGGTCGTGGGTGAGCTCAGAGAAAAGTACGACCTTGATGTGAACGTCGGAGGTGGTGGTTTCATGGGACAGGCAGATGCCGCGGCCATGGCAATCGCAAGGGCGTATGTCGACCAGGTACGTGGAAGCGAAATCAGGGACAAACTGAATGCATACAATAAATACCTGCTATCGGGCGACCCTAGGCAAGCTGAGCCCAAGAAATTTGGAGGACCAGGTGCGCGCAGGAAGCGCCAGAAATCATACAGGTAGATTGACATGATGATACCAGTACGCTGTTTTACGTGTGGAAACCTCATCGGGGACAAGTTCGCCCCCTTCCAGGCGAGAGTCAAGGCTGGAGAGGAGCCGGGGAAGGTACTCGACGACCTCGGCCTGAGGAGATACTGCTGCAGGCGCATGCTTATCTCGTCGGTGGACGTCATCGACCAGGTGCTTCCGTTCTACGGCCGGAAGTCCGAACTGTAGCAGAAAGCAAGGCTGAATGACTATGTCTGAGTTCGACGACGATGAGGCCGGCTCCGCAGACACCATGGTAGTCCACGGCCTCTCCGAGAAGGCCCTGCTCGCCACAGGCATACGCATCGGCACGCCTGTGCGCACCAAAACCATGGAACAGTTCACGGCAAGGCCCCGCCCCGACGGCCTCCACATGATTGACTACTCGAAAACGCTACAGAGGATTGACATCGCAGGCAAGTTTATCGCAGCGACCGGTGCCAAGAACACTGTAGTCTACACGAGCCGAGAGCATGGCGCCATGGCGGTGGAGAAGTTCTGCGAGCTCACGGGAGCTATGCAGCGCATCGGTAGGTTCATGCCCGGGACCTTTACCAACCCGCTTTATCCTGGGCATCTGGACGCGGAACTCGTCGTTGTTGCCGACCCCATGTCCGACATGCAGGCCATCATCGAGGCCGGGAAGCTCGGGGTCCCCGTTATAGCGGTCTGCGATACGGACAACGTTACAGACGACATCGACCTGGTAATCCCAGGGAACAACAGGGGGCGGAAAGCGATAGCCGCCATCTTCTGGCTCATGGCAAGGGCGACCCTCATCCATGCCGGGTTACTGGCCGAGGATCAGCCTATGAAGTACAGCATAGAGGACTTCGAAACGAAGCTCGAGGAAGAGCCAAAGCCGGAAGGGCTCGACGAGCGTATATCAGAGCGCCGCGAGTAGCCGAACGGTGTGCTCGTAAGAAAGCCCGCTGTGGCAGGCCAGTTCTATCCAGCTGACCCGAAGGAACTCTCTTACCTCATCGACCAGTGCTACTCGCACCCCCTTGGCCCCGGCAGGTCCCCTCCCGCACCGGCGGCCAGGGCGGGGTTCGTCGCCGTTGTGTGCCCACATGCGGGGTACGTCTACTCAGGTCCCGTGGCCGCCCATTCGTATCTGCACGTCTCCTCCCTCCCTGACCCCGACCTCATTGTTGTCGTGGCTCCGAACCATTACGGGATTGGGAGCGGCGTCTCTACCTTCAAGGAGGGAATGTGGCAGACCCCCCTGGGGATGATGAAGGTGGATTCGGAGGCGGCAAAGGAGCTGACCCGACTGGAGGAGACCGTGGTATTCGACCCTGCGGCACATAGGCTCGAGCACTCCCTGGAGGTTCAACTCCCCTTCCTCCAGAGAATCTACGGCGACTCCATCCCGTTTCTCCCTATCTCACTCATATTCCAAGACATCGACACCACCAAGGCCCTGTCCATAGCGTTGGCGAAGCTCCTCAGGGGCAGGAAGGCCGTCTTGATCGCATCGTCAGATCTTACACACTACGAACCTGCCGAAGTTGCGAGGCGCAAGGACATGGCTCTCCTGCAAAATGTCCTGCAAAACGACTTGGAGGGCTTCTATTCCACCCTCGATGGGCTGAACGTTACCTCCTGCGGATTCGGTGCCATCGCCACCGTTATGGAGACGTCCCGATCGCTTGGCCTTTCAAAGCCAGAGCTCTTGAAGTACGCCACGAGCGGGGACACGACCGGTGACAACCTTCAAGTCGTAGGTTACGGCGCCCTCAGGTTCATCTGAGCTATGAGAGCCATAGCGGAGGCACCTGCCAAGGCAATCGTCACGGGGGAACACTTCGTAGTGCACGGCGCGTGGGCCCTCGCAGCCGCGCTACCGCGGAAGGTGCGTGTCGCTGTCGAGCCTTCCTCGAAGTTCGGGGTCACCTCAGACCTGTTCGGAAAGGCAGGGTCACCGGAGCTCTTACCGGTGTCCCGGGTAGTGGAGGAGATGGCGAGGGAGTTCTCAGAAAAGCCCAGCGTAAGAGTGACAATCTCGTCTGATGTTCCGGGCGGAGCGGGGCTCGGATCGTCGGCGGCCACCATGGTGGCCGTGGCCTCTGCATTCTCGAAGCTCAATTCCCTCGGACTGACCGTTCCAGAACTGATCAATTGTGCGATGGTGGGCGAACGGCGAATTCACGGGAACCCATCGGGCATCGACCCGGCCATTTGCGCGCATGGCGGAGTGATTCTATTCCGGACCGAAGCGGCTGCCAAGAAGGTTTCGTTCGATGGTACTCGTTCGCTCATCCTTTCTTACTCGGGCCTGAACAGGAGCACCAAGGGTCAAATCGGGCACGTTTCGAAGATGAAGGAAAAGTACCCCGGGATGTTCGAGAGCCTCGCCGCCGGGGTGAGCGAGCTGAGCCTACGCGCCTCCGAAATGCTCCGAGCGGACGACATGAAGGGGCTTGGCACTTTGCTGACTGTCAATCATGCAGCCCTGATGTCGCTTGGGGTGTCAAACGACGCCCTCGACGGAATGGTGGATCTGCTCCTCTCGATAGGGGCCTACGGGGCTAAGCTCACGGGCGCGGGAGGGGGAGGGAGTGTCCTTGCTGTGGCGCCTGAAGGAAAGGAAAAAAGCATTGTTTCAGGGCTGTCGGCGCGAGGGTTCGAGACGTTCAGGGCGAAGATACCCGTCGAGGGAGTGAAAAGCTGGTTAGAACGGTAGTAGCGAAGCTTGGCGGTTCGGTAATCACCGACAAGTCGAAGCCTTTCTCTTATCGCCCAGACGTGGTCTCTGCCCTTTCAGAGGAAATCGCCTCTTCTGACCAGAAGGTCGTGGTCGTTCATGGCGGAGGCTCGTTTGGGCACGTTGTGGCCAAGCAGCATGGCATCTCGTCAGATGCGTCCGAAGCGCCCGCTGTAGGGGTAGCTCAGACCAGAAGTGCGATGTACGAACTCAATAGGATGATTTGCAAGACCATGATGGAGTTCAAGCTCAACCCCTACCCCTTTTCCCCCTTCGATGCCGTGTCCAGGGCGGGAAGGATTCCTGTCGCAAGCTGGCTAAGGGGCCTCCTAAAAGAAGGGTTGACCCCAGTCACCTTCGGGGATGTCAGCCTTACACCGGCAGGGTTCAAGGTGCTTTCCGGCGATGTGATAATGCTAGAACTTTCCAAGATTCTCGTCCCCGATAGGGCCGTCTTCGCCCTTGATGTGGACGGTGTCTACGAGGAGAACACCCGAGTCATCATCCCCGAGCTCTCTCCTTCCAAGATTAGGCGCATGGCCGTCCCCGGAGGCGAGGACGCGACCGGCGGGATGAAGCTAAAGCTAGATGTGGCATCGAAGATTGCTGCCGGAGGGACAAGGGTCTGTTTTGTCTCGGGCTACCGCAGGAACGAGTTCTCGAAAGCCCTCCGAGGGATGGACTTCTACGGGACAGTGGTAAGGTCCTAGAAGGCATAGGGGTACTGGTCTGGCGCTTGACCGACCTTCAGGCCGAAATGAAGAGGGTTAAGGCGCGGGTCGACGACCTTATCCTCGACAAGCTCTTGCCCAGGTCTAGCAGCATAAGAGAGGTCGACCTCCTCTACAACATGATGAGGGACTATCCCATGAGGCAGGCGAAGGGGATGAGGCCTTTCCTGTGCGTGACGACCTGTAGGGCCGCAGGCGGGACGGAGGACGACGCGCTGCTCACAGCATCGTGCATCGAGCTCTTCCAGAACTGGATTCTCATTCACGATGATATCGAGGATGGTTCCGAGCTGAGGCGCGGGAAGCCCGCTTTACACAGGGAGTACGCTGAGGCGCTAGCCCTCAATGCAGGGGACGCCCTGCATGCGAGAACGTGGGAGGCCATTCTCCTGAACAAACCGAGGCTAGGGCTCGAAAGGACGTTCGCTGTCATGGAGGAGTTCTCCCACATGGTGAACGAGACGACGGAAGGGCAGCACATGGAGCTTGGTTGGGTCGCCGAAAAGAGATGGGACCTGAGCGAGAAGGACTATTACGAAATGTGCACGCGCAAGACGTCGTGGTACACTGTCGCGAGCCCCTGTAGGCTTGGGGCCATAGTCGCCGGAGAAGGGGGCCGCGTGTTGGACCCGCTCAAAGAGTTCGGGATCAGCCTGGGAATCGCTTTCCAGATACAGGATGACTCGCTCAATCTGGTGGGGGACGAGAAGAAGTATGGCAAGGCGAAGTCCGATGATATCCTCGAGGGAAAAAGGACCCTCATCCTGCTTCACCTGCTTGCCGTCGCTAACCAGAGCGAAAGGGACAAGGTCATCTCGATCATGAACAAGAAAAGAGAGGCCAAGACCGCCGGCGACGTCTCCTATGTCCTGTCTTTGATCAACAAATACGACGCAATCGGATTCGCCAGGAAAAGGGCAACCGAACTCATGAAGGAGGCGGTGGAGACGTTGAACGGCATAAGGTGGAAGGGAGACAGAGACGCCTCCGAAATGCTTAGGTTGTTCGCAAGGTTCGCAGTAGAGAGAGAATGGTAGACGAACCAGAGGACGGCGTCAGCGCCGTCGTCGAAAAGGCTGCTCTGCTCAATGCGACAAAGCACAATGGGAAGGCGGAGGTCGGAGCCGTCGTCGGAAGGGTTCTGGCGGAGGTGCCCGGGCTCAGGTCGAAGGCGGGCCTTGTGTCCAAGGAATCGGCGTTGGTCGTAAAGCGGATCAACTCGATGACCCTAGCAGAACAGGAAGAGGCGCTCGAGCAAAAGTTCCCCGGCCTCGTAGAGTCCAAGGAGAAGGAGGGGCGCGTGGGCCTCCCGCCCCTCCCGAACGCTCTGAAGGGGAAGACAGCATTCAGAATCCCGCCAGAGCCCTCGGGGTTCATGACAGTGGGGCACGCCATGGCGTTCACAATCAACTATCTCTACAGGGAACAGTATGACGGCGAGCTCTGGCTTCGTTTTGAAGACACCAACCCACGCAAGGTCTTCCCCAAGTATTACGAGAGCTTCAGGCGCGGCATCGCCTGGCTCGGGATAAAGTGCGACCACGAAAAGAACGTCTCCGACGACATCGAACTCATCTACGAAAAAGGGAGGCAGCTTCTTGAGATAGGAGATGCCTATGTCTGCTCCTGCGACGAGGCGAAGGTCAAGCGCCTGAGGTTCGAGGGTGTGCCCTGTGAGCACCGTGACAATCCCACCGAGGTAAACCTTGGGCTCTGGGACGAGTTGGTTGCGAAGAAGCACAAGGAGGGCTCCTACGTGGTTAGGTTCAGGGGGGACATGAAGAGTCTGAACTACTCTCTGAGGGACAGCAACTTGTTCAGGATTATCGACAGCCCGCATCCGCTAACAGGGACGAAGTATACCCTCTGGCCGACCTATGACATCGCGAATGCGGTGGAGGACGAGATTTGCGGCATCACTCATATCCTCAGGAGCTCTGAATTCAGGAACGAGCTTCAGCAGCTTATCAGAGATGCCCTGAAGTTCAGACGCTTGGAAGTGATTCAGTTCTCCAGATTCAACTTCAAGGGGGCACCGGTCTCGAAGAGACTCCTCAGACCGCTTGTCGAGAAAAAGGTCGTGTCGGGTTGGGACGACCCTAGGATGCCGACAGTCGAGGGGCTTAGGCGTCGTGGTATAATTCCTCAGACGATCAGTGAATTCACCCAGCAGGTGGGGTACACCAGGACTGAGCACGAATACGATTGGAGCATGCTCCTTTCCCTCAACAGGAAGCTCCTTGATCCTGTTTCAAAGCGCATCTTCTTTGTCCCCGACCCTGTTCCTCTGATTGTAGAGGACGCACCGAAGCGCGAGGCGACCATCCCCTTCCACCCTCAGAGCGATATGGGCTCCCGGACGGTGGACACAGCAGGGGAATTCTTTGTCGCGGCAGGAGACCTCAAGTCTGTGAAGAAGGGATCGGTCTTCCGGCTGATGGACCTCTACAACGTCAAAGTAGTTTCCAGCGGGCCAAAGGCGTCCGGGAAGTACGCGGGAGACGAGGTCATCGGAAACCTGAGAAAATTCCAGTGGGTTACCCCTGCACACGTGAAGATCAGGGTCACGGTCCCAGACGTCCTGTTCCTGGAAGGGGATGTCTACAACGCGGACAGTTTGAGGGAAGTCTCCGGGTTCGCAGAGGAGTCTGTCTCTTCACTAAAGGTCGGGGACATTGTCCAGTTTCCGCGCTTCGGGTTCGCCAGGCTTGACTCTCCTGGCGAGTTCATTCTCAGCGGATGACGCGGTTTCCTCTTCTCAAGCCATAACAGCTTATATGCTGGCCGAAATGGGCTCGCTTGGGAGATTTGAAGGATGACCCCAGACAAGAAGCCATACTACATCAAGTTCGAGACCCCCAAGGAGGTTTCAGAGGCAGCCTACGAGGTACTGAGGCAAGCCTCGCGGACCGGCAAGGTCCGAAAGGGGACGAACGAGTCTACGAAAGCAATTGAGAGAGGACAGGCAAAGCTCGTTGTCATCGCCGAAGACGTCACCCCGCCGGAGGTGGTCGCTCACTTGCCCCTTCTGTGTGACGAACGTAAGATACCCTACGTGTTCGTCCCGTCGAAGGACCAGATAGGCCCTGCTATCGGCATCGACGTTTCGACGGCGTCTGCAGCAGTCCTCGACGCTGGAGAAGGTAACCAGATCTTGGAACAGGTGACCCAAGAGCTGTCGAGGCTGAAGAAGGCGCAATGAGCAGCAAGAAAGAAGCCGAAACTCTAACACCGGCCGAAGTCGTCCAGATTGTTGCCCGTACAGGCGTCGCGGGTGAGATAACACAGGTAAGGGTGAAGATACTCGACGGCAAGGAAAAGGGGCGCATCCTGACCAGGAACGTCAAGGGCCCTATTAGAATGGGGGATGTTCTAGTCCTTAGAGAAACAGAAAGGGAGGCAAGGAGACTCAAGGTCCTCTGGGTATTGGCGTTCAGCGTAGGTCTACTTGCGTCTCTAACCGTTGCCCTAACGCACTAGCACCCGCCAAAACAGCTTTCCCCTTCTTCAACCATCTCTCTACTGCTTCGAACGAAAGTACAAAGCCAAATTTTGTCCAAAACCCGCTCTGAGAGCTGAGGTACCGAGGAGCTGCGGGAGTTGGTCATGATAAAATCCCTCACTACTTGAGGGACTCTCTTTCCACGAGCTATGTGCTAGGCCCTCAGTAGCTTCTGAAGCCGGAGGAACCTTACGGTCTGGAGGACCGGGGAGAATGGCGGAATCATACCTAGCTTCGCGACCTCGTTCTTAGTGACAGACAGCGCTTGACGGTTCTTGAAGGACTTTACACCAAACGTCTGAAGCAGCCCCGCAAAGAAATCCCGGTCTTGCTCTATCCAGAATTCCACGGTCTGTGAAGCTATGCTCACAGACCCGTCAGACTCCGCAATCCCTTGCACTAGACCACGTCTGAACCCCTTTGGGGTGTCCAGCGCCCATTCCATTCTTACGGGGTCGTAAGTAGTCAACTCACCGTCCTTGAGACCCAAACAGACATTGAACATCCAATCGATCAATGCTGATGAACGAGACCTCCAGACGTAGAACCCGTTCGGCTTTCCAGCGTAGGGCACCCTATCTTTGTCCCTTCGCATTTGTAGTCCCAGAGAACGAGCACATTCTGTCATGAAGTCCCCAATCCGCACATTGGTTTGATACTTCATGCTCAATTGCAATTCCACATGTCTGTGTGTTGCCTTGTGGCGCCTTTTCGAGGCATCACCAAACAGCATTCCAAGGAAGAACCCGAATCGGTACGACAGCCTCCTGCCCTCTGTTCCACCTAGGTTCCCAAGCTGATGAAGGACATGCGCTATGTCTGACCAATCACGTATGCGGGACGGGACTTGGATGAGCTGGCCGTACGGAACTGCATGCCTCGGCGAGTTGCTCAGGCCGAGCCAGACGAATGCGTTGCGTGGCTTTCCAATTGAGAGGAATGCTGTGAGGTAATGCGCGAGCTTAGGCCTTTGAAGGAAGTGTGCCCACGCCCAGATGGAGCCAACTCCGATTTCAAGCTCTTTCGAAAGCTCCACTAGTGGGGTTCCGTCAGCGACTCCCGCTACAACACTGGTGTATCCAGAGTATCGTTCTAGATTGTATTCGTTTGGCTCACAACCTTTCCAGAATACTTGAGTAAACCCAAGGTCCGATCCGTGCGCCTTCACGTGACTCAGTAGCTTGGGAATCAGCTCAGGAGGGACCTTCTAATCCTCTTTCGAGGCCCAGTGACCAGGCAATCTCTAGCAGAGAGGTGGCTAGAATTTAACGGCCAACCTGCCGAGCCCTTTATATTCCGAGTTCCAAAGGCACCGAAAGAAAGGGGTGCGGTAGCCTGAGATGTACGTTCCAAAGAGATGCGCTTTCTGCGGCAAGGAAGTCAGACTTGGCTCCGGCATTCTTTTCGTAAGGAACGACGGCTCAACTAGATCATACTGTTCCTCGAAATGCAAGACCAACGAGCTGAAGCTTGGGCGTGACCCGAGGAAGCTGAAGTGGGCGAGGGGCGGGAAGAAGAAATGAGTTCATCGATAGAAGAAACCCTGATTGTGATAAAGCCCGACGGAGTCAGAAGAGGGCTCGTCGGGGAGATAGTATCGCGCTTTGAGCGAAAAGGGTTCGTGATCAAGAAGCTTCAGATGCAGAAGATGTCCAAGGCCCGCGCAGAGAAATTCTATTCTGTCCACAAGGACAAGCCTTTCTTCGGGGAACTGGTCACGTTCATCACCTCTGGGCCTGTCGTCGGTGTTGTCCTCTCAGGCAGAGACGCGGTAGCCACCGTCAGGGGAATGGTCGGGGCCACCAAGAGCTGGGAGGCGTCCGCCGGCACGATCAGGGGGGACCTCAGCCTCGGCTACACTGACAACACGATTCACGCTTCTGACTCGGCAGAGAGCTTTACTAAGGAGAGCGGCGTCTTCTTTGGAAAGACGAGAGGGTGAGGGCGTCATAAGGAGCTCGATGAGACATGTCAGAAAAGAAGGGCGGGATGAGGCAACCTGTCGTTGTCATTCTGGGCCACGTAGATAGCGGGAAAACGAGCTTAGCGGACGCCCTTAGGGGAACGGGAGTTCAGGCCCGTGAGGTAGGAGGGATCACTCAGGAGATAGGCGCTAGCTTCTTCCCGATGGACACTCTGAAGGAAATCTGCGGGCCGCTTCTCGACAAGGCAGGGGGGGAACTTCAGATACCTGGGCTTTTGATGATCGACACGCCTGGGCACGCCGTCTTCTCGAACCTCAGGCTTAGGGGTGGTTCCGCAGCCGACATCGCGATCCTTGTCGTGGATGTCCTGAAGGGCCTCGAAAACCAGACATTAGAGAGCATCGACATACTCAAGCAGCGCCGGGTCCCTTTCTTGGTCGCCCTCAACAAGATTGACATGATCAATGGTTGGAGGAAGGGGAGCCACGGCCCACTGCTCCAGGTGATGAAGGAGCAGCTTCCGGCGTGGAACGACGAGCTCGAGGAGAGGCTCTACAACGTAGTCGGCGGTCTATCTCGTCTTGGGTTCCAATCCGATGCCTACTATCGCGTCAAGGACTTCAGGAAACAGGTCTCCATCGTGCCCGTCTCGGCGAGAGCACACGTGGGCATGCCTGAGATGCTCGCAATGCTCATCGGCCTCGCCCAGCAGTTCTTGAAAGGGAGGCTTCAAGCCGAGGTGACTGAAGGAGGGCGCGGCATCATTCTCGAGATGCAGGAGGAGGTGGGCATAGGCGAGACGGCGAACGTGATTCTGACCGAAGGGACATTGAACGTGGGGGATTCCATCGGGCTCGTACGCAGGGACGGCGCAATCAAGTCGAAAGTCAAGGCACTCTTCATGCCGAAGCCGTTGGACGAGATGCGAGACCCACGCGACAGGTTCACACCAGTCGACTCGGTCTATGCGGCGGCAGGGGTAAAGTTGGTCTCCGCTGACCTGGCAGGGGTTGTCCCGGGGACGTCGGTGGCCTCGTTCAAGACAGACAGGGAATTCCAGGAAATGAAAACCGAGATGGAAAAAGAGCTCTCGAACATCGTCGTGAAGACGGACAACATGGGGATCATCGTGAAGGCAGGGAGCATCGGAGGACTCGAGGCGCTGCTCAGGATGCTCGAAGAGCGCGGGATTCCCGTCAGGCAGGCAGACATCGGGGACATTTCGAAGAACGATATCGTCGACGCACAGGTCGTGGGAGAGCACGACCCGTACTTGGGGGCGGTTCTCGGGTTCGATGCCAAGGTGCTACCTGAAGCGAAGGAATACGTCGGGACCAATCCAATCTTTGCTTCCGCCATAATCTATGAGGTGATTGACAATTACGTCAACTGGGCCACGTCAAAGAGGGAGGCCGATGAGAAGGCAGCGCTATCGAACCTCACTCGGCCCTGCAAGCTTAAGGTGATACCAGGGACGTTCTTCAGACGGAATGACCCCGCGGTCTTCGGCGTCGAGATAACGGCAGGAACGCTCCGGCCCAAGGTGAGGTTGATGTCAGCACTGGGCTTGGAGCTGGGGACCGTTCAGCAGATCCAGGACCAAGGGAAGGCTCTGAACGAAGCGAAGGATGGGGACAAGGTCGCTATCTCTGTGGACGGGCCCACACTCGGGAGGCAGATCAAGGAGAATGATACCATCTACACGATGCCGAAGAGCCACGAAGCAAAGGCCCTGAGGACAAAGCTTCTCGGTTCTCTGACCCCGAATGAGCGGGCCGTGCTCGAGGAGATAATCGCTCTCAAGTCGCCTACCGACCCGATGTACGGATTCTAGTCTGTTTCAACAGGGCATAGCCAAATCACGTCCCGTTTAGACCCGAGCCGTCGGGTTGGTAGGATTTCGCCTATTGGATCTTGCCGTCACCCCTTGACCTCCGGCGGTGCCACCAATCCGATTCGCGGGAAGGCTCGCTAGCCATCTCCAAGCTTATTTACCCGCCAGAATCGGAGCCGCCCGAATGGTCTCTTTCAAGCTGATACTTTCTGACCCCAAGACAGGGAAGTCAGAAACTTCGGAGGTCAAGGACGCCCAGGCTCAGCCTCTAATCGGAAGGAAGATTGGCGAAGTGATAGATGGTTCGGCGATAGGGCTCAATGGAAGGATAATGATTACGGGTGGGAGCGACAAGGCCGGATTCCCCATGAGGGCCGACACACTGGGCGGGGGGAAGAACTACGTACTTCTAACTGAAGGCGTGGGATTCAGGACGAAGGAAGAGGGGGCCAAGAAGAGGAAGCTGGTCCGAGGCAACACAATCACGGAAGAGACTTATCAAGTGAACGCCAAGAAAGTCGAGGAACAGGCGAAGAGCAGCTAAATTATCCGAATACCTTCAACATAGCTACAAATCATCGGGGACTATCTGGCTGAAAAGTAGAAATATCTCGCAGGGCGGAGAAGGGCCTGGCCGGGGATTTGGCGAGACTAGACGACTTGGACATGAAGATTCTCTCGTCGCTCTACGCTGATGCTTCGGTGTCCGTGCCGAAGCTAAGCAAACAGCTCGGGGTGAACCTTTCCGTCATGTATAGCAGGATAAAACGCCTACAGAAACGGGGGGTAATCGAAAAGTTCACCGTTCAGGTTAACGAGGAGGCGCTCGGGATGCGTGCCGGCGCTATTGCAGGCCTCAACATCGACCCCAAGCAGAGGGAGTCGGTCCTCAAGGAAGTGGAAAAGGTGGAGGGTGTCCGACTCATTCGCGAAGTGACGGGGCGCTTCGACATCATAGTCAACCTGAAGGGGCAGTCACTGGACGAGCTTCACCGGGCGGTTTACGATTTCATAGGGAAGATTCCGGGGGTCATTCAAACAGAGATTTTCATGGAGGTTTCGAGAAGGAACCCCCCCGTGAACTTTCGTCTGGTCGAGTAGACCTGCTAAGACTCATTAAGACCCCACGACGGTCGCGAAATGCGTGGATCCGCTTATCCTCCTCGACCAGGCAGTGGCACAGGAGAAAGTTCCAAGGGCGATGGCAACCAAAGTCAGAAAGAGAATGAACCTGGTGCAGGGGGCGGTTCTGCGTGTCGAGAGGGCAAGCGGCCTCAGGTACCCTCCTTACTACGTTGAGCCGTCTCTTCCGTGCTCGAAGACAGGAGCAGAGTACGGCCAGATGGGCGTGTTGTTCGCTCGTGTGATACCGACGACCGTCACCGGGAGTGTCGTAATCCTCGTGCAGTTCTCTGCGGCCCTTGTCGCATTCGGGACGAAGGGGACCATCGAAGCGGTCGCGGCCCACGAGTTCACCCACTACGTCGACTTGGTCAGGAAGCTGAGTACCAGGAGCATCACCAGCGACGAAGTTGTCACCACCCTGTTCGAAGCATCGTTCAGGGACGCCGAGCATACTGTCCCACCGAAGCTGCTCTTCTCCGAAAGGGCCCTCGTTTCTCTGATCAACAGGAAGTTCAAAGACGATCTCGTAGACGCCCCGCTGAGCAAGAAGGCCGAAGACCAGTGGGTCGCAAAGAACCTTCCCATTCACTGGGTCAGCCCTGAGGAGAACACGCTCAAGGTGCCGATGGCGCTGGTCGGTGCCACCCGTTTCGACCCGGCAGTACTCGCAAAGCTTGAGGAGATGCAGAAGGCACTCAATTGAGGCTAACTGCTATCGAGCGAGATAGCGTCAGGGACATCGCGTCGACTCTAGTAGAGCCTTCCAAAATTTCGGCCCTCGCCGCGTACGGCTCCAAGGTTGCGGGATACGCCCGCCCCGACTCTGACTATGACCTAATCGTCGTCTCAAGGCGGTTCAGCGCAGGGGTGAGGTACAAGTACGTCGACTCCCCGACAGAAGTCTCGGCGCTCATAGTCGATGAGCACATGCTGAACCAGGATGCAACCACTTCCTTTCTGGGCGAGTTCGTCGTGGGGCGACTGCTGAACGTGTATGAACCTATAATCAACGGCGACCTATTCAGGTCAGTGGAGCTGGAGTACAAGAAGCGTGTGCTCACGGAGGCGCTAATCGAGCTGTCTTCCGACTACGGAGAGTTCGCCACGCACCTGCTTGTTCCCTATGAGTACTTCCTTTTCGACAAATTGCACAAGCGGGCCGCAATCTACCCTCCAGCGCTCTACAGCTACGTGCACACATACACCTGCCCGATGGGGGAGGAGAACAAGTCGCAATCTGTGAAGGTGTTCGTCGAGGCGGCAGAGTCGCTCCAGCCCAGGGGTTTCCTCACGACGACCCCCGAGGGGGTGAGGATAGTCTCAGAGAAACTGAAGGCAGACGCCTTTTCGCGCTTCGAGTCGATGTTCTCCCAGACGGCAAGGGGGGTCACCCAATATGCTGTCCACGGCTACGCCGGGAGGGTCGGTCCGGCCGTGTTCAGCAGAGAGGCGCTGTCCAAGCTGCGTAGGATGAGAGATAACCCTCCTCCCCTGGCGCCACTGGAGGAACCCCGATCGCTTCTCAGGCTGGAACAGGGGACGGTCATCCCTGACTCTTCTCTTCTGGTCGAAGAGCTGGCGAAAGTCTTCGGGTTCAAAACCTACTCCACGAAGGAGAAGGACATTGGGGAGCCCTACTCGACGACCCGGGTCCTCACCTTTTCCACTGATACACGCGTGAAGTCGGTCGTCGTCAAGAACTATGCAGATGTCAGGGCTCTCAAATGGGCTCTCCTGGGCATCTGGGCTTCGACGGCGAAGAAGTTCAGCGCCTCCGCCAACTCTCGCCTGGAGCGGGAATACGGGATGACGTTGCGACTGAATTCGATAGGCATCCTGGTACCCCGGGTCCTGGCCGTTGCCCCCGCCGAACGGATTCTGGTGAAGGAGTTCGTCAGCGGCCCCACCCTTGCCAGTGTAATCAACTCATTCCTGAAGGGCGCGCGGGGGGGCCTGGAGAGCGTGTCCGCCTATGGTGAAGTCATCGCCAGAATCCACGCGGCTGGCATCGCCCTCGGTGACTCGAAGCCGAGCAACGTAGTTGTCGCTGGCGACGGGCTATACTTGACCGACCTCGAACAGGCTTACCCGGGCGGCGACCAGCCATGGGACATAGCTGAGTTCCTCTACTATACGGCCAAACTCTCCATTCGAGAAGAAGCCATGAAGAAGGTGGCTGAGGCTTTCCTCGAGTCCTACGCCAAGTCTGGGGACAGGTCGAGGATCGTGAAGGCGCGTGGTCAGAGGTACTTCGGTCCCTTCAGCCCGTTCCTTACGCCGGGAATGGCGAGGATGTTGCGGGATAAGCTCTCTGCCTATGCCTGAGGCTTCGTGTAGGTAGTGTATCCGCAGTGACCGCAGGTGAGCCTGTTTCCGTGCTGGGCCATAAAGTACCCCTTTCCGCATCTGGGGCACTCCTTCCTCAATCTCGAAAGCGAGTTCCCGTCGACCTTGTATAGCTTGTAGACCTGGATTCTCCTCTTGGGTGCTTTCGGCTTCTCCTTCTTCTCTGGTTTCTTCTCTTCGGCCGGCGCTTCGGCTGGTGGAGGCGTTGGTGCTGCTGGTGCGGGGGGTGCCTTTGACATGCCTACTTGGCCTCAGGTGCCGGGGCAGTTGCAGCCGCTGGAGTCCCAGCCTTCTTCCTTTGCTGTTTCAGCTTCTCCCGTTCTTCCCTCGTCAGCATCCTCTCCTGCAGATACCTTGGGTGAACATTCTTCTTAGACTCCGCAGATCCATAGACGTAGAATCTGCCGAGGGCCTTCCTAGTCCCAGATTGGCCGTCTACTCTGAGAAGTCCGACGTTCTCCACGGGCACTCCTAGCTCCTGGGCGACCGTCTCGATGGCCTCCTTCCGCGAGATCTTCCCTGCCTTCCCCTCCATCGAGAGCTCGACGTAGGATCTGTCAAGAACCTTGGACTCTGATTTCTTCTCTACGGGCAAGCTGGGCCACCCGGATTCATCGGGGATATTAACTTGAGGCTCAATGGATTGCCTTAATCCCCATTTTGGCGAGAATCGCCCTGTTTCGTGATTTCGCTATCGCATTTGCGTTCACTGCGACGACGCCGATCCCGGGCTGCCCGTAGAAGACCATGGCAGAGAGGGGCGCCATGGCGATGGCAAGGATGGCCATGAGGTCCTCCTCCCCATCGACCCGGACCCTCACCGGTTTCTTACCTAGGAAGGCCTTCTTCATCCCGGTGATTGCGTCCTCTGTGAGCGTCCCCGCAGGGTTCTTGACCTTGATCAGCCTCGCGTAGGGGACGGTCGGGACCGCCCTCACTACCCTCCTCTCGACCCCGTCCACCACCTGAACGTCTGGTGTCCTCCCCATGGCGCCTAGGGTGTCCGTCACCCTGTCGCCCACGGTAATCGTCATGGGCGCACTCTTCACCATCCTCTCGAAGGCGGGACTCTTCGCCTCCTCGGCTGAGTAGACTATCCCGAGCGGGGCGGCCAGCCTGGTCCTGAGTTCCTCCGGGAGCCTGTACGTCCTGCGCAAGGGCCTAGCTTACCTTGAGGGCGTATCTTCCCGGTTTCGTGATGTTCAGGGTCTTGGCGACCTGAGACTTCTCCGGAGCGATTATGATGATCAGGCCGGACCACTCGTTGCTGAGTTCAGTGGACCCGTCGTTGGGGCACGCCTTCTCGGTGGTTAGGGTCCTGCACTTCCTGCATGCTAGCTCCTTCATCGTCTTACTT
>Ga0187771_10000278_pt1 | contig 30005 bp, 23 predicted proteins | sample 0116_SJ02_MP15_1_FD_133139 | JGI IMG/M metagenome (GOLD analysis project Ga0187771, IMG submission 133139) | Tropical peat soil microbial communities from peatlands in Department of Meta, Colombia - 0116_SJ02_MP15_10_MG | ecosystem: Environmental > Terrestrial > Soil > Wetlands > Peat | place... | reverse complement strand
CGACGCGACGCGCTCCTGGCGCTCGGGACCAACGCCGACCGCGGCCCCCACGCGCAGCCGCCCGAGATGGTCCTTGCTCGAATAGGGATGGCGCGTCGCCTTGTCCATGTCCTTGACCGTGATAAGTCCCCGCAGCCGGCTCTGCTCGTCGGTAAGCGGAAGCTTCTCGATGCGATGCGCCTGCAGGATTTCCTTGGCCTGCTCGAGCGTGATGCCGGGACGCGCGGTGATCACGTTCTTGGTCATCACGTCGCGCACCGGCTTGTCGAGCCGCTTCTCGAATCGGAGATCGCGATTGGTCAGGATGCCGACCAGCCGGCCATCAGAGACGACCGGAAGCCCTGAGATGTGGTGGAGCTGCATGATTTCGAGCGCGTCACCGATGCGCTGCTCGGGATGAACCGTCACCGGGTCGGTAATCATCCCGCTTTCGTACTTCTTGACCGCCTCGATCTCGCGGGCCTGCTGCTCGACGGAAAGGTTGCGATGGATGAAGCCGATGCCGCCGAGCTGCGCGATCGCGATCGCGGTGCGCGATTCGGTGACCGTGTCCATCGGGCTCGAAACGAGCGGAATCCTCAGCCGGATCTTTGGGGTCAGATAAGTGGAGACGTCGCAACTGGCGGGGAGCAGGTCGGACTGCTGGGGAACGAGCAAAACGTCGTCGTAAGTTAGTCCTTCGCGAAGCTCCTGCAACGGCATCGGAGTGCCTCCTTAAGCAAAAGGCCCGCGGGCGTTCCGCGGGCCTTGTCGTCGAATTGGAATTGAATCCCGGGTCTTCTTACCGGGTTGCGCCATATCATTATGTAGCAACCGGGCCCGCCCCAATCAATACGGGTTGTGGAAACCGCTCGCGCAAGCCCGGAAATCATGCGAAACCCAAACTGGGTTTCGCGCTTCCTGTCCGCATCAATCGCCCCTCGTCCGCCCGCGCATCGACCGCGGGCACGGCGGCGGCCCGCGCCACTATTTTTTCCCGCGACGTTCAGCCGACGCGAACGCACACATCGCGGGCGCATCGCTCTACTTCTTTCCCTGCCCCCGCATTCAGTTGCGGGGGAAGGCGTCCGCCCTTCGCCCCCATTTTTGCTATGGGGATAACTCCTAAATTTCCTCCCCCATTTTTTGATATGGGGGAGGATTAAGGTGGGGGTGCCTGCAATTCCTCCCAAATCCTTTCCAGCACCCCGTCCAGATTTTCCAGCACCTCGTTGTTCCAGAACCTCAGCACTCGAAAACCCCGCCCCGCCAGGGCCTCGGTCCGCCGCGCATCATAGCCGGAAGTCTCCGCATGCTGCTCGCCGTCTAGTTCGATGATCAGCCGCCGCTCGACGCAACAGAAATCCACGATAAAGCTTCAGAGCGGGTATTGCCGCCTGAACCGTGCGCCCTCGATGTTCCTTTGACGTAGACTCGACCACAACCGCTTTTCTACATCGGTCGGGTTGGTCCGCATTTCGCGGGCGCGCGAACGCGCGACGCCGTCGAGCAGTCCGCGGCGATGGCGGCTGCGGGTGGGCATCTGCACCCCCTCCTTACTCCTCCCCCATATCAAAAAATGGGGGAGGAATTTTAGGAGTTATTACCATGGCAGAAAATGGCGGAGGAAATTTGGGAGTTATCCCGATGTCAAAGAATGAAGGAGGAAATTTCGTTCTTATTCCCATGGCAAAAAATGGGGAAGCGCAGCCAGTAGTTACTCCGTCGCGACGAAATGGGAAAGGACGACCCACCACCACTCTCAGCCATCCCCTTCAACCTTCGCATCGCGCTTGCGAATTCGCCCCGGCCACGATTGCGTGGTCACGACTCCTCGGGCGGGCGTTCCTCGTAGAGCAGCAGCAAATCGCGGCCGAGCGCGCGGACCAGGAATCGCTGCGTCTCGCGAATCGCGCGCTCGAGCGCGCGCCCGCCGATCAGCCAATGGCCGCGCCCGGGCACAACCGCGAGCGCCGCGCTTAGCGGCTCGGCCCACGCCCGCATCTTTTCGAGCGGCGCGAAGATATCGGAATCTCCCGCGACCACCAGCCGCGGCGGCGCCGCGACCGCTTGGAACTTTATCTCGCCGCGCGCGATCTCGGACGGCAGAGCGAGCGAGTCGGGAACCAGCGCGCGAATTATCGCATCGCGCATCAGCGGTTCCGCGCCCGCGACGAACTGCGCCAGCGTGCGGCCCGTCGGAGGCCTCAGCGGACCTCCGCGCCACGCGGCGATCCGGTTGGCGAATCCCGCGGTCAGCGGGGAGGTGAAACCCGGCACGGGCGGCGCATACGCGACCGCCGCTTTCACGCCCGCGCGCTCGGCGAGCTTGAGCGCGATCAGCCCGCCGATCCCGTGCCCGAGCACGACCGAATCGCGGCCGATTGCGCCGAGCACCTCGGCGGCCAGCGCGAGGAAGTCGTCGAAGCCGAGCCGCGAAAGCGCCGGCGTCGGATATTGTCCGGCCGCGCCGCGCAGATCGACCGAATAAACCTCCCACCCGATCGTCGCGAGATAGCCGGCGAGCGGTCTGAGATGGCGGGTGGTGGTGAACAACTCAGGCAGCAGCAGGATCGGCCAGGCGAACTTGACAGGTTCGGGCTGTTCGAACTGCGCGGGAAAACGTCCGAGTTGGATTTCCACGGGTTATGCGGCGCGCGTATCGCGCGAGTCCCGCCCAGTGGCGCGATTCGCGATCAGACTCGCGCGGTCGAGAGCAAGCGCTGCACGCGATGCCGCACTTTTATTGTAGTACGGGCAAGGTTTCCCGTCGCGGCGGAATCGAACTCGACGAAATCTTATCGGCGAATCGATGGCAGACGATTTCAGCGCGGCAGGCGCGACCGGGTGCGCAAATCGAGCGGTGGAGCGGGGGCGCAATCGCGAGAGCAAAAAGAAAGGGCCCCCTTTTTCAGGGGGCCCTCTCGGTATTCGAGGCGTGATCGCCTCGGCTTAATCCAGCAGCAGACCTGGCATCATCGCCAGCCCTCGGGTCTAAGCCCGAGAGGTAAGCTTTACGTGGTTACTTCTTTTTCTTCTTGCCGGCCTTTTTCTTCATAGAACTCTTAAGCTTGGATTTGGATTTGGTCGCCCGCGAACGGGCCTTTCTTTTCACTGGCATAGATACCTCCTCTCAACTGGTCGCTGCTGGATGAGCACCCGAACTAATCGGTGGTCTGGATCCTCCCACCCCACGTGGGCGATTATAGAAACGTGTTCTCGCGAGTGCAAGAGATCGGGCGCATTATTTATAAAGAAATTTTAAAGTCCATGGATGGTCCGAGTTCGCAGCGCTTTTCGATCTTTAGAATGATGTTCAGACATAAGCGCGCTTGAAGTTCATACCTCGCGTGCTTTACCATTGGCATCATGAGGCGGTTAAGTGCGCGCGTGCGGCGAAATTGGCTCAGCCTTATGCTCGCCGCGGTCCTATCATTATTGGCGGTGAACGGCCTGATCGGCTCTCATGGCCCGAGAGACCTGCTCGCGCTGCGCAGCCACCGCTACTCGCTCGAGGCGCAGCGCGAACATCTGCTTGCGGACAACGCGGCGCTCGCAGCGACGGTGCAACGGCTTCGCTCGGACAACCGTTATCTGGAACGCGTGGTCCGCCACGAGCTCGGCTACACGCGTCCCGACGAGCTGGTCTACAAATTCACCGGCGATGCGAGCGCGCAGGCGCGCTAAAAGATCGAGCGCCCGATGAGCTTGAACTCGCGCGCCTTGCGCGAGAGTTCATCGCGGAAGTCGGGATGCGCAAGCGCGATCAGAGCGCGAGCGCGCTCGGCCACCGACTTTCCTTTCAGATTCGCGATCCCGTACTCGGTCACGACGTACATCACGTCGGTGCGCGGCGTGGTGACGATGTTGGAGTCGTCGATGCGCGCGACGATGCGGCTTTCGCGCCGGCCGTCGCGTTCCCAGGTCGATGCGAGACACAGGAATGCCTTGCCGCCGCGCGATGCGTACGCGCCGCGGATGAATTGCAACTGCCCACCGGTGCCGCTTATTTGCCGCAGGCCCGCCGACTCTGAGCACGCCTGCCCGGTCAGATCGATTTGCGCCGCGTTGCAGATCGCGACCACGCGATCGTTGCGCATGATGTTGTGCGGGAGGTTGGTGTAGTCCACCGGGCCCGCGAAGCAGGCGGGATTGCGATCGAGGAAACGGTACATCCGCGATGAGCCGGCGGCGAACGTGTAGGTCATCTGCCCCGGATGAGTCGCCTTGTGCCCGCCGGTTATCTTTCCCGCCTCGTAGAGCGACACGAGCGAGTCCACGAACATCTCGGTGTGCACGCCGAGTTCCTTGACCGGCGAGTGCGCGAGCAATTCGCACACCGCGTTGGGCATCGCGCCGATCCCGATCTGGATGCACGCGCCGTTCTCGATCTCGCCGGCAATCAGCGCGGCGACTTTCTGTTCCACCGGCCCCGCTGCGGGATTCTTGAGTTCGGGCAAAGCAAGCGCTCCGCCATCGATCACGCCCCCGACCTCGCCGACGTGCACGCCGTTTTCGAGTCCGAACACGTACGGTACCGACGCATCGGTCTCGACGATCAGAGCGCGGGCCTTCTCCGCGATCGCCTTGTGGTACGTGACCGAGGGACCAAAATTGAAGAATCCGTGCTCATCCATCGGCGTGGTCCGCAGGACCGCGACGTCGACGTCGACGAATCGCCGGTACATATCGGGCGCCTCGCCGAAGTTCATCGGGATGTGACCGCACAGTCCGCGGTCGTGCATCTTTCGCTCGATGCCGGAGAAGTACCAGGAGCAATACGCGACGTGCTCGGCGGCGGGATCGGCTTCGACTGCGGCGCGCGGGCTCAGGGCGAGGCATCCCCGGATTTTCACTCGCTTAAGGCGCGCGACCCGGCTTGCCAGTGCGCGGTCGAACAGCTCGGGCTGCCCCAGGCCGAATCCGTATTCGACCCAGTCGCCCGATTTCACCAGTGCGGCCGCGTGATCCGCGCTCATGGTCTTGCGCTTGAGTTCGGATTGGTATGATGTCGCCATGCAAATGCTCCCGCGTGCGCGTCGGACAATTCGCTTGACTGCGCGATACGCATAAGATTCTCTTCATCGCGCCGAGGTTCATCAATGGCGACCAGCGAACCCCTCAAGCAAGCTTCCGAACCCCCCGGCGCGACGGGGCATGCGCCGCGCGCCGTTCTGTTCCTGACCGTCTTCATCGATTTGCTGGGCTTTGGAATCGTAATTCCGTTTCTGCCGATGTTCGCGAGGCGCCTCGGCGTGGGCGCGCCCGGCGTGGGACTCATCCTCTCGACGTACTCGCTCGCGCAGTTGATCTTCGCACCCATCCTGGGGAGCATCTCCGATCGCGCGGGCCGCCGTCCGATCATTATGCTCGGGCTGTTCGGCTCCTCGATCGGTTACCTCACCTACGGATTCGCGAACTCCTTCCTGGCGCTGATTGCGTCGCGCGCGATTCATGGCGTATGCGCGGCGACGGTGCCGACCGCGCAGGCGTATATCGCGGACACGACCCAGGACGCGGAGCGCGCGCGCGGGATGGGGTTAATCGGCGCCGCGTTCGGCCTGGGCTTCGTGCTGGGTCCGGCGCTGGGCGGCGTGCTTGGCCATTCAAGTCTTCGCGCGCCGGGATTTTTCGCAAGCGCGCTCACGTTCGGGAATCTGATATTCGCCGCGCTATGGCTGCCCGAGTCGCACCGTCCCGATCGATCGTCGCGCATCGACGTCGCCGGAGCGGTGGCGCGCCTCGTGGCGCTGCCGCGTGCGATGGCGGCGCATCGGCTCGCGCGCCTGTTTGCGATCGCGTTTCTGCTCACCTTCGCGCTGGCCGCGCTCGAGGCGACTTTCGCGCTGATGGTGCCGCTGGTATACGGCTACGGCCCAGCGGGAATCGGCGGGCTGCTCGCGTTCGCCGGACTCGGCCAGGCGCTGGCCCAGGGCTACCTGGTGGGCAAGGTCGTCCCGCGCACGGGCGAGGTGGTTCTCAGCCGGATCGGGCTGGTCGCGCTGGCCGCCGGGATGCTGCCGCTCGGATCGCTCGAATCGCACGCTGCGCTCTGGATTTTCCTTGGGCTGCTGTCGCTCGGATACGGGCTTGCCAGTCCGTCGGTTGCAAGCCTAATCTCGCGAAGCACCGGACGCGATCAGCAGGGCGAAGTGATGGGGGTGAACCAGTCAGCGCTTTCGCTGGCGCGGATTTTCGGCCCGGTGGCAGGGGGACTCGTCTATCAGTGGTTCGGACCGGCCGCGCCCTATTTTGGCGGCGCAGTCGTGGCTCTGGCGGGTCTCCTGCTGACGCACGGAATCGAAGCGCGCAGCACGCAGGCGATAAGGGGTGATTGAGAAGCAGCAATCGTTCTCGAATCTTTTCCTGTTGCAGTGCAGATGAGAAACGGGGAGACGTGAACGCGGAAAAGAGTTTTTCAATCTCCTGACAGGGGAAATCGAATTGTCATTCAGATTTATTCTCGCGCTTCACTTGTTCGGGGCGATTTTCTGGATCGGCGGGCTGCTGATGATCGCGAGCATGCTCGCGCGAGTCCCGGAGGAAGTCGGCGTCGCTAAGGAGCGGTTGCTGGTGACCGCACAGCGCCTGTTCGAAATGGGGAGCAACCCGGGCGCCGCACTGACGGCCGGACTCGGAATAATTCTGGTCCTGATGCGTCCGGACGACTTTTCCGAGCGATGGTTCCACGCAAAGATGCTGCTGATCGCGATCCTGCTTTTCTACCACGTCCGCTTTTACCGCCGGATCCGATTTCTGCAGGACAACCCGAGCGAGCCTACGCGGCGCGAATTCCGCGTCGTCCACGCGATGGTCAGCCTGCTGGTGTTCGCGATCCTGGTCCTCACGATGATGCGGTCGTTTTGACCCAAACTGCCGTTTTCCAACGCGACTGTTGATTTGCTAAAACCTACTCAGGCGCTGGACAGGCGCGAAGTTGAACGCGTCAGGGCGGCGCGGAGCCTGGGTGGCGGCGGCTGAGGCGCCCGCCTGCGGCTTCCGTCCCGGCAAGCGCGGCCCGGACGCGTCGAGACGGAGATTTAGCAATAGGTCGCTGGAGTAAAAATCATGGCAGACGCGAACGGGAAATCCGCAAACGGCAATGGCAACGCATACTGGCAATGGGACCGATGCCGATTCGGCACCCATCGCGTGAACTGCTTCCCCGGCAGTTGCTCCTTTCGGGTCTATGCCAAAGACGGCAAGGTCATTCGCGAAGAAATCTCTTGCGTCTACCCGGAGTACAACGATCCGGAGTTCCGCGTGCCCGATCAGAATCCGCGTGGATGCCAGAAAGGCTACCAGCATTCGCGCGCGATGTACGGAGCCGATCGGGCGCTTCACCCCATGAAGCGGACTGGAGAGCGCGGCAGCGGCAAATGGGAGCGGATCTCGTGGGAGCAGGCCTTCGATGAAATCGGCGGCAAGCTTGCCGATGTGATCCAGAAGTACGGGTCGCAGGCGATCATCGGCGATCACTGCGCCAACGGTGTCGGAGTGTTTCGCGGCGGCGGCGACGTTAGCCTGACCGCCCTGATGGTCCTGCTGGGAGCGGTTGATTACGACCTGAACTTCACCACCGGCGATTTCAACGTCGGGCAGTACCTGACCTTCGGCCAGTTCCAGCACACGCCCGGAATCGAGACCTGGTTCCTGCCCGAGACGATTTTCGTGCTGTCCAATCCCGCATACGCCAACATCCCCGACGTCCACTATCTGCTCGAGGCGCGCTACCGCGGCGCAAAGGTGGTCGCGATCTCTCCGGACAAGAACCCCACCGCTCAATTCGCCGATGTCTGGCTGCCGGTCAACTGGTCGGCCGATCCGGCGCTATGGATGGGGGTGTGCCGCATCCTGATCGAGAACGGCTGGATCGACAAGCCGTTCATGAAAGAACAGACCGATCTGCCCGTGCTGGTGCGAAAGGACAACGGACAATTCCTTCGAGAATCGGACCTGCGCGAAGGCGGCATCAAAGACCAGTTCTACGTGATCGACGCCGCAACCGGAAAACCCGTGATGCTGCCCAGAGATACGCTGCACATGACGTGCGACTACGCTCTGGAAGCCACTGCGACCGTTACCCTCAAGGACGGGAAAACCGTCGAGGTCTCGACGGTTTATAATCTCCTCCTGGCGCGGCTTGCCGACTACACGCCTGAGAAGGTGCACGAGATGTCGGGCATTCATCCCGACCAGCTTCGGCAGGTAGCCGAGCTTTGCCGCCCGCCGCGCAAGGTCTTCGTTTACATCAACATGCTTCCGGGCAAGCTTTATCATGGCGACCTGCTGGAGCGCGGTTTCTGTTACATGCTCGGGCTGACCGGCAACCTCGGAAAACCCGGTACCGGAACCCGCGGCTGGTCGTCCGGGCCGGAGTTCTCCTGCTCGATGCCGGCCCTATCGGGGCTGCCCAAGGCGGTGCTGGAGAACGACGACCCGGTCGGCCTCACGGTGCAGCTTACCGAGATGGCGACCGAGGATTACAAATCCCGGCTCATGATGGACCCCACGATGCCGCCGATGGAGGCCGCGCTCGGCGCAATCCGGCAGAACCTGAAGCATAACGGCACGCTGTCGAGCCCGGTAGCGCTTTGGTATCACCACGCCGGATACAAAGAGGTTTGGGACAAGCAGCTCGACGATCCGTACTCGAAGAGAAAGACCAGCGAGTATATCGAGCCGGCGCTCGACATGGGCTGGTGGGATGGCGTCATGCGGCCGGCCCCCGGGATCACCCCGCGGGCGATGATGGTGTCGGGTTCCAATCCGCTTCGACGCCATCGCGGCGGCATGAACACCTTCTTGAAGACGCTGTGGCCCAAGCTTGAAATGATTGTCGTGATCGATCCGCGCTGGAGCACGACCGCTCTTTACGCCGACTATCTCCTGCCGGCAGCTTCATATTACGAGTTCGCCGACTCCAAATATTCCACCATCGACACGCGCTTTCTCGCCTTCACTGACGAGAGCGTGCCGATGCGCGGCGAATCCAAGAGCGACCGGCAGATCACTCTCGGCATCGTGCGCAGCGTCGAGCAGCACCTGAAGAAGCGCGGCATCAAGAAATACACGGTGGAGGGGGACAAGGAGATCCTGGTGGATGAGCTGTATTGGCGCGCCACCTACGGAAACCACTATGGCGAGAGCAACGAGGACGAGGAACGCCTGGTCAGCGACGCTTACCGCGCCCTGGGCCGGGGCGGCGGCGTGAGTGCGACCGATGGCGGCGAAATGTCGATCGAAAAGATGCGCGAAAAGGGCGTGGCCTGGGTTACCGGCAGGGCCGGCTGGATGTCCACCGTCGCTCAGAATACCGACGTGATCGCCGGCGAAATCGTCACCCCGTTCCGCGATCAGATCGAGCGCGGCGTCCCCTATTCCTCAACCACCCGGCGCATCGAGTTCTACCTCGACCATCCCTGGTTCGTTGAGGCCGACGAGCATCTGGTCCGCTACAAGCAGCCGCCCTATATCGGCGGCCACCAGCCGCTGAGGCTGACCAGCGGCCATCTGCGTTGGAGCATTCACGGCGTATGGGTCGTGGCCGAGGAGATGCTCAAGCTGCACCGGGGCGAGCCGTTTGCCTTCATCAACTCGACGACGGCGAAGGAAAAGGGCATCGCCGACAACGACTACATTCGCGTGTTCAATGACTACGGCTCATTCCTGGTAAAGGCGAAGGTGAGCGCGTGCGTGCGTCCGGACCAACTGGTCATCTACCACGCATGGGAGCCGTATCAATATCAGAACTGGATGTCGTACGACGGCCTGCTGCCGGGACCTCCCAAAGGCATCCAATTCGCGGGCGGCTACCGGCCCTACGAGTATTCGCTCTGGCACTACTCGCCCGCCCAATGCGATCGCCAGACCAACATCGCCTTCGAGCGGGCCTGAAGGCTGACGGTGCGCCGGTGATGTAGCAGGATGTCGAGCAAACAGTGATCGTCGCGGTTCGGCCCCGCGCCGAACTCGACATCCTGCATGCATCAGCCCGCTAGCAGGATGTTGAGAAAAAGCGGGAACCTCGCAGTTCGGTCGTCCTGCGGTCTCAACATCCCGCGTAAAAGATGGCTTCTTTCCTCTATCTTCTCTCCCGGTCTTTTCCGGGGGAGATAAGAGAGGGGGAGCGGGCTGTGATTTATCCAGCCCGCTAGTAGCGGTCCTTCAATTCGCGCGCTTTCGCGAAGATCGCAACCGGGTCCTGGCCGAGCGTCGCGTCGATTTTCCTGAGGTTCGCGATCAGCTCGGGACTGTCGGTGCGAAGGAACGGATTGAATCGCTTCTCATCGCCGATCGTGGATGGCACCGTCCACTTGCCCTCGGCGCGCGCCTTGACCACCCAATCGTATTTCGCCTTCAGCGCCTGGTTGTTGGGCTCGAGCGTGAGCGCGAAGCGGAGATTTTTCTCGGTGTACTCGTGGCCGCAATAAACTTGCGTGGAATCGGGCAGCGAGGCGAGACGCTTCAGCGATGAGACCATCGCCGCGGCGCCGCCCTCGAACACGCGGCCGCATCCGCCAACGAACATGGTATCGCCGGTGAAGACCGCGCTCAGCGCCGGAAAGTAGTAAGCGACGTGCCCGTTGGTATGCGCGGGAACTCCGATCACGCGGGCCTCCAGGGCGCCGATCGTGACCGTGTCGCCGTCATCGACGGGGTCGGTCAGCGCGGGAATCCGCCCGCTCTCGGCGCGCGCACCGTAGATGCGGAGATTCGGAATCTTCGCCGCGAGATCCGGATTGCCGCCGCTATGGTCGCCGTGCCAGTGCGTAGTTAATGCCGCGACGATCTTCACACCGAGCGCGCCGGCCGCGGCGATAACCCTGCCGGCCTCCGCGCAATCGATTACCGCGCACTGCCCGCTCGATTCGTCGGCAACGAGGTACGCGAAATTATCCGAGAGCTGCGCAACGACGTGAATCGCCAATTGAGCCTCCGCCTGCGCGGCGCTCCGCGCGCCGCTTACAACCCGACGATATTGTACCCGGCGTCCACGTACACCGTCTGGCCGGTAACGCCGGTGGAAAGGTCGCTCAGCAGGACGGCCGCCATCTTGCCCGCCTCCTCGGTCTTCATCGAGCGCTTAAGCGGCGCGCGCTGCTCGACCTCGTGCATCATCGCGTGAAAGTCGCGAATCGCCGATGAGGAAAGCGTGCGCGCGGGACCGGCGCTCAACGCGTTAACCCGGATGTTGGCCGGGCCGAGGTCCAGCGCGAGATAGCGCACGCATGCTTCCAGAGCCGCCTTGGCGACTCCCATCACGTTGTAATTGGGAACCGCTCGCACCGCGCCGAGGTAGCTGAGCGTCAGGATCGAACCGCCGCCGCGCGCGGCCATCAGCGGCTCGGCCGCCCGGGCGAGCGCGACCAGCGAGTACGCGCTGATTTCCAGAGCACGCGCGAAGTTCTGGCGGCTCACGCCGAGGAAGCGATCGCGAAGATCCTCGCGCTCGGCGAATGCGACCGCGTGGACCAGCATGTCGAGCCCGCCCCACATCCGGCGAAGGTCCTCGAAGCGCGCCGCGATCTGTTCGTCGCTGGTGACGTCGAGCTCGCCGATCACCTGCGCGCCGATCTGGGCGGCGAGCGGGCGCACGCGCTTTTCCAGCGCCTCGCCCTGAAACGTGAGGGCGATCTCGGCGCCCTCGGCGTGCAGTTCCTGCGCGATGGCCCACGCGAGGCTCTTTTCGTTCGCGACCCCGACCACCAGCGCGCGCTTGCCCTCTGCTATCGCCATCTCAATTTTCCTCTCGACGCGCCGGCGGTGCGCCGCGGGCCCGCCGCGTGCGGCGCCCGCTCTTTCACAACTCGATTCTCATCCCGTCGAAAGCCATTTCGATCTCGACCTCCGGCTTGTGATTGAGAACTTCGCGGCCGATATGCGTCAGCAGCATCCGGCGCACATTGAAGCGGCTGCGATTGGCGGCAAGCTGCGGATAGTTCATGTGAAATGCCAGATCGGCGCTCTCGAAATAGGTGCATTCGCACAGAAACAGGTCGGCGCCGGCGCTGAACGGGACCAGCTCCTCGTTCCAGCCCGAATCGCCGGAGAAAACGATCGACTTGCCGTCCGCCTCGATTCGCAACGAGAGCGAGATGTCGGGATTGGTATGCGGGCTTCGGATCGCGCTGACGCGCACCTTGCCGAAGCGCGCGCTTTTCTTCGGTTCAAGAACCGCGAACCGGAATTTCCGCTTGAGCTTCTCGAACTCGATTTTGGGGAACAACGTCCGCACCAGCCGCCAGCATCGGGGTTCCAGGTTGCGCGGCCCCGCGATCGTGATCGTATGGTCGAGCGGGCTCTCGAACATGTATTCGAGGAACAGGAACGGAAGGCCCCCGTAATGGTCGCCGTGAAGATGGCTGATGAGAACCAGGTCGATGTCGCCGGGCTTGATAGCGGCCCGCTTCAGCGCGCCGACCACCTCGGGTCCGGCTTCCATCAGGATGCCGGTGCCGGCGGCCTCGATAAAATAAATCGCTTGCGCGCTCCCGCCGCTCGCGAACGCGTCGCCCGTGCCAAGCATGGTCAGGCTGATTGGCTTTCCGTCCGCTGACGCGTTCATCGAATACCTTCGGGCGGTCCCCATGCTAATATCAAGACGGAATGGCCGCAATTGCGAAAGCGGCTGCGATGAGGCAATCGCGGACAGGCGCGGGCGTCCTGCTGAGGGCCGCCGCGCACTCGGAAACACGGCCGTAACACATCGAGATGATGGGGCGTGAGATTACGTCGCACGATGGGCGCGCGGACGCGGCGGCTTAGCAGTTGGGCCGCAACGGTCACGCTCGTGATTGCGTCGGCGTTGGCCGCGGGATGCGCCCCGCCATCCCCTGCCGGGCCGAAAGCACCGCGTTACGCAAGCGCCGGTGAGGTCGAGGAAAATTTCCGGGGGCGCACCTTCGTGCTCGGCGACAACGATTCGGTCGCGCTCGTGCGCCCGCCCGATTGGACCGGCGACCGGTGGCTCAGGCTGCCATTCTGGTTCGGGGTGAACATCCTCGTGCCCGGGGTGATGCAACCCAAGGAGGGCGATTATTATGTTATTAGCGAGGCCTCGCTGGGGAAGCCGCTGGATGCGCCCGGCGAGTGGATGATCGAGGCGGGCAGCACGCTCGTCAAGCAGGAAACCGTTTTCGTGACGACGCGGACGCATTACCGGACCGAGGGAAAAATCCTTCCGACAATCGTGCAGTACTCCGGCAAGCGCACCTTCACCCGCGCGGACGGGACGAAAGTCGATCTCCCCGTGTTGAACGAGGTGTCGCTGCCGATGAAGTGGACGCTGGGCGGCAGAATCCCCGAGAGTTACGCCCGCTATAGAATCGAATGAAGATGGCGCGGATGAAACTGATCGCGGCCGCGATCGCGATCGCGCTGGCGGCGCTCGCCGGTTGCACGCCGGACAGGGCGATGGATTTCGGCGATGTCGGCGAGATCAAGACCCCGCCCACGGACCAGGTGAGCCGCGACATCCTTCGCGACTTCGATGGGCACGACTTCCTTCTCGGCGACAACGATCGCCAGGCGGAGGTTCGCCTCGCCGAGTGGGCGCCCGGCCGCCGCGTCATCATCCCATTCTGGCTCGGAGTGAATCCGCTCCTGCCGGCTTTCCTGCGGCCGACGGTGGGGCACATTTACGTGATGAGCGAATCGATCCTGGTCCGTCCGCTTGCGGATAACGAGCACCTGATCCGGGCGGGCTCCAAGCTCTTCAAGACCGACACGCTGCTGCTAAGCACGCACACGCGCTATATCGACTCGGGCAAGATGCTCCCGGTGGTGGTGCGGTTCGTCGGCACGCGGGTCATCACGGTGCCCAGGGACGCGCCCGCAACCGGAACCGTCACGGAGAAGGTCCCGGTGCTGCGGGAGGTCTCGCTGCCGATGCACATCGAACAGCCGGTTCCCGGCTACGCGAAATTCGAAGTGGTGAAAAATCCCGCCTGACGCGCGCCGGCGGCCGGCGTCCTGGCGCCCGGCAGGGGCGCCGGCGAAGCCGCTCACATAGCCGGTCGCATAGTCACTTAAATAGTCACTCGGCCGCGTCGTCGGATTCCTGCAACGTCGCAGTCGGCAGAATCTCGGCGGGAAGGTCCTCGAGGAAGCGCGACGGGCCGCCCATCGTGAAACCGTTTGCGCGATCGAACATGTAGATAGGATAGCTCAGGTACAGTTCGTCGCGCGCCCGCGTGCTCGCGACGTACATCAGCCGGCGCTCCTCCTCGATCTCCTCCACGCCCACGCTCATCGGGCCCGGGAAGCGTCCCTCCGCGGCCCAGATCAGGAACACCACGCGCCATTCGAGCCCCTTGGCCGAATGGATCGTGCTCAGCGTGATGTAACCCTCCTCGGGATCCTCGGCGAGGACGCCGCCGAGCGAGTCGCTCGGGGGCTCGAGCGCCATGTCGGCGAGCATCTGCTCGAGGCTCCGGTAGCGCTGGGTGATGTTCTGGAAGTGCTCGAGATCGCGTTCGCGTTTGGGGTAATCGTCCGGGTACGCATCGCGCATGAGCGGCAGGTAGTATTCGAGCGCGAGCGCGATTTGTTCCGCAGGACGCCTGGACCCGCCGCGCAATTCCGAAAGCAGCGCGGCAAGCCGCGCGTAACCGGGCTGCGCCCGGCCGGCGCCTCCCGCCGCCGCCTCGCCGAGCGCCTTTGCGGGGTCGGCGGCGTTGACCAGAGCGTCGATCGTGCGCTCGGCGGTGCGATGTCCCACGCCGGGCACAATCGTCAGCACGCGCAGCCAGGAGACGGAATCCGAAGGGTTCGCGACGATGCGCATGTGCGCGAGCACGTCCTTGATGTGCGCGGTTTCGATGAACTTGAAGCCGCCGCGCTTGACGAACGGGATGTCGCGGCGCTGAAGCTCGAGTTCGAGGTCGAAGGAGTGAAAGCTCGATCGGAACAGGACCGCGATCTCGCCGAGTTCCACGCCCTCCTCGCGCAACTCCAGGATCCGCTGCGCGACGAACCGCGATTGCATGTGCTCATCCTGCGCGCGCACCAGCAGCGGGCGGAATTCGCCCCGCCGTCCGGTGAAAAGGATTTTCGTGTACTTCTCCTCAGCGCGCGAAATCACTTCGTTGGCCACGTCGAGGATTCCCTGGAGCGAGCGGTAGTTCTCCTCGAGCTTGATCACCCGGGTGCCGGGAAACAGCGCGGGGAAGTCCATGATGTTGCGGAAGTTGGCGCCGCGAAACGAGTAGATCGATTGCGCGTCGTCGCCCACCGCCATCACGTTCTGATGGGCTGCCGCGAGCAGGCGCACCAGGTCCGCCTGGATCAGGTTGGTGTCCTGGTACTCGTCGATCATGATGTAGCGATAGCTCTGGGAGAGGCGGCGGCGGACGTCCTCGTGGTTCTCGAGCAGCTCGGCGAGCCGGTAGAGAAGATCGTCGTAATCCAGCAGGCCGCGCTCGCGCTTGTAGGCCTGGTATCGTCCGTCGAGCGCGACGATCTCTTCCTCGTGCTCGGCCAGATGCGGGAAGTCGATCGCGAGTTCCTCCGCAAGCGGGCGGCGCTTGTTGCGCGCCATGCTGATCGCCTCGGCGAGCGTGCTCTTCTTCGGAAACCGCCGCTCGCGCGAGGCAAGCCCCATCCGCGTGCGGATCAGGTTGACCACGTCCTCCATGTCGGAGCGGTCGAGAATCGTGAAGTTCGGCTTGAGCCCGATCGGAGCGCCGAAACGGCGCAGCACCGTGTTCGCGAAGGAATGAAACGTGCCGCCTGCAACCGAGCCCGCGCGGTCGCCGACCAGCCGCTCCGCCCGCTGGAGCATCTCCTGCGCCGCACGCCGCGTGAAAGTGAGAAGCAGGATCGCGCCCGGCGCAACGCCACTCTCGATCAGCCGCGCAACGCGGTAAATCAGCGTGCGGGTCTTGCCAGAGCCGGCGCCGGCGATCACCAGCAGGGGACCGTCGCGATGCGTGACCGCCTCGAATTGCGCGGGGTTGAGCAGATCGTGGTACTTGATCTTGAATCTGCTCTCGTCGGCTTGCGCCGGCTTGGGCTCGCGCAGATAAATGACTTTGTCAGTCACGACGCTGATAATTCTATCACGGCGCTTCGCGATCGCGACGCAAGGCTTTCCATCGGCTGCCTGCCGATCACGAGAGGGTAGGGCCGCCACGAATCGCCCATCGACCTTCATATGGAGGGACCGCGCACGTTGCTCCTCGGCGGAATTTATCGGAATTTGACGACCATGGGGGCATGGACTCTCGGCTTTTTTCTGGTCGCCGGCCATCTCCTCGCGCCGGGTGGCGGCAACGCGTTGGCAGAAGAACAGCTTCATGACCCTGCGGGCATTTACGCATCTTACTGCGCCGACTGCCACGGCAAATCAGGTTCCGGTGATGGACCTCGAGCCATATCCCTAAGCCACAGGCCGCACACCTTCAGGGATTGCGATTGGATGACGATGATGTCGGACGCGAGCATTTTCCTCGTGATCAAGGAGGGAGGTACTGCCGAAGGTTTCGATGGAGAGATGCCCGCTTACGGAGGCACGCTTAATTCCGATCAGATTGCGGCCTTAATCAAATATGTAAGGGGCTTCTGCCGGCCAGAGACATCCCGCCCATCGGCGCCTATCTCCGACGGAACCGCGCCGCCGCCCGCCGCTTCGGGCTCATTGCGATAGATCCATCTAGTATTCGGACAAGGACCGCGCGGTAGCCTTGTCCACCGCCGCCTTCGCGGTCGAGTAACCGTACAGAGCATCGGCATAAGCCGCGTCGTCCTCGGTGTAGTGGCGCTGCGCGTCCTCCAGCTCGACGATATTGCTGAGGCCTGCCGCGTACCGCTTATCGGCAAGCTCTAGCTCCGCGCGCGACGCGACGAGCGCCTTCTCCGCGCGTTTTATGCGCTGCAGCGATGCCTGCCAGTCGAGGAATGCGGTATGCACTTCGAAAACGATCCTCTGCCTCATATCTTCAATCGCATGACGAATCGCGTCCTGATGGTACCGGGCCTCGCCAACTTCATCGCGGGTGAGAAAGCTGTTGAAAAGCGGCCACGTAATGACGACCCCTGCATCGAAGTTGTTCGCAGCCGGTAGTCCCGTGCCTAACGCCGAATAGCCCGCGACCGCGCTTGCGGTGGGATAATAGTCACTGTTGTATTCGGCGATTTGCGCCCCCATCGCCTTTACCTGATTTTCCAGCGCGACGACTTCCGGTCTCGCCCTAAGAGCAGCGCTGAGGAGCGGCCGATAAGAATCCGTGACGGGAGAATAGGTCAAGACGTCAGCCAGTTCGAAGGCCGGCGCCCTGTCGCTCAATCCCAGCGCGTTATCCAGAGCGACCTTGGCATCTGCGCCGGCATTACGCGCATCGACCAGATGTAGCTGCGCACGTTCGACCTCGGCCTGCATCACGTACACGTCCAGTTCGGGCCTGAGTCCCGCGGCTGCCTTCACCTCCGCCTCGTGCAAATGGTACTGCCGCTCTTCGACGGCTTTTTCGTAGACGCGAATCACCTGCTTGGCCTGAAGCAGCGCAAAGTACCGCTGCGATACCTCGAAAATAATCTCGAGGCGCGCCAGTTGCTCAGTGGCCGCAGCAGCCCGCGCCTCGAACTGGCGCTGGGAAACAAGCCCCAGATGCCTGCCGAAGTCGAATAGAAATTGCGATACGGCTATTCCGCCGGCGTAGTTGTTCGACGTGTCCAAGCGCTGCGAGAAATCGCCCGCCGGCAGGTTATGATTCGAGCCTGTTATGCGAGGTAGTATGCCGTCAGGATTGTAGTAGCTGGTGTTGCCGATCCCGTTATCGGTGCTGCGCAGATATTCGCCAACGCCGTAGGCTTGCGGACCCAGGTATGATCGCGCCTGGCCGACTCGCTCTTCGGCGGCGCTCGTATCAGAGGCCGCCTGCCGAATCCGCGGATGGAATTGAAGCGCGATCTCGATGGCCCGTTTCAGAGTCAGTTCGGAATTCGCCGCGATCGGCCCGCTGGCGGGTGATTGTGCTCCACCGCCCGTTCCAGGCTGGTCATCCGCCGTCGCGAGCGCGGGCAAAGAAAGGAGCGCCACTGTCAACAGCAGAATCAGGCGGCCAGATTTCATAGTGAAACCTCGCTCCATTACAAGGGCGTGCCGAGTCATGTGCTGGCATCCATTTCAGTAAACCGGCTGCGGCGCGGCTGTCGCGTAAGAGTCGGCAGTGGATAATCGATAACGTACCGGCTGGCCCGCACTCAGATTACCGTTGAATGCGCGAAGCAGCAGCGCGTCAGGCGCCAGGCCGGATGTGATCTCGACATTTCCCCCGTCATTGATTCCGGTGGTCACGTTGCATTCGGCCAGCCGTCCGTTCTGCACAATCATTACACGCGCGGCTTTCCCGCTCTGGTCGAGGGCGGCGGCTGGGATCTCGAGCGCGTTGCGATGCTGGCTGAGCTCCAGCGTGACGTGGGCGTAGCTGCGCGGATAAACTACCCGGCTCGGATTATCTATATCCACTTCCGTCAGCATCGTGCGCGTCGCAAGATCCAGCGACGAAGCAAATCTGGCGACCTGGCCCTTGAATTCGCGATTCGGAAACTCATCGAAGCGAAGAACCGCCGGCGTTCCCTGCCGGATGAAAGGGTAGGAGGCCTCAGGAACATAAACATAGACGCGCAACCGATCGATATCGGCAAGCGTCAGAATAGGACCTCCGCTGGTGCGATGACCGCCGGCCCCCTCGGTGGCGCCCGGGGAAATCAGGCCGGAGGTCTCATCAACTCCGAAATCGCCGCCGCCCGCGCGGATCAGCGCGCCCGGATCCGCAAAGCGTCCGGTGATAACTCCGTCGAACGGCGCAACTATCTTCGTATATCCAACCATCGCCTCGAGGGCCCCGGCCGCGGCCTCGGCTTCCTGGTACTTCGCGCGCGCCATGTCCACGTCCTCCTGCGCAATCAGGCGGCGATCCTGCTCCTGAACCCGCTTTAAGCGATCGTAGGTGATGCGCGCGATTTCCAGAGTCGCCTGCGCCCGCTGCAAATTGGATTGCAACTCCGGCACCTCGATCTCGGCCAACACCTGGCCCGCTTTGACCCTGTCACCCTTATCGACGCTGATCGTCTTCAGATACCCAGTAACCTTTGCGTGCAGCGCGGTTTCATAGAAACCGACCACGTCGCCCGGCAGGTCTATGGTATTGGCGATATCGCCCCGGCGCGGATGAATAACGCTCACGGCCGGCTCCGGCGCCGTCGTCATAGTATCCGCCGGCCTGCCGCAGCCGCAGGCGAGAAGCACGGCGATTGCGCCCGAAACCACGGCCATTAACTCCATATCTTTCACGTCAAAACCTCACTGCTGTCGTCTGCGGACAATCTCACATCGGTACCGTCAACCTCACGCATTCGCCTCACTTCCGCCACGGCTGTCACTCCGTTCCAATCGCATGTAGAAGAACTCATAGATGCAGGGCACGAGAATCAGCGTGAGCACGGTCGATACCGCGAGTCCGCCGACCGCTGCTCGCGCCAGAGGCGCCGACGCTTCGGAGCCTTCGCCAATCTTGAGCGCAATCGGCATCAATCCCCCGACCGTCGCCAGGACCGTGATTAGAATGGGCCTCATTCTGATCCGGGCCGATTCGATCGTCGCGCGCCGAATCTCTTGACCTCGGCGGCGCCGCTGGTTGGCGAAATCCACGAGGAGAATCGAATTTGAAACCACAATCCCAACCATAACGATAATTCCCATGAACGATTCGATATTCAGCGTCGTGTCAGTCAGCCAAAGCGTCCAGATTACTCCGATCAGGCCCATTGGAACCGCGAACATGATGATTAACGGGTCCAGGAACGACCGGAATTGCGCCACCATCACAAGGTAAAGAAGCGCTACCGCCAGCCAGAGCCCAAAGCCGAAGCTGGCAAATGACTTCTGCATCGTGGCGACCGCGCCGCGATAACGTACAGAGACTCCGCGAGGCAGTGTCATGCGTTCCACTTCCCGCCGGATGCTCGCCTGAGTCCCTCCAAGATCGTGAGTGCCCGGCGCGACGGCGAGATCGACCACACGCTGAATGTTGTAATGGTCCGCTTCCGAGGGATGATATTCGGGTACTATGGAAGCAACGTCGCGCAGGAGCAGGCTTTGGGCGTGTCCGCCCGCCTTGTCAACGCTCTCGATGGGAACATTCTGCAGGACCTGCAGCGAATCGAAACCGCTATCCGATCCTCGATACTGGACAGTCAGAAAATAGTCATTCCTGTTCGCATGATCTATCCAGATCGAGGGCTTTATGTAGAGGTTCGAGTTCAGCGCCGTTATAACATTCGAGATAACCTCGCGCTGCGAAACGCCCAGCCGCGCCGATCTGACCCGGTCCACCTTGATGTCGAGCGTTGGATACCGGGATTCCTGAAGTATAAGGGACTGCGAGACCTCCGGCAGCCCGTCGATTCTGCGCTTCAGCTCCCTGGCCGCCGCGGCCAGGTCGTCGAAGTTGTTGCCTGCAAACTGCACATCGATAGGGGCGATCGCGCCGAGATTCAGCACCGAATCGACGATGCTCCCGGAAGAAAACAGGGTGCGGGCCTCGGGAATCTGCTCGGGGAGCAATCGCTTCAACCGGCCGACATAGTATGCGGTCGGCAGTTTATGCTGGTGCGCGAGCTCGACCTGCATGAACCCTGAATCCTGGGCCGCGTTTGGTGAATAAATCGCGGAGATGCTGGGAGCGATTCCCACATTCGAGACGACCATATCGAGATCGGCCGGCGGAATTACCTTTCGGACGAGCGCCTCTATCCGACGCGCGAGGTCGGTGGTCAACTCGATTCTCGTACCTGCCGGAGCGCGGAAATTGATCGTGAAGATTCCCGCATCCGTGGCCGGAAACAGCTCGGTGCCCAGGAGCGGATATATTGCGAGACTCACTGCGAACAGAAGCGATACCGAACCGACCACGATTCCCTTGTGGTCGAGCGCGGTTTCCAGCAATTCTTCGTACCCGCCGGCGAACCGCTCGTACAGCCGATTGAACCCGGCCGAAAACCAATTCCCTTTGCCATGTTCCTCCTCCTCGGCCTCTTCAGCCGTAAGGAAACGGGCGCAATAGAGCGGTATCAGGCTCATCGCAACGACGTACGACGCCGCCATCGAAAGCACCACCGTCAGGGCCAGCGCGCTGAACAGATATTTCGCCACGCCAAACAGAAACATCACCGGAAAGAAAACGATGCAGGTGGTGACCGTGGATGCCAGAACGGGAAGAGCTACCTCGTCGGCGCCGCCACGCGCCGCGGCAACCGGATCCCCGCCCTCCGCGAGGTGCCGGTTGATGTTTTCCAGCACCACCACCGAGTTGTCGACGAGACGTCCAATCGCGAGTGCAAAGCCGCCGAGGGTCATGATGTTGATGGTGGAGCCGTTCAGGTACAGGCCGAATGCGCCCGCCAGAATGGATAGCGGGATCGACAGGAATATCGCGAAGGTGGAACGGAAGCTTCCGAGGAAAATCAGGATCATCAGTGAGGCGAGAACCGAGCCGGATACCGCCTCGTGCTCAAGTCCCTCGACCGCCTGCCGAATAAATTCCGACTCATCGAAAATCGTCTTCAGCTTCATTCCCGGCGGCAGGCCGAACACCTTCGGCAGCAGCTCTTTGACGCCATCGACTACCGATATCGTATTGGCGCCGACCTGCCGCAGCACCGGCACGTAGACTGAGGGCTGTCCGTTGATCAGGACCTTGTTGTATTGAATCTGGGAGGAGTCGGTTACTTTCGCGACGTCGTCGATCAATACCGGAGCCTGGCCCCTTCCGATCTTGACCGGAACTTGCCCGATTTCCGGTACCTTCTCGATCATGCTGTTGGAATATATGTAGTAATCCTTGGAACCGATTTTGACGTTGCCCGCGGGCAGGATAAGATTGGAGTTGTCGAGCGCCCCTACAACATCCATCAGGGACAGGCCCCGAGCCTGCAATGCCTGCGCGTCGGCATAGGTCATTATTTGCCGGAACTTTCCGCCGAACGGGATCGGCACCGAAGCGCCGGGAACTGTTGCCAGCTGGTTGCGGACGTTATACCGGGCCTGATCTTCGAGTTGCGTCTCATCGAAGCCTTTGCCTTCCAGGGTAACGAGCACAACCGGCATCGATGAGGTGTCGTACTGAAGGACCAGCGGCGGCAGCGTTCCCGGCGGCATAATCCCGAGGTCCGCCATCGCCAGGGTTCCCATCTGAGCCGCCGCGGTCTCTATATTGGTCCCGGGCTGGAAGAACACCTTGATGATGCTCAGTCCCGACAGCGAGCGGGATTCCACATGCTCGATGTTGCTGCCGAGCGTGAAAAACCGCTCATAGCGAAAGGTGATGTTGTCTTCCATGTCGAGCGGCGGCATCCCCTGGTAAAACGTCGCCACCACTACGGCCGGAATTTTTATGTCCGGGAAAACGTCGGTCGGCATCCGCAAGAGCGCGGTGGTCCCCAGTATGGAGATCACCAGAGCGCCAACGATAATCGTGTAAGGATTGCGCAGCGAAAAACTTGGCACGGACCTGAACTCCCGCTCGCCCGGCAATCGTTGCCGGTTGAGCTTAAAAGAAAATGCGCTGCAAGCGGCCTTAGAACCGCAGCAGCATGGGCTGTCGGGGAATTCGGTTAAGCCAGCGGATCGTCGCCATCCGCGCGGGGAATCAAAATCTTGAATCGCCGCAGCGGACGCGCCGAGGGCCAAGGTACGAGTTTGGTGAGTTCGGTTTCCCGGATATTCGGCGGCGTCTGGATGACTGCAACCGCCGCGAATCGCAGGCCCCGATGTGCCTCATGATCAAATTCCGAGGCCTGCCCGATCGAAGAGTTGACTGTGAAACGGTGCGCCCCGCTCAACCCGGCCTGTGCGCAGGACACGCGGGCACTATGCAGCCGTGGCCGAGTTACTCTCGGCGCGGACGCAAGAAAGCTCGCCGCCAGAATTATGACGGTGATTGCTGCGGACCAGCGCTTCGAGGACGCCCGAATCACAAATCTATTATCCGAAATTCCACATTGAGCTGCAACAAAGCTTTATGCAAGCGAGACGCCAGCGACATGGGGGCGGCACGCTCTAATCCTGCTGGCAGCCGATGGGATAGCCGCGCGGGTCACGTCCATCACGAAAATCGGCTGATTGCAACTCGAGGAATCTCCGCTCCGGCGGGGTAGCCCTCGCACGGAAGCTCGGCGAATCGCTCGATCGGGTCGGCGCCAAATAGAATCGACGCGGACCATATTGCGTCCGCGCCGATTCCGGCTTGGGGGGTTTGGCGTCCTAGTATTTGAACTCCAGGTTCAGGAAGAACGCGTGCGTATCATGCGGCACCGCGAAGGGAGTTTCCGGCACGGTAGTGCTTCCAACCACCGTCGTCGGGAACGTGAACTGGCTATGGTAGTAGTTGATTTCCTGTGCGGTGAACGCAAGCCGCAGGTTCTTGTTGATCACGTACTGCAAGCCCAGATCGTACCGATAGAAATCCAGCGGGTTCTTCTTAATCTGCCCCTGCGTGTTGGGCTGGAATGCCTCCCACAGACCGAAGATCGTAAACGGCGTGCCTGCTATGTCGAGGTGGCCAAGGACATCCCATCCCATCTGGTGGGTCTGGCCGGTTCCCAGCAAAGCACCCACCATTTTATTCCACGGCGTGAAGAAGCCCCCGGCACTGCTTACACCGACCGCGTCCGACGGACCCGAACCCGAGAACAGGTTGCCCGTGGAAAACGCATTCTGGCCGTAATCCCACTCTCCGATGATTCCCCAGCCCCATCCGGCAAAATCAGCCGCCCTCGCGTTGTAGTGTATCAGCACCGACATCCGCATCATGTGCGCATCGGGAGCGGTTATGCTCTTGGTTAAGCTGGAAGGCCCTTCCTGCACGTCGGCTGCCTTGTTCGGATAACCGTAGTCGTAGAAATAGGTAATGCCCAGGCTGTCGTAGCGCGACTTGGCTCCGAGCGGATTAACCGTGAGGCGAGCCATCGCCTGCTTGTAATTACTCTGCTCGATCGCGTGGAAGCTGGCGTCGTCGTACACGCCGAAATCGTAATCAGCGTATTGGGTTTCGTTGAATTTGATTGGACCTTTAAACGCAAGACCAACCTGCGCTGAGCTCAAGCTCAGATAGTTCCATGGCGTCAGAGCGGTATAGCGAAAGCCCCACAGATTCTCTTCCCAGTCAACCAGCGGGTTCTGCTGCTGGCCGAAGGTGACCTTGTCCTCCCTCAACTGCTCTACCGGCAGCACCTTCTGGAACAGGGTATTGTAGTCCAGGTAGGCGTACTTCAGCCGGAGCCCCAGATTGCCGTCCACGTTCTGAGCCCATCCGGTGTTGTTGCCGACCACATCGCCGCTGCTCGCGGTGCAGCTCTCGGCCGGGACCGGGATGGAATATTTCGTGCCCTTGACTGGTACTGTTACGCTTGTGGTTGTGGCACTGTTGGTGCATTTCGTTCCAGTGTTGATCATCGCGTACATATCGGGCGTGATCCGCATCAGGAAGTCTTCGTTGGGCGTGAATTTGAAGTCGAGGTACGTCCGGTTGATCGCGAATTCGTTAAAGTAGTTGTTGTAGACCCCGGGCCACTGCATGTTGGCGTCCATGAATTGCGGGCCGAAGCCGGTATGCGTCCATAGCCCGTAATAGGCATAGACCAGGGTGCCGATCGAAATTTTCTTGAACCAGCGATCGCCGAACTCCTGCCATGCGGGACGCATCTCGGAGACCTGCTTGGCCATCTCGGCGTTCCACTGCTGTTGCTGGGAGGACTTCTGGTCGAACTCGGCGCGCATCTGCGCCTGAGTCGTCTTTATCTGCTCCTCCGCCTTCTGCTCGACCGAGCGCTCGATCTCCGCCGCATTCACCGCGCCCGACGGAACGTAGCTGCCTAGCTTCATCCGCCCCTTGCCCGGGCGGTTGAACACCTGCCCGGTGCGCTGGTCGACGTATAGCGTGATCGTCCCCGGCGTGGCCGCGTCTTGCGCGCGCGCCGGCCGCGCCGCGATGCCTGCCAACGTCAAGGCGGCGCCGAGCAGCGCGATCGCGACTTTCCCTCTGCTGACTCTCATCAGTTTTCCTCCCGGTTGCATCCCCTGAGCACGTTTCGATATTCGCAGAGCTCCAGATTATGGGAGCTGAATTTTGCCGATTTGGGCTTGTTCCAACTGAATGACTTGCGCGGGCAGCGGTGCATACTTCAGGTCGGGCGCGAACTTCTGGCCGTCGGTGAGCGCCCACCGCAGGAAATTGACTATTGCCCCACCGCGATCCTTGTCCGTGTAACGCGTATAGATGAGCAGGTACGTGAACGAGGAAATCGGATAGGCATTCGCTCCCGGAGAATCGGTGATCGACACGCGGAAGTCCGACGGCATATTGCTCGCCACGCCGGCCGCTGCGGCAGTGACGGTGTCCATATTGGCCTCCGTCCAGTTGCCGTCGTGATTCTTCAGTTCCGCGTACGGAATGTGGTTACTAAGCGCGTAGATGAGTTCGACGTATCCGATTGCGCCGGGCGTTTGTTGTACCAGCGCCGTGACGCCTTCATTACCCTTGCCGCCGAGCCCGGTCGGCCAGGGCACCGACGTCGCCTTGCCAACCTTATCCGCCCATTCGCTGCTCACCTTGGATAGGTAATCAACGAATATGTAAGTGGTGCCGCTCCCGTCAGATCGATGGCACACCACAATGTCGGCCGATGGCAGGTTCGCGCCGGGATTGAGATCCTTAATCTTGGAATCGTCCCATTTCGTAATCTTGCCGAGGAAAATGTCGGCGATGATGGGCCCGCTGAGTCTCAGTTTCCCGGTGAACCCGGGGATGTTGTAGGCGACCACGTCGGCGCCAAGCACAGTCGGAAAGTGCAGCACCTGCCCGCCGGCCTCGCTGATTTGCGCGTCGGTCATCGGGGCATCGCTTGCTCCGAAGTCCACGGTCTTGTTGGTCAACATCCGGATTCCGCCACCTGAACCAATCGACTGGTAGTTGAAGTGGAGTCCGGGATTGTTCTTCGCGTAGACGTCGAACCACTTCGAGTAGATTGGATACGGGAACGTCGCGCCGGCTCCATTGATCAGCAGGTCGGCACGGGCCAACCCGATGCCTCCGACGACACAAATGATTGCCAGGGCGCAGAGCAGTACACTTTGCTTTCGCATCATTTTTCGATCCTCTTCAGTCCTTACAGTCGAAATCAGGGCAGCCGCCCGCGAGCCAACGCGCGGCGCGAAAAACCTAGAGAGTAAACGTTACGGGAGAATGACGTGACCGTTGCCCGCGCTTGAAATCGACCCGCCGGTGCCGTTAATGCCTGTGGATGGAAACTCCGGGGATGCCTTTGAGGCCCGCGAGCCTCGCGCGCCATGACCGGCCAAACTCCAGCTGTGTCACCCATTTACCGGGCGAGCCCAGCCGGTTGCGCTTTGCGCGAATCTGTAGCAGACTCGCGCGCTCCCGGCCCTTGTTATCTGCGGGGAAGGGGGGACTGGTTTATGTCCCGCAGGAGAGCCATGAACTCTGTGGCGGCGAATGTCCGCTGGGCTGTTTCCGCCGAGCGCCTTCATTTCTGTCCGGTCGACATCGATGTGTGCAGGGATCGGCCCCAACCGCGATTAGGAGCTGCTTAGCGCGATTCCCGGGGGCACGCGGACGGGCTGATTCGTTATCGCTTCGAGGCGGCCATGACGGGCGTCGCCGCTATGGTCGCGCCGTCGCTCTCCCTTACCTGGAATCGCGGGGGACATCAGGAGGAAGCACGTGAGGAAACTGAAGCATTCTTTATCGGCGATGGTTGTCGCGGGAGCGGTTCCGTGCATGCTCGCGCTCGCTGTGGTGATTGCAATCGCCGGGACGCCCGGTTCGGCGGGTGACACCACCGCCGACCTGGTGCTCGGGCAGACCGACTTCACCCACACGGGAGCGAATCATCTCGACGCGACCGCGCTGCAGTACCCCGCCGGCGCGGCTGTCGATTCTGCGGGCCACTTATACGTCGCGGACAAAGAAAACAATCGAGTGCTGGGCTATCTGAGCGCCGATTCGTTTTCCAACGGCGCCGCGGCCGACCTGGTAATCGGCCAGCCCGATTTCGTAACGGCGGTTTGCAACGACGGGACAGGGCCGGGCGACGTCTCCGGCTATGGTCCCGACAGCCTGTGCAACCCCTATGGCGTCGCAGTGGATTCGAACAAGAATCTGTATGTCGCCGATTTCGGTAATAGCCGGGTACTCGAATACACTGATCCATTCGCGTCGTGCGCGTCGTTTCCGTGCGTGGGCGCGCCCGCCAACCTTGTGTTCGGACAGGGTGGGAGCTTCACTGCCATGGCCTGCAACAATGGAGGCGTTTCAGCGTCGAGCTTATGCGAGCCCTTTGGCGTTGCGTTGGACGGCGGCGGCCGCCTCTACATCGCGGACTACCACAATAACCGGGTGCTCGAGTTCGATACCCCGCTCGCGAGCCAGACCGCCAACCGTGTTTTCGGGCAGGGCGGGAGCTTCACCAGCAGTACCTGCAATAACGGTGGCGCTACGGCAACAAGCCTGTGCAACCCCGAAGGCGTCGCGGTGGACGGCGGCGGCGACCTCTACATTGCGGACTACTACAATAGCCGGGTGCTCGAATTCGATACTCCGCTCACCAGCCAGACCGCCAACCGTGTGTTCGGACAAGCCGGGAGCTTCACCAGCAGTACCTGCAATAACGGAGGCGTTTCGGCGACAAGCCTATGCTACCCCGCAGGCGTCGCGGCGGACGGCACCGGCCGCCTTTACATCTTGGACTGGGCTAATAACCGGGTGATCGAATTCGATACTCCGCTTACGAGCCAGAGCGCCAGCCGCGCCTTCGGGCAGGGCAGTAGCTTGACCGCCGGCAGCTGCAATAACGGCGGCGTTTCGGCGGCAAGCCTATGCTACCCCGATGGCGTCGCGGTGGACGGCGGCGGCCACCTCTACATTGTGGACGAGAACAACAACCGGGTGCTCGAATTCGATAATCCGCTCGCTAGCCAGACCGCACAGCGCGAACTAGGGCAACCCGATTTCACTCGCAACGGGATAAACAGGCTCGACCTCGCCGGTGGCGCCGGATTGAACTATCCGAGCATGATCGCGGTGGACGGCGCGGGCCATCTCTACATTGTGGACCTATCGAACAACCGGGTGTTGGGCTACCGAAACGCCCCGGCGTTTACGGACGGGCAGGCGGCGGATGTAGTATTCGGCCAGCCGGATTTCATCTCGGGCGATTGCAACGACGGAACGGGATTAGGCGATTCCAACGGCGTCGGTCCCGACAGCCTATGCGATCCCGCAGGGGTTGCGGTCGATCCGAGCAACAATCTCTACGTCGTGGATGTTAATAATAACCGGGTCCTCGAATACAACGATCCGTTCGCCTCGTGCGCATCGTTTCCGTGCGTTGGTGCGCCCGCCAACCGTGTCTTCGGCCAGGGCGGCAGCTTCACCGCCGGCGCCTGCGACGATGGGAGCGCGCCGGGCGATGTTTACGGCGTGGGACCCGACAGTTTGTGCTACCCCGAAGGCGCCGCGGTGGACGGCGGCGGCCATCTCTACATTGCGGACGAGCAAAACAGCCGGGTGCTCGAATTCGATAATCCACTCACCGGCCAAACCGCTAACCGTGTGTTCGGGCAAGACGGCAGCTTTACCACCAATGGCTGCAACGATGGGACAGCGCCGGGCGACGTTTCCGGGTTGGGACCGGACAGCTTATGCTACCCCTATGGCGTTGCGGTGGACGGCGGCGGCCGCCTCTACATTGCGGACTCGAGCAATGACCGGGTCCCCGAATTCGATAGCCCGCTCACCAGCCAGAGCGCCAGCCGTGTCTTCGGCCAAGGCGGCAGCTTCACCACCAGCAATAGCGGTACTTCGGCGACAGCCCTGTCTGCGCCAATGAGCGTCGCGGTGGACGTTGGTGGCCACCTCTACGTCGCGGACTGGAATAATAACCGGGTGCTGGAATTCGACACTCCGCTTACCAGTCAGAGCGCCAACCGTGTCTTCGGGCAAGGCGGCAACTTCACTACCTGGCAATGTAACCCCGCCAGCGCCGACAGCCTCTGCGAGCCGATGGGTGTGGCCGCCGACAGTTCCGCGAATCTGTACGTGGCGGACGGTAATAACAATCGGGTGCTGATATACTATCAGCCGCTCGGTTCCCCGGGCGCGACTCCGACTGCGACGGCCACCGCGACTCCCACAGCGACCGCCACAGCGACGCCGACCACGACTGCCACGGCCACCGCGACCGCGACCGCAACTCCTACCGCAACGCCAACGGCAACCGCGACTGCGACCGCAACTCGTACCGCGACGCCGACTGCGACGACCACCCCCACTGCGACCGCTACTGCCACTCCGACTCCCACGGTGACTGCAACGGCAACTCGCACCGCGACGCCGACCGCAACTGTCACGGCCACCGCAACTGCGACGGCGACCGCGACGGCGACCGCGACTGCCACTGCAACCGCGACGGCGACCGCGACTGCCACTGCAACCGCGACGGCGACCCCGACCGCAACCGTCACGCCGGTCCCGGTCACGCTGAAAATCTCACCCAAGAGCTTGAATTTCGGCACCGTGGCCGCGGGCAGCACCAGCAAGCCCAAGAACGTTACGGTCTCCAATCCCAAAAGCTCCAAAAAACACCCGGGGATCAACGTGATAGTCGAGGGCGCACCGGCGGTATCTCAATTCCAGGTAACGAACAATTGCCAATCGACGCTGGATGCGGGGGCGAAGTGCGAGATAGCGGTGGTGTTCGCGCCGACCAAGTCGCAGGCTGATAGCGCGACGCTGCTGATCTACGACAACGCCGAGAAAGAGCCTCAATCGGTCTCGCTCAAGGGCACCGGGAAGTAATCGCGGGAACGGGGAGGCCGCGCTTGGCGCGCTCGCCCTTGACGCCTTCAAGCCTCGCGCGCCATGAGTGGCAAAACTCCAAATGCGTCACCCATCTGCCGGACGAGTACAGCCCGTTGCTTTTCGCCTGTCCGCTCGACCACAATG
>Ga0187771_10000277_pt1 | contig 30040 bp, 23 predicted proteins | sample 0116_SJ02_MP15_1_FD_133139 | JGI IMG/M metagenome (GOLD analysis project Ga0187771, IMG submission 133139) | Tropical peat soil microbial communities from peatlands in Department of Meta, Colombia - 0116_SJ02_MP15_10_MG | ecosystem: Environmental > Terrestrial > Soil > Wetlands > Peat | place... | reverse complement strand
GTCACGGAGAAAAACCACACCCGCTTCGCGGGCAGTCTGTTTGAGCTGGGTCGCCGGCACCCTGGCAATAATCAAATCCCGGATTTCATCATTGAACTCCAGAAGCTCCACAATTGCGGAGCGACCGCGGTATCCGGTCCCGTTACACTCCTCGCATCCCACCGTCTCGTAAAGGATAGCACCGCGAGCACTTTCCGGATCAATGCCGGCTTCCCGCAGAACGTCGTCGGAGTGCTGAACGGGACGACGGCATTTTTTACAGATTTTCCGCACCAGGCGTTGCGCCATGACGCAGTTCAGACAGGAGACAAAGTTGTAGGGATCGATGCCCATGTGGATAAAACGGCCGATTACGTCAAAGGCATTGTTGGCGTGCACCGTGGTAAACACAAGGTGGCCTGTCAACGCCGATTGCACGGCTATCTGGGCGGTTTCCGAATCGCGGATCTCGCCGACCATGATCTTGTCCGGGTCGTGACGCAGGATGGAACGCAGCCCCTTGGCAAAGGTGAGGCCCTTCTTCTCGTTGACCGGGATTTGGAGCACACCGCGCAGCATGTATTCCACCGGGTCCTCGATGGTGATGATCTTGTCCTCTCCCGTATGAATCTCGGTCAGGGCGGCATAAAGCGTAGTGGTCTTGCCCGAACCGGTAGGGCCGGTAACCAGCACCATGCCGTACGGCTCGCGGATTTTCCTGCGCAACCGCCGGATCTCCCGCTCGCAGATGCCGAGGTTCTCCAGCGACAATCCCTTTATATCGCTGGCGATGCTCTCCTTGTCGAGAATACGGATGACCGCATCCTCCCCCAGGGCGCTCGGCATGATGGATACGCGGAAGTCGATGGATTTATCGCTGAAACGGATCTTGAAGCGTCCATCCTGGGGAATGCGCCGTTCGGCGATATCCAGTTCGCTCATGACCTTGAGGCGCGAAATGATCGGTCCCTGGAAATGCAGGTCAATGGGCTCATTGGCCCGGTACAGGACACCGTCGATGCGGAACTTGATCTCAACGCCGTCATGGCCGGTTTCGATATGTATGTCGCTTGCGCGGCGGTGGAGTGCATCCAGTATGGTGCTGTTGACCAGCTTGATGATCGGGCTCGTATCCTCGGAGACGCTTTCCACCGACAGGACTTCTTCGCCCCGCTCCGTCTCCTTGACCAACTGCAACATGAAGTCTTCCGAAACCTCACGAAGCACCCGGCGCGCCCCTTCTCCCGCTTTGACAAGCGCGGTGATGGCCGACTCCGACGCAATACGGATCTGCAGTGGACGGTCGAACAGGAGTTCGAGTTCATCCAGCTTGACAACGTCGGTGGGATCGGCAACAGCCACGATCATGGAACTCTCGGTCAGTTCCAGCGGCGCAAAATGGAAACGGTAGAGGGCATCGGGCGGCAGGGAATTGAGCAACTCCTCGTCCAGCTTGAAGCTGGCCAGATCGATATATTCCAGGTTGAACTGCTCGGCCAGGGCGTGGGCCAACTCATCCTCGTTGATAAACCCTTCCTGGACGCAAATCTCTCCGAAACGCAATTTCCCGGTGGATAATTTATCGAGCACAATCGGCAGTTGATCCGCTGCGAGCGAGCCCCGTTCAACAAGGATCGTACCGATTTTTCTTCGCCGATATGACTGCATGCCGCTCCCTAGCCCACCGTACCGGCAATCTTGAACACCGGCAGGTACATGGCAATGATGATAATCCCGATCACGACACCGACAACAAGCATAATGGCCGGCTCTATGGCCGTTGTCAGGACGTGCATCCGCTCCTCCAATTCTTCCTCCAGATAATCGGAGATATCAACCAGCATATCCTCCAATGCTCCGGTCGCTTCCCCTACTCCCAGCATGCGAAGCGCCAGGGGCGGCATAATGTTGATCCGTTCCAGGGCAATGGAGAGCCGGCCGCCTTCCTCGACAAACCTGACCGCTTCGAAAAGGCGCTTTTCCATGAAGCGGTTGTTGAGCGTCCCAATGCACATGCGCAGCGACTCGATAATCGGTATGCCGCTGCCGAGCACCGTCGCCAGGGTGCGGGTAAAACCGGCCACCGAATACTTGGTGAAGACATCTCCGGCCACCGGGATAGTCAGCTTGAAACGATCCACCGTATAGCGGCCGGACTCCGTACCGACCCAAGAGCGAAATGCGGCCACAAGACCAATCGCCAGCAGCACCCCCAACAGGGCAAAATGCCTGAGAAACGTGGTAAAGCCGATCAGCATCCGGGTTGGGGCCGGCAGTTGGGAGCCGGCGTCTGCATAGACTTGGCTGAAGGTGGGTACTACGTACAAAAGCAGCAGCGTGATGGCCATACCTGCAAAAACAATGAGTATGGATGGATAAAACAGCGCCGAGATGACCTTCTTCCGAATAGTGTCGACCCGCTTGAGATATTCGATATAGCGGCGGATCGTGTGAAGCAGGTCTCCGGTCCTCTCTCCCGCACGGATGGAGGCAACATACAGTTGCGGAAATACCCGGCCGTGCTTGTCCAGGGCAGCCGAAAGCGCCGCCCCCCCTTTCACATCTTCACGTACCTGAAGCAGCAGATCATTGAGCCTGCCTGTTTCGTGCCGCTCCAGGATGGCATCGAGCACCTGCATGATCGGCATGCCGGCTTTGATCAGGACAAGCATCTCCTGGTTCAAGGTGAGAAGCGAACGGTTATCGATGCGGCGGCGCTGCAAACCCTTTTCAAAAAGAAACTGCAACGGCTTCCGCTTTATCTCAAAAACGTAAAACCCCTGATCTTCCAAACTCTTACGCAAAACAAACGGCTCATCCGCCTCGAGTTCTCGAAACATTACTTTGCCGTCTGATGCGCCAAGCTTGCAGGTATAAATCGCCATAACCAAGCCAAAATATCACATTGCACCCCAAATTCAAACACAAAAACCGCAGCCGAACAGCCTGCGGTCTTTGTGTTCACGCCCTGTAATGCCCTTGAAAACAGGACCGGAAGAACGTTGCCGGCATGATGTGCACCATGGCGGCCGGAAAATTATGCCTCGGCTGCCATGGTACGGTAACCCCCCTGTAACATCGCAGGTGCTTCCCCCGGCAATCTTTCACGCGATGCCGGGACGGGTCTTGCACCGCACGCCGGCTTGCCCCGCGGACATTCAGGACATCTGGGTGTCGACAACCGCTATGGCCGCCATGTTGACGATATCATCCACATCGTCTCCCCTCTGCAGGACATGGACCGGCTTCTTCATCCCCATCAGGATCGGACCTATGGCTTCAGCTCCCCCCAGGTGATGGAGAAGCTTGTAACAAATATTGCCCGAGTTCAGATCGGGAAAGATAAGGGTGTTGGCCGCTTCCTTCAGACTGGCGAAGGGAAAACTCTTCTGGAGAATCTCCGTGACCACGGCGGTATCCGACTGCATTTCGCCGTCGATGACAAGCCCCGGCGCCTTTTCCTTGACGATCTCTACCGCCTTTTTCACCTTTTGGGCCTGGGGATGGTGAACCGACCCGAAGTTGGAGAAGGAAAGCATGGCTATCGTCGGTTCTATATCGAACATCCGGGCCTTTTCCGCGGCAAGTATGGCGGTTTCAGCCAACTCTTCCGCAGTCGGTTCGATGGAAACCGTGGTATCGGCCAAAAGGAAGAGCCCCTTCTTGAAGACCATCATGTAGAGGCCATGCACGCTGGAAAGGCCGGCCTGCTTGCCGATCACCTCCAGGGCCGGCCGGATGGTTTCGGGATAGTGGGTGTCGATGCCGGCGAGCAGGGTATCCGCATCCCCCTGGCGCACCATCATGCAGCCGAAATGGGTGCGCGATTTCCGGGTCAGAACCCGCCGGGCTTCGGAGAGGGTCAACCCCTTCCGCTGCCGCAGGCTGAAAAGCTCCTGGGCATACTCTTCGGATTTGTCGAAATTCGAGGGGTCGATGATCGTTATTCCGCCATTGAAATCCAGGCCAAGTTCCTCCATCTTGGCGTAGATCTTGTCGTGGCTGCCGATGAGGACCGGCTTCGCAATCCCCTCTTCGATCAGGATCTGGGCGGCGCGAAGGATTTTCTCGTTGTCCCCTTCCGGGAAAGCGATCCGCTTGGGATCGCTTTTGGCCTTGTTGATGATCAGGCGCATGGTCTCTTTGGCCTTGCCTTGCAACGACTCCAGATGCTCCACGTATTTGGCCATATCGGCAATCGGTTGCCGGGCCACGCCGGAGTCCATGGCCGCCTTGGCGATTGCCGGGGCCACCCTCAGCAGGGCGCGGGGATCGAACGGCTTGGGGATGATGTAGTCCCGGCCAAAGGAAAACTTGACGTTGCCATAGGCGCGGCAGACCGATTCGGGGCATTCCTCGCGGGCCAGTTCGGCCAGGGCGAAGACCGCGGCCTTTTTCATCTCTTCGTTGATGGTCGTGGCGCGCACATCCAGGGCGCCGCGAAAGATGAACGGAAAACCGAGCACGTTGTTGACCTGGTTGGGATAATCGGAGCGCCCGGTGGCGATGAGGACGTCGCCCCGCACTGCATGGGCCTCTTCCGGCGTGATCTCGGGATCGGGATTGGCCATGGCAAAGATGATCGGATTGGCCGCCATCTTGCGCACCATTTCCGGAGTGAACGCCCCCTTGGAGGAGAGCCCGAAGATAACATCGGCCCCGTCCGCCGCCTCTTCCAGGGTACGCAACGGCGTATCGGCGGCAAAGCGTTCCTTGTACTTGTTCATCCCTTCGGCACGCCCCTTGTAGATAACCCCCTTGGTGTCGCACATGATCAGGTTTTCCGGCCGCACCCCCAGGGAGATGGCCAGGTTGGCGCAGGCAATGGCAGACGCGCCTGCTCCGTTGACCACAATCCTGATCTGCTCTATCTTTTTGTTGATGAGTTCCAGCGCATTGATCAGGGCAGCGGAGGAGATGATGGCTGTGCCATGCTGGTCGTCGTGGAAGACCGGAATGTTCATGGTCTTCTTCAACTCCTCTTCAATGTAGAAACATTCGGGGGCTTTGATATCCTCCAGGTTGATGCCGCCGAAGGTGGGTTCCAGAAGCTGGCAGGCGCGGATGATCTCGTCCGGGTTCTCGCTGTTCAACTCGATATCGAAAACATCGATATCGGCAAAACGCTTGAAGAGAACCCCCTTCCCCTCCATGACCGGTTTGCCCGCCAAGGCGCCGATGTTGCCCAAGCCCAATACCGCCGTGCCGTTGGAAACCACGGCCACCAGATTCCCCTTGGCCGTATACTTGTAAGCGTCCTCGGGATTCTTTTCGATCTCCAGACACGGTTCCGCAACGCCGGGTGAATATGCCAGCGAAAGGTCGCGGGACGTTGAACAGGGTTTCGAAGATATAACCTCGATCTTGCCTTTCCTGCCGTTCGAATGATATTCCAGTGCTCCGGTAATCTTGGCCATTTGCGTCCTCCGGTTTTAGTTATAGTAAAGAAACTGGACTAATTTATGACACAAAAGCTAGATGTTTTAATTAAATTGAAAAAACGATAGTCCCCCCACAGTCTGTTTGTCAAGTAGTTAATGTCGAGCAAGAAAAATTATTAAATTTACAACTTAATTGGTTGCCTCCGTCGTTTGAGCTGCTACAATCCGGAAACAGCCTAAAAAGGAGGAATCGCCATGGAACGGATATGGGCGCCCTGGAGGATGTCCTATGTCAGCAATGCCGTCGCGCATGATGGATGCATTTTCTGTAAGGCCTGGGAGGAAAACAACGACCGTGAACGGCTGGTCCTGGCCCGAGGCGAGCGCGCCCTGATTATGCTGAACCGCTACCCCTACACCGGCGGCCATCTAATGGTGGTTCCCGCCCGGCACGTGTCCGACCTGAACGACCTTTCCGACATGGAGATACTGGAGCTCATGACCGGCGTGCGCCGGGCGCACAACCTGCTTAAGGCAACCATCAGTCCGCACGGTTTCAATGTGGGCATCAACCTGGGCAAAGCAAGCGGAGCCGGCATCGATGACCATTTGCACGTTCATATCGTGCCGCGCTGGAACGGTGACACCAACTTCATGTCGGTCATCGGCGATGTGCGCGTCATCCCCGAAGGGCTCCTGGAGACCTACGACATGCTGTCGAAAGCGCTCAAGGCCGAGGAATAGGGAGATATCAATGGCCGTTATCGGCATCGACATCGGCGGAACCAATCTGCGGTCGGGCCTGGTCCTCCCATCGGGCGAGATCCTTGAGCAGAGGCGCACCGCCAGCGGGATCGGGCAAGGACGGGACAGCTTCTGTTCCCGCCTCCTGGCAAGCATCAGTGAGCTGAGGGAAGAGGCGGCCGGCCGGGGTATAACGGTACATGCCATCGGAGCAGGCGTACCCGGACTGGTTGACCGCACCGGCCTTATCCGTTCATCAGTCAACATGCGTCCCCTGGAGGGCCTGAACCTAAGGTCATACCTGGAAGAGCAGACCGGCCTTCCGGCAGTTTGCGTCAATGACGCCAACACCATTGCACTCGGCGAACAGCGTTTCGGCGCCGGCAGAGGGTTGGTGTCGCTGCTGGTGATCACCATCGGGACCGGCCTGGGAAGCGGGCTGATCCTCGATGGCAGGCTCTGGACCGGCGCAGGCGGTTTTGCAGCGGAATTCGGGCATGTCACCGTGAACCCGGAAGGGCCGCCCTGCCCCTGCGGCAACCGTGGGTGCCTGGAACTCTATTGCTCCGCCGGCGCTGTCGTACGCGTTGCCCGCGAGTTGATCCCCGGCGAGTTGCTTGCCGCTATGGCTCCGGAGCCGAGCGCAGAGGCCATAGCCCTGCTGGCGCGCCAGGGGACGCCCGGAGCGCGGACAGCGTTCGAGCAGTTGGGGCGGTGGCTGGGGGTTGCCTTGGGCAGCCTGTCCAATACCCTCAATCTGGAGGCGGTAATCATCGGGGGGGGCGTAGCCGCCAGTTTTGACTTGCTGCTTCCGGCCCTGCAGGCGGAGTTGTCCCGGCGTTGTTTTCCCTCCATCCTTGACGGCCTCTCCATCCTCAAAACCAGGCTGGGAGATGACGCCGGCCTGCTTGGCGGAGCAGCGCTGGCCGAAGAGCGCCTGAATCCCCCGCCCCCGCCGGCACCCGGCTCTTATTTTACGCGACCGACACGTTTGCCTACTTGAAAATTGTGTTTGCAGGCGTACAATGGGTTCCCGTGCTGAAACGGCTACCCATCTCACAGGAGATTTCCCCATGGACAGACGATCATTTCTCAAGGCAGCCGCCGCTGCATCGCTCCTCGGCCCTTCCCTGGCAAGAGAGGCGCTGGCGGCAAAGGATCAGCCGCTGGTGGCAATGGCCGAAGGCAAGGATAATGCCGCCGTCACCCGCAAAGCGGTTAACGCCGTCGGCGGCATGAAGCGCTTCGTCAAGGCCGGCGACGTAGTGGTCGTAAAACCGAATATCGGATGGGACCGTTCAACAGAGTTTGCCGCGAACACCCATCCCCAGGTTGTGCGGGCGCTGGTTGAAGAGTGCCTGGCAGCCGGGGCGAAAAAGGTCAAGGTCTTTGACCATACCTGCAACGACTCGCGGCGCTGCTATGTCAACAGCGGCATTGAAGGAGCGCTCAAGGGGATCAGGAATGTGGAGTGCAAGCACATAGAACCGGAGCGCTTCAGGAAAGTGGCCCTGAACGGCCATTTTCTCAAGGAATGGGAGCTCTACGACGAAGCGCTGTCAGCCAACGTCTTCATCAACGTGCCGATTGCCAAACATCACGGCCTCACCAAACTCTCCCTGGGCCTCAAGAATGTCATGGGCATCATGGGAGGCAACCGCGGCTATATCCATCGCAGCATCGACGTGGCCCTGGCGGATGTCAACGCCCACATGAAGAGCCATTTGACCGTCATCGACGCCACCCGCATCCTGACGGCCCACGGGCCGCAAGGGGGGAGCATGGCCGACGTCAAGGTGCTCAACAAGGTGATTGCATCGGCCGACATCGTGGCCGCCGATGCATTCGCCTCCACACTGTTCGGCCTCAAGCCGGCCGACATCCCGATTATCGTGGCCGCTCACCAGAGAGGGTTGGGCGAGATGAATCTTGCGCGAATCAAGGTGGTGCGGGTCTGACGACATGAGGCCGACTTCCGCCCGCATAAGCCAGATTGCCTTCCTGGCCCTGTTCCTGTTTTTGTTCATACAGACCGAGTACCGCGGCCACGACGAGATCAATGCCGCCGTGAACGCTTTCTTCCGGGCAGATCCCCTGGTGGCGGCGAGCTTCCTCCTGGCCGCCAAATCCTGGACATGGCTCCTTGTGCCGGCCCTGCTGATGGCGGCGGCAACGCTTCTCCTGGGGCGTTTTTTCTGCGGCTGGATATGTCCGATGGGAACGGTCCTCGATCTGCTGACACCAAAAAAACGCTCGCGCCGCCCGATCGCCGCGCTCAAGGGGAACCTGAAATACTGGCTCCTTGTGCCGATCCTGTCCGCTGCATTGTTCAACCTGAATCTGGCCGGCCTGCTGGACCCCATGGCCATCCTGCTGCGGGGGCTGACCTTCTTCCTGTATCCTCTCTTGGGGCTGTCAGCGCGGGTTGGATGGGTCGGGCTGTACCGTGCGTTTGGCGAACGTCGCGATGCCATTACCCCGGCGTACGACCTGCTCCACACCTACCTGCTCCCGTTCCGCGAGACGATCTACCCCTTGGCCTCCTTTTCGGCCCTGATCCTCCTGACGATCATCGTTCTGGAAAATTTCGAGGAACGGAACTGGTGCCGCAATCTCTGCCCGCTGGGCACCCTGTTGGGATGGCTGGGACGCTTTTCCCCGTTCAGGCGTTTCCCCGCCGGCCTGTGCAATGATTGCGGGAAATGCCGCGAACTCTGCCCGACCACCTTTGACCGGGACCTGCTGGTCAGGGAAGAGTGCATCCTCTGCATGGAATGCCGGGAGCGCTGCCCGAAAGATCGCATCTCGTTCCGCTTCGCCATCCGCCGCGGGGGGGCCGGCCCGCTCCTGCCGGAGCGGCGGGTGCTGCTGGGAGGCATGGCAACCGGCCTGCTGCTGGCGATCCCGGCACGCTTCCGCATGCCGGAAAAAGAAATACGGCTCCTGCGCCCCCCCGGCGTACGCAACGAGAACGAATTTCTCGACAAATGCGTCCGTTGCGGCGAATGCATGAAAGTCTGCCTGAAAAGCGCACTCTATCCGGCCGCCTGGCAGGCCGGAATCGGGGGTATCTACACGCCATTGGTCGTGCCGCGCCTGGGCTACTGCGAATACAACTGCACCCTGTGCGGCCAGGTCTGCCCCACGGGGGCAATCCCCAGATTGCCGGTTGACGCGAAACAACACGAGGTGATCGGCAAGGCCGCGTTCGACAAGAACCACTGTCTTCCATTTGCCAGAAAGATCAACTGCATCGTCTGCGAAGAACATTGCCCCATCCCGACCAAGGCCATCCGCTCGCGGGAGGTGGAAATCCTCGGGCTGGACGGCAAACCCGGGAAAGTCAAGGAACCGTATGTGGTTGAGGATATCTGCAACGGTTGCGGCATCTGCGAAAACGTCTGCCCCCTGGAGACCAAGGCGGGTATAGAGGTATTTGGGGTGAAAGACCGGACGCCGACCTCCGGGGGAACCGGGGACACTGCACAGAATGGTCCGGGACTGGGCTACTGACAGGCTGCAATCGTTTACCATCGACCAATGAAATCATTGACGTTGCAGCCCACTTTGTCTACTATTCAGTTGATTATCCTGGTTTTATCAAAGATCATCCCCTGACGTGCAGACCATGACATCTACGCCGATTACCTGAATCATTCCGTGGGGGGCTCCGATGGAAGAAAAACAGGCAAAACTGAAAAAGATCATCATGGACATAAAAACGCTCCCCACATTGCCGAGCGTCATCAGCAAGCTGAACTCACTCTCCGACAACGATAAATCCTCCATGCAGGAAATGGCGCGGATCGTATCTTCGGACCAGGTGCTCTCAGCACGGATACTCAGACTGGCCAACTCTCCCTCCTATGGGTACTACCGCATTGCGACCATCTCCAACGCCATGATCCTGCTGGGGATCAACGTGGTAAAAAGTCTCGCGATCTCATCCACCATCCTGGATATCATGGAAAAAAACAGCATGAGCCTGTGGGAACATTCCCTCGGAACCGGGGTCGCCTCCAACATGATCGCCAAGAAACTTGGCTTGCCGGAGAGCGAAGAGATAGCGACCGCCGGACTCCTGCACGACATCGGCAAGGTTATCATCAATTCAAAGTGCAAGGAAGCCGAGAGCGAGATCCGGCGCATCATGAATGAAAAACAGGTCTTCTTGCTGGAAGCGGAGCATGAGGTCATCGGCACCGACCACGCCGAAGTCGGCGGCTGGCTTGCCAGGAATTGGTTCCTGCCGGACAAGTTGACCGAACCGATCAATTGCCACCACAACGTTGAAGCGTCGATGCACCACCGCATCAAGACCTCCGTGGTACACCTGGCCGACGTGCTGGTCAAGGCCAGCGACTTCTGCTACAGCTCCGACACATATGTCCCACTGATCCAGCAGACCGCCTGGGACACCCTCAGGCTCAGTAAACAGATCATTGACGAACTCGTCGGGGAACTGGCTGAAAAACTGGTCGAGGTGAAGAACTTCAGCCGTGAATTGCAGCAAACCCCTCCTTAGAACCTATTCGTACACAAAGAGTTAGAGTTCTTTACGAGCAGGCTCCCGGCAAAAGCCCTGTTTCATCAAATACAAAAGGCGTCCTCCCCAGCAGGGGAGGACGCCTTTTCTCATCCGGCAGGCAACCCGGCCTCCCGTGCGGTCGGTTCGTGCCCGTAATTCCCACGAACAACCGCACGGGACAGCAGGGGCTACATTTTGTGGCACTTGGCGCAGAACTTGTCATCCTTGACCGAGAAGGCATCCTTGTCCTTGTTATGGCAGGCTCCGCAAGAAATGCCCTTCTCCATGTCGGCCATGGTCGCTTTGCCGGTCAGGGCGGCATAGGGAAACACCTTGGTGTGGCAGTCGGTGCATTTATAGGCCTGAATATGGAAGTTGTGGCTGAAGGCAACTTCACCGGCATCGGTCTTGAAGGTTATAGTGCGCGGCTTGAACTCATTGTGGCACTTGTTGCAGTCACCGCCACACGAGAAGGCATCCTTGCCGTTGTGGCACGTGCCGCAGGACTTGCCCTTTGCCATGTCATCCATGGTAAAGGCGCCGGAAACCGCCTTGAAGGGGAAGACCCTGGTGTGGCAATCAGCGCATTTGTAGACCTGGAGATGGAATTCGTGGCTGAAAACCGCGGCGCCGGCAGAGGTCTTGAACGTGATGTTGGCCGGTTTCATCCCTTTGTGACACTTGTCGCAGTCACCAACCGTAGCAAAGGCAACCTTGCCGTTGTGGCACTTGCCGCAGGAACCCCCTTTTGCCATGTCATCCATGGTAAACTTGCCGACAACCGCTTTGTAAGGGAAGGTTTTGGTGTGGCATTCCTTGCAGGAATAAGCCTGGGTATGGAATGAGTGACTGAAGATTGCAGGCGTGGCATTCTTGAGGGCAAAGGTAATGTCCTTCGGTTTCATGCCGTTATGGCAACGATCACAGTTTCCGGCAACGGTAAATGCCCTGGCGCCGTTGTGGCAGACGCCGCAGGCCTTTCCTTTCTCCATTTCGGCCATGGTGAAACTTTTGCCTTTGCCGCCGAAGACCTTGCCGTTATGGCAACTCCGGCAGGCGCCGCCGGTCTTGGCGATATGGGTCGTATGGCCGAATACCGCATCAGCCGTGCCCTTGATCTTGAAAACCTTATCCTGGGTTTTCCCCTTATGGCACCTGACACAATCCTTTTCGCTCGCCACGCTGAAGGCCTTGACACCGCTGTGGCACGCCCCGCAGGATTTGGTCTTTTCCATCTCGGCCATGGTAAAATGGCTGCGCGACCTCAGATCGTAGAGGGCGTTATGACATATCTTGCAGTTGTTGTTATATTTGAGCAGGTGAAATTGGTGGCTGAAAACAACCGGGGCAGCATTTTTGAAAGTGAACTTGATATCCTTGGTTTCGACTGCGCCGGCGCAGACGGCTGTGAGCAGAATAATCGCAAGGACATACGCTGGGGTGTATTTCCGCATCCTAATCACTCCTCAATAAATAAAATGTAAACAGGATTTTCGAGCGAATTACTATACAGAAGCCTGCAAGCTTCGTCAATTGCAAAGTAGACCTGGAAGCGGAGCCCCAAAAGTGCAGGTTTTGCGGTTGATACGCCCTCTGACCTGTGGTATAGAAATGGGCACATTTCTTCCATAGGTGATTTTACACTGATGATGCTTTCACTCGACAGTCTCATAGAACAGGCCCTGCTCGAAGACATCCATACCGGCGACATCACGACGCAGGCGCTGATCCCCGCGGACAGCCGCTCTTCCGCCAGGCTGATTGCCAAAGAGGAGTTGACCCTTGCCGGGTTGTTCGTCGCCGAGAAGGTTTTCAAACGCGTCAATGCCGATGTGGAGTTTACTCCGTGCCTGGCAGAGGGAGCGCAGGCCGCGAAAGGCGCCCTGCTCGCCACGGTACGCGGCAATACGGCTGCACTGTTGATGGGCGAGCGGGTGGCCCTGAACCTGCTCCAGCGCCTGTGCGGCATCGCCACTCTCACCTTGCGCCATGTCACGGCGGTGGCCGGAACCGGGGCGCGTATCGTCGATACCCGCAAGACCACCCCCGGCCTGCGGGAACTGGAAAAATACGCCGTTCGCGTCGGCGGCGGCATCAACCACCGGACCGGGCTCTACGACGGCGTCCTGATCAAGGAAAATCACATTGCGGCCACCGGCGGCATCGGGGAAGCAATCAAGCGGGCACGCGCCTATATCCCCCATACCCTGAAAATCGAGATCGAAACCGAGACCCTGACCCAGGTCGACGAGGCGCTGGCAAACGGCGCGGACATCATCATGCTGGACAACATGAGTCTCGACGACATGCGTTCCGCCGTGGCGGCCATTGCCGGCCGCGCCCTGGTCGAGGCGTCCGGCGGGATTTCCCTGGAGACGGTGCGGGCTATTGCGGAAACCGGCGTCGATATCATTTCCATCGGCGCCCTGACCCATTCGGCGCGGGCCATGGACATCTCCATGCTTTTGGATTGATCGGCGAGGCAGGGGCCGTTTCCATGCACCAGAAGGCAGCCACCATTTTGCAGCTCTTCAGACAGCAGGGCCAGTTCGTTTCAGGCGAACAGCTCAGCAGAGAACTCGGCGTCTCGCGCACCGCGGTCTGGAAACACATCTCGGCGCTCAGGGCAGCGGGATATGGCGTGGAGGCGCTCCCTTCCCGGGGCTACCGGCTGCTTTCTTCGCCCGACACCCTTTCGACCGAAGAGATCAGCGTGCAGTTGGACAGCGCCATCATCGGCAGACATCTCGTCAGCCTTGCGCTCACCACCTCCACCAATGCCGAGGCCTTCCGCCTGGCAGAGGACGGCGCCGTCGAGGGGACGGTGATCACAGCCGATGAACAGAATAAGGGCAAGGGACGCCTGGGCCGGACCTGGTCGTCCCCGCCGGGGGCCAACCTCTACTGTTCAGTGATCCTGCGCCCGCACATAAAACCCTTTGAGGCGCCCCAACTCACGTTCCTCTCGGCCGTCGCGGTCGCCAGGGCCATCGAACAGGCCGCCGGCCTGAAGCCGGAGATCAAATGGCCCAACGACGTACTGATCGGCGGCAGGAAAGTCGCCGGGCTGCTCAATGAGATGAGCGCCGAAACCGACGGCATCAATTTCGTCATTCTGGGCATCGGCGTCAACCTGAACATGACCGCCGACCAGTTTCCGGACAACCTTCGCCATCCCGCCACCTCGCTGTACATCGAAACGGGGGCCAAGGTGGGCCGGGCTCGTTTTACCGCGCTCCTCCTGAATGAGTTGGACCGTCTTTATGCCGGTTTTCTCGACGGCGGCTTCGCCCAGGTGCGCCGGGAATGGGAAGAGCGCTGCAATGCCGGCGGCCGCGAGGTCGTGGTCTGCAATCCCGGCTGCGCCGACATCAGGGGGCAGTTTGCCGGCATCGACAGCGACGGCGCCCTGCTGGTGCGATCCCGGGACGGCGCGGTCGAACGTATACTCAGCGGAGATGTGAGGGTACTCTGAAATGCTTTTGGTGATCGACGTCGGCAACAGCAACATCGTTCTCGGAATTTATGACGGGCCGCAGCTCATCCGCGACTGGCGGCTCTCCACGGATAAGTCGCGCACATCCGACGAATATGCGGTCCTGCTGCACAGCCTGTTCGACCAGGCCGGCCTCGGTTTTGCCTCCATAAGCGCTGCCATCATCTCTTCCGTCGTCCCCCCGCTGACCGGGGTGATGGAGGCCATTGCCCACGACTTTTTCAAACTGACCCCCTTTGTGGTCGGCCCGGGGATCAAGACCGGCATGCCGATTCTGTACGACAACCCCCGCGAGGTCGGAGCCGACCGTATCGTCAATGCCGTAGCGGGATTCGAGAAACATAAAGGAGCCCTGGTCATCGTGGATTTCGGCACCGCCACCACCTTTGACTTCGTCAACGCCAGGGGGGAGTATTGCGGCGGCGCCATCGCTCCCGGACTGGCCATCTCCCTGGAAGCGCTTTTTCAGCGGGCCAGCAAGCTCCCGCGCGTTGACATCGCCAAGCCGCCCCACATCATTGCCAAGAACACCGTCAACTCCATGCAGGCCGGCATTTTTTTCGGGTATGTCGGTCTGGTTGACGGCATCGTGGAACATATGCGCTCGGAAGCCAAGGAAAAATTCAAGGTAATCGCCACCGGCGGGTTGGCATCTCTGATTGCACCCGAATCCAAGTCCATCGACGAGGTGGACGAATTCCTTACCCTGGAGGGACTGAGAATACTGTACGAACGCAACCGCTGATTCCGGTGTCGGAACAACCCTGACGGGCAGGCAAGGATGGCTGTTTTTATAACAATCCGCTCAGGTTGTTCAAAAATAGTCAGATCGTCAATGAAGCAGATGAGAGTTGAAAGTTGAAAGTTGAGAGTTGAGAAAACCGCCTTTACTCAACCCTCAACCCTCAACAGCCTTACCCGATGGCTGTTTTTCAACAACCTGTTAATAGCGATGAAGCAGCTGCGCAGAGGATATCTCATTTTTAAGGGGGCTATGCAATGGGACAGTACGACACGAACAAACTTCGCAACCTGGGTATCGTCGCACATGGAGGGGCGGGCAAAACATCCCTGTCCGAAGCAATTTTGTTCAATACCGGGATGATCGACCGTTTGGGGCGGGTTGACGACGGCACCTCCACCATGGACTTCGAGCCTGAGGAGATCAAGCGCAAGATATCCATCACCTCGGCCCTGGACCATTGCGAGTGGAACAGCTATTCCATTCACATCGTCGACACCCCCGGCTACGGCAACTTCATTGCCGACACCCGCGCCTGCATGCGCGCCCTTGATTGCGCCGTGGTCATGCTGTCGGCCATCTCCGGCGTCAAGGCCCAGACCGAGGAGATCTGGAGTTGGGCCAACGAGTTTGAAATCCCCCGCATCGCCTTCGTCAACAAGATGGACCGGGAACGGGCCAATTTCCTGCGGGCCATCGACGACATGGAGAAGGCCCTGGGAGCACGGGGCGTTGCGATCCAGATGCCCATGGGGGCAGAAGACAAGTTTGCGGGAATCATCGACTTGATCCACATGAAGGCCTGTTTCTACCCCAAGGATGGCTCAGGGACCTGCACCGAAGGGGAAATACCGCCCGAACACCATGAAGAGGCTCTACGCCTGCGGGAACACATGGTCGAGACCGTGGCAGAGGCCTACGACGCCCTGACCGAGAAATACCTGGACAGCGGCGAACTGACCATTGAAGAGATTATCGACGGCCTGCGGGTCGGGACCATGCGCAACACCTTTACGGCCGTGCTGTGCGGATCAGCCGTGCAGAACATCGGCATCAGGCAGTTGCTCGATTCCGTGTGCGCCTACCTGCCGTCGCCCCTGGATCGTACCAAGGCGGTCGGGACGGAACCCAAAAGCGGCGATATGATCGAACGCAGCCCGGACGAGAAGGAGCCGTTCTCGGCCCTGGTCTTCAAGACTACTTCCGATCCCTATACGGGAAAGATCACCATCTTCAGAGTGTATTCGGGGGTGCTCAACTCCGACTCCACCATTTACAACTCGACCAAAGGGGTCGAAGAGCGCATCGGGCAGATTTATGAGCTGGAGGGCAAGAAGCAGCACCCGATCAAACAGGCCGTGGCAGGCGACATCGTAGCCGTAGCCAAGCTCAAGGAAACCGTGACCGGCGACACCCTGTGCGATGCCGCCAAACCGATCGTGTTCGAGCCGGCCCGCCAACTCCTGCCGGTGATCTCCTATGCCATCGCCCCCAAGACCAAGGCCGACGAGGACAAGATACACAACGCCCTGCACCGCATGATCGAGGAGGAGCCGACCCTTGAATCGCACCGCGACACCCAGACCAAGGAGTTCATCATCTCCGGCATGGGCCAGGTTCATCTGGAAGTGATTGTCGAGAAGCTGAAACGGAAGTTCGGCGTGGATGTCCTGCTCAAGACCCCCAAGGTACCCTATCTGGAGACGATACGCGCCTCGACCAAGGTCCAGGGCAAATACAAGAAACAATCCGGCGGCCGGGGCCAGTACGGAGACTGCTGGATCGAGATGTCGCCCGCCGGCCGGGGCGAGGGGTACCAATTCGAGGACAAGATCGTGGGAGGGGTCATCCCGCGCCAGTATATTCCGGCCGTGGACAAGGGTATTCAAGAGGCCGCAGTGGACGGATTCCTGGCCGGCTATCCCGTGGTTGACTTCAAGGTGGCGCTCTACGACGGCTCCTTCCATACGGTTGACTCCTCGGAAATGGCCTTCAAGGTAGCCGGGTCCATGGCATTCAAGAAAGCGATGGAGCTGTGCAAGCCGGTGCTTCTGGAACCGATCGTGAACATGAAGGTAACCGTGCCGGACGAAAGCATGGGCGATGTGATCGGCGATCTGAACTCCCGACGGGGCAAAGTGGTCGGGGTCGAGCCGAAAGCCAACTCCCAGATCATCCGCGCCGTGGTACCCATGTCCGAGGTGCTGGCCTATTCCAACGACCTCAAGTCCATGACCAGCGACCGCGGTCTGTTCAGCATGGAATTCTCCCATTACGAGGAGATGCCGACCCACCTGTCGCAAAAGGTGATTACCGAGGCCCAGGCAGCCAGAAAAGAGTAGTGCGCTGCACTACCTCACTGTTCTGGGTCAGGAACAGGGTTACAATTCAACGGAGGTTTTCATGAATTTCAAGCCGAGTAACGATTCCACGGCCGAAAAAGGCAGACAGAATATGCTGCTGGTTGTTTTGCTGATTCTTGTGGCAGCCTTTGCGTACCTCTATTTCTTTACCGGCCTGATCAAACCCCAAGTGGCCCAACCCCCTGCCGAACCCCCTGCGCCCCAGGTTGTGAAGATGCCGCTGCCGCCGCACGATGGAAAACCCGCAGTTGATGCAAAGACCGGCGAGCAGGGACGGGAGAATGCCGGGACCGCTGCCAAGCCCGAACCCCGGAAGACAGCGCAAGCCGAGGCGCCGAAAGAACCTCAGAAACCCGGACCGGCCACGCCTGCCAAAGCGGCCCTTCCCGAGAAAAAAGCGGTAACGCCCGAGAAAAAGGCGGCGGGGCCCCTGGCAAAAGAGCCGAAAGCCGCAGCAGCAGCCAAACAGCAGCCTGCCCCGGCTGCGAAAAAGCCAGCGCCGGCAAAAGAGGGTGAGAAAACAGCCAAAACGGTTGCCAAAGTCCCTGCCGAACCGCCGGAACCGGCGAAAAAACCGGCGCCCGCTGCGCCGCACGACAAGAAAAAAGTGAAGGCTGTTGCAGTTGCAGAGAAAGGCCCCTGGACGGTTGTCGTGGGGAGTTATGTCCTCGAGGACGCCATGGCGTCCGACCTGGCGCGCATCAGAGGCGCCGGGCTGGAGGCCGGCATCAAAGAGGGAGGCCGCAAGAAAACTGGGATGAACCGGCTCCTGGCCGGCGAATATCCGACCCGCGCCGATGCCCGGAAAGAGCTGGACATGTTGAAACGTTACACCTCCGACGCCTTTATCCTGGAACAGGGCGGTAAATTTGCCGTCTATGCCGGTTCCTACCTGCTCACGGAGCGGGCCGACTCCGAAAAGGAACGGCTTGCCGCGGCCAGCATCAAACTGACCACAAAACATGCCGAGGTTTCCATACCGGCAAAATATCTGACCGCCGGCACTTTCAGCGATAAAAAGAATGCCGAAGCGGTAATTAAAAAACTGGCGGGCATCGGTCTCAAGGCCACGCTGTCCCGGCCGTGACGAGGACCATGGCTACCGGAACGATCAAGCTGAAGATATCTCCGCCCGTGGCGGAGTGCCTCCGTCCGGGGCTGAGTGCCGAAGAGCGGCTCAGGAGGCTTGAAAACGCCTCTACCCTGGAACCGCTCGACCATTTCATGCTCGTTTTCTGCCTGATGAGGGATGGGGACCATAGCGTCAAGGTTGCGGCGCAGACGGCGTTCTCCTCGCTGCCCGAGGAGACGCTGCTCGCCGTTGCCGGTTCGTTCGACGCCCACCCCGCGGTTCTTGACGCCATAGCCAAGGTTCATTATCAAAGGGAGGGGGTAGCCGAAACGCTGTTGGAAAACGGATCGCTTTCCGCGCCGGCCCGGTCCTTCCTGGAAAAGATCGTTGATCAGCGATCCAGTGTATCCCGTGAGCCCGACGAAGCCTACGAGCCTGACTATTCCGGCGATGCAAGCGATTCCGGCGATGCGGATGCCGCAGTGGCGGAGGATGGGGAAGAATTCCAAAGTAAATACCAAATGGCCCAGGAAATGGGTATCTCTGAGAAGATCAAGATGGCCATGACCGGCGACAAGGAATGGCGCACGATCCTCGTCAAGGATGCCAACAAGCTCGTTTCCACGGGGGTCATCAAGAATCCCCGCATCACCGAAGCCGAGATCATAGCACTGCTGAAATCCGGCATCCAGAATGATGAGATCATGCGCCTCATCTGCGCCAACAAGGAATGGGTGAAGAACTACAATATCCGCAAGGCGCTGGTGGACAACAACCGCACGCCGGTCCAGAAAGCACTGCGCTATCTTGCAACCCTGAATGACAGGGATATCGCCGGCTATGCCAAGAGCAAAAACGTTTCATCGGTCATCTCAACCCAGGCGAGACGGATCATACTCAATAAGAACAAATAGAAAAGTTCCAACGACATGGAGCGGGAGCCGGAATGGCCATTATCAACAATGCCAAACGCGAGATCAATGCCAAGATCGTCTACTACGGGCACGAAGGAGCCGGGAAAAGCACCTCGTTGCGCTATCTGTACGACAGGATCAAACCATCGCTTCGCGGCGAGCTGAAGTCGTTGCAGACCAGCGGCGGATCGCTGCTCTTCTTTGATTTCAGTCCGTTTGAACACACGGTTTTCGGCGGTTACCGCATCCGTTTCCACATCTATACCCTCCCGGGCAAGGTCAACAATCCCGCGGCCTGGAAGATGACTCTCAAGGGGGCCGATGGGGTGATGCTGGTCGTGGATGCGGCAGACAGTTCTCCGGCGGGACGGCAGGGCATGGAGAGCCTGCGCGATTACCTGACCTCATACGGCATGAGCCTGCACGATATGCCGGCTGTCCTTCAGATCAACAAGGCGGACCGGAACAGAGCTGCGACAACGCCGGCAGTAGCAGCCCGGTTGGAGTTGGAGCACCTCCCCGGCTGCCTGTCCACGGCATCGGACGGCAAGGGGGTGCTGGAAGCGTTCTCGCTCCTCTCCCGTCAGATTATGGAACGAATCAGCGCCGAAAGCGGCCAGAAGAGCGGGCACGTCCCTGTCCCCTCCACCTCCGTGCCCTCCCCGGAACGCCGGGAGTCCGCCGCACCGCTTGACAAACGCCCCGGCACTCTGCATGAGCAGCACTCTTCCGTTACTCAACCGTTCGACGACGAAATCGCCGATTCCCTGGTGGAGAATACCCCTCCACCCCTTGCCGGCGAAACAATGGCCGTTGCCTCTCTGCCGTCCGGGACGGAAGACGGAGGCGGCATCCGAGTGGCCCTGGACGGTGAAACGGTGGCGCTTGACGGCGGCAACGTGCAGATTCCCCTGACCATATCCCTGCACGGACAGACGCGGCGCTTCCTGCTGAAGGTGGCCTTGGAGCCCGATACGGAAGAGCCGTGACTTTTCAGAATTCAATCTTGTATGCGCAACTGCAACATGCTATACAGCGCTGTCTACACACATCCTGCAGGGAGGTTATTTGATGGCTGTCATCACGTTTTCGCGGGAAATGGGCACCGGAGCTTTTCACATTGCGGAAGAGGTCGCCAAACGGCTCAAGTATACTTTTGTGGATGGGGCCAGGATCAGCGCTATCGCCCCCCAATACGGTCTCTCAGCAGATCAGCTCCAGATGGTTGACGAAAAACCCCCCTCCTACATCACTGCAGAAGACCGCAAGCGTGCGGCGGCCCTTAATACGGTCGAACTTATCCTCCTGGACTACGCCCGCAAAGGGAACGTGATCCTGTATGGCCGCGGTGGCCAGGATCTGCTCAAGGAGTGCCGCAACGTTTTAAGGCTCCGCTTCATTGCCCCTTTCGAGGAACGTGCCGAGCGTTTTGCGGAACGGGAATGGATCGATCCCGACCTGGCGAAATCGATGATCCGGCGGAGCGACCACCAGCGAGGCGGTTTCATTCATTTTTATTTCGACCGGGACTGGCACGACCCCTTGGGGTACGACCTGGTGTTCAATACATCGCGCATGTCGGAAGAGGCCATTGTGGAATGCATCGTGGCGGCAGCCAAGGCCCCTCACCTCAAGGAGGCGGACAAGGGCGCCGTGGAATTGATCGACAACGCCATCCTGATGAAAAAGATCGAAACTGCGCTTTTGAACTCCGGCGACCTGGATTACCGCCCCTTCAAGATCGATGCGCACAAGGGGAAGGTCCACATCAGCGGTTACCTCGCCTCGGAAAAAGAAAAAGTGGAAGCAGTCAGGATCGTCGAGTCGATCAAAGGAGTCAAATCGCTTCAGATTGACATCCAGATTGTCAATTATAAGGCCTACAAGGACCGTAGCTGACTCAGAGTCTCCGCTGGTCAATAAGCGCCTTCAGGGGGACAAGGAGTGCGTCCGTAAATCGGATGCCGCCGCGTCCCCTTCCCATTTCCTGTCCCTCTTCCATACCGTGAAAGTCCGAACCTCCTGTCGCCAACAACCCCAGGTCTCCGGCAATCCGTTGCAGTACCGCCATCTCTTCCGGTTGCGCCATATTGTTGAATACCTCGATCCCATCCAGTCCCTGTTCCGCCAACTCCGTGATGATACTGCGCAATTCGGAGCGAAGTGTGCTGACACTCGTAGGATGGGCTAGGACCGCCACCCCTCCCAGCCGCCTGATGGCGGCAATGGCGTCGTCTACCGGCCAGTATTGCTTGGGGACATTGCAAGGGATCAGATACCGCCGGAAAGCCTCCTCAACGGAGTCCACATACCCCCGCCCGATCATGGCACGGGCGATATGGGGCCTGCCAATGGCCTCCCGGGCATGCAAGCTTACCTCTTCAAACCCGATGACCTCCCGCCCCTCCCCGGCCAGGCATTCATTCACCGCAGCGAGAATAGCCCGGCTGCGCCCTTCACGCCGCTCCCTGAGCCGGTTCAGCTGCTCCAGCAGCCCGCTGTCGCTGCAATCCAGGCCATACCCCAGAAGATGCACATCCTTGTAGGACTTGAACTCCACCGACAACTCGATCGCAGGCACCACCTCGATGCCCAACTCCTCCCCGGCGGCAATCCCGGGAAAAACTCCCGCCACTGAATCATGGTCGGCAATTGCTATGGCGCTCAATCCCCGGGACTTCGCCCGCTCGACCAGTTCCAACGGGGAAAGGCAGCCGTCGGAGAAGCTGGAATGGACATGCAAATCTATATATTTTCCATCGGATGCGCGCTCAATCATAGTATTCATACTATCCTTGTCCCGATAAAAGTAAAAGCGCTATTGCATGCCATCACCCGTTCAGGTACTATTTTGCCATGAAACCCGACGACATACACCGCGCCATGGACATCCTGCGCGAGGAATCCCGCTCCTGGCGCACACCGGCCGTCACCGTCGTAGCCGAAGACAGCCGCAGCCCCTACAAGGTGCTGGTCTCCTGCATCATCTCCCTGCGCACCAAGGACGAGGTGACGGCCCTGGCATCCCAACGGCTGTTCCAACATGCCGCCACCCCTGAGGCGATGCTCCAACTGCCGGCTACGGAGATCGCCCGACTGATCTACCCGGCGGGCTTCTACCGCACCAAGGCCGAACATATCCTGGCCATATCCCACCGGCTGGTGGCAGAATATGGCGGCAGCACGCCGGACGATCTGGACGAATTGCTCACCTTCCGGGGCGTGGGCCGCAAGACCGCCAACCTGGTAGTGACGTTGGGATTCGGCAAACCGGGCATCTGCGTCGATACTCACGTTCACCGTATCTGCAACCGCTGGGGATACGTGGCGACCAAGACGCCGGACGCCACCGAAATGGTATTGCGGGCACAGCTTCCGCCCGAATACTGGCTTGAGATCAATGACTTGCTGGTGGCTTTCGGCCAGAGCATCTGCCACCCCGTTTCACCGCGCTGCTCAGCCTGCCGCCTGGGCGAACTCTGCGCGCGCGCCGGTGTTACCCGTTCGCGCTGATACAGAAAATACAGGTTGCATGCCATATTGCTTTATAATACTGTTTGAATACTGATTTGCAGGTTGCAAGTAGTATGATTATCAGGTAAAATCCCACCATTCATGAAATAATAATAGTAATAGGAGGCGCAATAATGTTGAGAAAAATCGGATTCATCGGACTTGGCACCGTTGGCCGGCATATGGCAGCCAATCTGACCAAGGGGAGTTATGAGCTGACGGTTTTCGATACGGACGCAGCCGCCGTAAGAGAACTGGTCGAACTGGGCGCCATTGCCGCAGCTTCCGCCGCTGAAGCCGCCAAAGACCACGACCTGGTTATCGCCATTGTCCCGGAAGGGGAGGAACTGGGGCAACTCTTCTTCGGGGAGAACGGCATCCTCACGGGCATCGGCGGTGGTACGATCCTGGCGGACATGGGCTCCCACTCCCTGGAGACCACGATGAAGATGGCCGACGAGTGCGCCAAGAAACGGGTTCTGTACCTGGACGCGCCGGTCTGGGGGAGCAAAGAGCATGCCGCCAACGGGCTTCTCACCATCATAACCGGCGGCGACCCGTCCCTGGTGGGACGATGCCGTGAGCCCTTTTCCTGTTTCGGCCTCAATATCATTCATGTGGGTGCCGTGGGGGATGCTACCAAGATGAAATTCATCGTCAATATGGTGCAGGCCGAACTGGTGCAGGTTCTGGCCGAGGGCTTGGTTTTCGGCGACAAACTGGGATTCACCGCCGACAAGATTCTGGAGGTGCTCGACACCCGCGGTGTCGCCTCCCCCCTGTTCCACCTCAAGGGGCGCGCCATGGCAAGGGGAGAATTCACGCGCAGTCTGGCGCTCAAATACGTCCACGAACAGCTCCATATCGTCCTGGATGCGGCACGCCAGTTAGGCCTCGACCTGCCGGCAGCCGAGGCGTCCAGCAAGGTCTATGGCAAAGCGGTTGACAGCGGCTGGGGCGAAGAGGACTTCTCGGCGGTCATCAAGGCATTGCGCTAACACTTGCATCAGTGTGGATGCCGGTTCAAGATCGGCATGAGGCGTCCAGCTTGCTGGACGCCTCATTTTCTTGAGCCCCATAAGGAGCATACGATGAACACCCCATTCCGCCCCCGCCCGGTCTACGTGGCAGCCTCATGGATGGCCCCGGTGGGGCGCTACAACGGCAAAGACAAGGAGAACCTGTCCTTCCTTGAGATGGCCGAGCACTGCGAGGCGGTGTTCAATGGAAGCCCGGTCCGGCGGCGCGATATCGAGGCAGTGGTAGTCGGGAGCCAGAACCCGTCCGCCTTTTCCGGCGTTGACAACACCGCGGCAAAGATCGCCGGGATTCTCGGCATCTCCGGGGCCAGGTCCGTGCTGGTCGATACGGCCTCTTCCTCCGGGGCCTCGGCCTTCGAGAGCGCCTACCTGGAAGTGGCGTCGGGCCGCTTCGACCATGTGCTGGCCATCGGCATCCAGAAAATGAGTGACGCCTCCACTACGGAATCGACCCGGATCATTGCCGGGGTAATCGACCGGGAGGAGGCGGAATCCGGCCTGACCATGCCGGCGTGCGGCGCCCTGGTGGCCAGGGCGCTGAAGGAGCGGCTTGGCTTGTCCGACGACGAGTGGACCGCCTATTCGGCCCTTCTGACTCAGCGCAGCCAGCGCTTTGCCGTGCAGAACCCGGACGCGCATCTCCGGACGTCCATAGAAGTGGAAGACTACTATCGCCAGATCGTCAGCAACAAGAACTACCTATATTGGTATCCTTTGCGCTACCACGACTACTGCCCCATGTCCGACGGCATGGCGGCGGTCATCCTGACCGCGAAACCCCAGGACGTGCTGGTCAGCGGCGTGGGAAGCGCCACCGACATCCCCACCATCGCCGACCGCAACTATTTCCACTCCTTCCCCGCCACGGTCATAGCCGCGGGCTATGCCTACGGCATGGCCGGCATCAAGAATATCCGCACCCTGGAGGGCAAGCTGCACGTCAACATGCATGACCCCTTCAACGGTTTCGGTCCTATCAACCTGGTGGACCTGGGGATCGTCAACCGCAGCCGCCTCATGGATGCCATGCTGGATGACGCCCTGACCGGTCCGGCCGGCGCCTTCCCCACCAACCTTACCGGCGGCTTGAAAGGGCGCGGCCACCCGCTGGGCGCCACCGGCATGATCCAGATCGTGGAGAACCACCGGCTGATCCGGGAGCAGGGTTTCGGAGCCGGCCTGTCCCATTCCATCGGCGGCCCGATCAACAACAACGTGGTAACGCTGCTGGAACGGAGCGACCAATACTTCAACCGCCGCCACGAGCCGTACAAACCATGGGGGCTTCCCTCCCTGGGGCGGCTCAAACCCAAAAATGCGACCCTTGATACGCTCCTGGCGGCAACTCCATCGGCGCAAGGCGCCTTTGTCACCTCCACCGCCCGTTTCGATTACAAAACCGGCCTGCCGGAGGTGGTTATCCTCATCGTGGCCTGCCGCCTGGAAGGCGTAAAATACCACTTCCTGTTCGGCATCGATGGGGAGTATTACAACGAGGTGGCCTGCATCGAGCACGGCGTTCCGGTATCCATAGAGCGACAGGACGGCCGGGTTCTGGTCAATCGCATGCCGGTGCGAAAATTCTACACCCGCACCATCAATGGTTTGGTGGAATTGGCCGGGAGTGGATGGAAACGGTTGATTGGTAAGGGGTAGCAGTACGGCATCGCGGTTTCAGGGGAAAAGATCTTCTGCGGCGGTCTTCCATCATACCAGGAGATATACCTTCTCGGGTGAGGGCATGAAAGCGATACCTTCTTCCATATTGTCAGGTTGCATGTTCAAGGCCTTTGCCGCGGCCGTTTTCCTGTTGACCGCTTCGAGTGGCCTCTCCGCTCCTGCAGGACCTCCCGGCAACCGGAACATCATACGGGTTGTCATGGACAGCAACTACCCTCCGTATGTCTTTCACAACAAACAAGGCCAGTTGGAAGGCATCATTATCGATCAATGGGCGCTGTGGGAAAAGAAAACCGGTATTCATGTCGAAATTACCGGCATGGACTGGGGCGCAGCCCAGAGCAAAATGCAAGCCGGAGAATTCGATGTTATCGACACGATGTTCCGGAATGACAAACGTGAAGCGATCTATGATTTCTCCAAACCATATGCACGGATCGATGTGCCTCTCTTTTTTCATGAGGATATTTCAGGCATCAAAGGGGTTGATGATCTCGGGGGCTTTCTGGTGGCGGCCAAGGCCGGCGATGCGGTAATAGACCTCCTGAAGACGCATGGCGTCACCAACATCGTAGAGTATCCCAGCTATGAAAAGCTGATAGAGGCCGTCCGCGACGGCAAGGTGAAGATATTCACCATCGATCGTCCGCCGGCACTGTACTTTCTCAACAGGCTGGGCATCCAGGGAAAATTCCGCGAGACGCGGCCACTCTACAGCGGCGAATTCCACCGCGCCGTGCTGAAGGGCAACAGCAATCTGCTGGCCTTGGTCGAAAAAGGCTTCGACGCCATTACACCTGCCGAATACCGGACCATCGACAACAGCTGGCTGGGCACGCCACTCAGTTCTGCGCCGTATGTCAAATATCTGGGCTATACCGCCGTGGCGATAGCCGTCTTTGTAGCTGGTCTCGTGGTTTGGCTCGGCATGTTGAAACAGGCCGTGGCGCTCAAAACACACAAGCTCACAAAGAGCGAGGAACGATTATCCCTGGCCCTGAATGCGTCAAGAAGCGGGATCTGGGACTGGAACGTCAAAACCGGCAAAGTTTTTTTCGATTCAAACTATTTTACCTTGGCCGGCTATGAACCAGACGAGTTTCCGCACTCATACGACGAATGGGAAAAACGGGTCCATCCCGATGACATCGGCCGGGCAAGAGAAGACATCAAAGCCTATCTGACCGGGGCGGCAGGTTCATATGACAGCGAATTCAGGTTCAAGCGGAATGACGACACCTGGATGTGGATACTCAGCCAGGGCAAGCTGTCTGAACGGGACGCACAAGGCGAACCTCTCCGGTTTACCGGCATGCATACCGACATTACGGAACGCAAGGCGGCCGAGGTGGAGCTGCGTGAAAGCGAAACCCGCTTGAGTCTCCTGAGCGACAACATTCCCGATGGTGTCGTCTATCAGGTCGATACGGGCACGGATGGAACGCAGCGCGTTTTCACCTACATAAGCGGCAGTGTCGAGAAACTTCACGGGATTGCAAAAGAGGATGTATTGCGTGACGCCATGTTACTGTATGAACAGGTACTTGAAGAAGACAGGCCGCACCTGGTTGAACTCGAAGCCAAGGCCATTGCCGGCATGACACCCTTCCGGGCTGAAATGCGCTTTCGACTGCCGTCCGGAGAAATACGGTGGAAGCTTTTAACATCGGCCCCCCGCAGACTTGATCATGGCCACCTGGTCTGGGACGGCATCGACATCGATATCACCGAACGCAACCTCGCCATAGAAGAACGCCTGAAACTCGAAGAGCAACTTCTCCATACCCAGAAACTTGAAAGCCTTGGCGTAATGGCCGGCGGCATCGCCCACGACTTCAACAATATCCTCACTACCATCATCGGCAACGCTGAACTTGGGTTGATGCGGATGAAGCAGGAGTCGCCCGGGATCAACAACCTGCGCATGATCGAACAGGCGGCCAAACAGGCAGCCAACCTGGCGCAACAGATGCTGGCCTACTCCGGCAAAGGTACTTTTGTCATTGAACACCTTGACTTAAATGCCCTCCTGGAAGAAATGCTCCATCTGCTGGAAGTCTCCATTTCCAAAATGGCAACGTTGCAGCTTAACTTTGACCCGGACCTCCCACCGGTAGAAGCTGATGCCACCCAGATCCGGCAAATCGTCATGAACCTGGTCATCAATGCTTCGGAAGCCATCGGCGACAACAGTGGCGTTATTACCATCACCACCGGTTACCGGGACTGCGACAAGAGATATTTAAAGAACATCACCGGAAACGAAGGTTTGAAAGAAGGGCTTTACGTTTTCATGGACATAGCGGATACCGGATGCGGCATGGGCAAAGACATCATGGCCAAAATTTTCGACCCGTTCTTTACCACCAAATTTACGGGCAGAGGTCTCGGCATGGCCGCTGTGCTAGGGATTGTCAAGGGACACAAGGGCGCAATTAAGGTTACGAGTGAACCGGGGAAAGGCACTTCTTTCAGGATTCTCCTGCCAGCCTCCGGTTCGTCTGCCGAAGCGGCCAACCTTGATGACGACACATTCGACTGGAGAGGAGAAGGAACTGTCCTGTTGGTTGATGACGAGAAAAGAATCAGGGACATCACCAGGGAAATGCTGCGGGAATTCGGCTTCACGACAATTACCGCCGCTGATGGCAGGGATGCCATCGAGAAGTTCAGGGAAAACCCTGATGTTGTCTTCGTCATCCTGGATCTTACCATGCCCCACATGGATGGCGAACAATGTTTCCATGAACTGAAACGGATCAATCCCGATGTGAAAGTCATACTATCCAGCGGCTTCAGCGAACATGAGGTCACTCTCAAGTTCGCCGGCTCGGGCTTGGCCGGAGTTATACAAAAACCGTACACCTTTTCGGAACTAAAAGAGGCGTTGCAGAAAATATACGGCACCGTGACGTCAGGCTAGTGTGCTGCGCGGTTAATTGTAGGAAGTAATTCTGAGCTATTTTGGCTGGTGCCGAGGCGCGGCGACGCAGGTGTAGCAGGGCCTACATCAAGGAGCCGTAACGACGGCAGCGGACAAAAGAGCCAGAATTACAACAATGAATTAACCGTGCAGTACACTAGGATGCCAGACAAGCAGGGACGCAGAGAGGCGTTGCGGATTCACCGCACAACTGATCTTGCGCGAGGCCCGGCCTTCTGTTATATATAACGTCGATTTGTTTTCGAGAATACCGCCCACGGGAGCCGATCGGCTTTCGTGCAGGACCGCCATGCCTTTCCGGCGGCCCTTAGGTGCATTCTCCCTGCATTGACGGGCAGTTAAAGGAGGAATATCATGAAAGAGACGGATCTCAGGCCGTGATAGTGGTGGACGAGAAGCAGCGACACTTTGTATTGGCCCCTCTGATCGGTGTTTATCTCCTTCACATGCTCATTACCCTTTCCCACCTTGGCGAGACGTTTCCCTTCATGGGGAAACTCTACACCGGGGATACCAGCGAATCCTTCATATTTGTCGATTGCTTCATCTCCCTGTACCTCATTGTCGGCATCCTGAAACGGCAACAACTCACCCTCTGGCTGCTCATCATCTACAATTTCGTCAACAGCTTTAACGGAATTTCCAACCTCATCCTGCTCCCTGTCCAGCAGATCACCACGGCTTCGGGCGCCATCGTCCCCGACTACCACTACCGCATTAATGCCTTCTGGGTGTTTGTTCTCTTCCTGCTGCTGAACGTGTTCCTGTATTTCAACCGGAGCCATTTCGACAACAAATCCATTTACCTCTGGTGACAGGCAGGCCCTTCCCCAGCCCTTCCCCCTGAATGGATCAAGAACCAAAAATAGACGGGCCATGGCGTGTGCCACGGCCCGTCTATCAGGTGCAACCCTGCAATATTTCGTAGTGGCCGCTGCAGGAAAAGCGGCCAAAGAGGGTGTGATTAAGCGGTAACCTTGCTGGCTGCCAGGACTTCCTTAACTTGCGGCTTTTCCTTGATCCAGGGCTCGCCGACAGGGAGCTTGATGCCGGATTCGGCATACACCGTGACGGTCATCAGGTACAGTGCGGAGAAAGCGCATATGATCAGGTCATAAGCGGCAAAGGTCCCGGCAAGGGCGCTGCCGGCAAGCTCTTTCAGGTCAAGACCCACAAAGCCGAGGAGCAGGGTCAGGAAGATGAAGGCCAGCGTTGCGTGGTGTTTCATGGAGGCGATAAAGAGGATGAAGGTGAAGATAGTCCAGGCCACCAGGAAGAAGCCGAGATCGTGTGCGGTAAAGGCAAGGGTCGGATAGGCTTTGACCAACTCCGGGTTCTTCCCGAATATTACCATAAGACAAAGGGAGATCCAGAAAGCCCCATAACCGGTAAAGGCGCAGAAGCCGAAATTGTTGCCGGTTTTGAATTCCATCAAACCAGCAATGAGTTGTGCGGAGCCGCCAAAGCAGAGACCGAGCCAGAGAACTGGAGCGATACCGCACCAGCCCAGGTTATGGCATTGCAGAACCAATGTTGTCATTCCAAAACCGGCAAGGCCGACTACAGCAGGATTTCCCAATTTTACGTCACTCATTTCTTCCTCCCAATGTACTTATGTAATGTTTTATTTGCATCTTGCCCTAT
>Ga0187771_10000276_pt1 | contig 30072 bp, 27 predicted proteins | sample 0116_SJ02_MP15_1_FD_133139 | JGI IMG/M metagenome (GOLD analysis project Ga0187771, IMG submission 133139) | Tropical peat soil microbial communities from peatlands in Department of Meta, Colombia - 0116_SJ02_MP15_10_MG | ecosystem: Environmental > Terrestrial > Soil > Wetlands > Peat | place... | reverse complement strand
AGTATGTCGGGGGGAGCGAAGCTCAGGTTCGTCCTCTCTGCCTGGGAGCTGTCGCCATGCCTGACTCCGAGCCTGATGTCGAAGCGCTTGCACCACCACTGCATCCTGTCCAGCATGTCCCTGTTGAGCGCTCTTAGGGGCGTGATGTAGAGCAGCTTGGTCCCTTTCTCCCTCGATTCCCCCTCTCGGACCATAGCGTCGAGGATGGGGAGGATCGCAGCCTCCGTCTTGCCAGTTCCGGTCGGTGCCATCAGGAGAGCGTTCTTCCCCGCTCTTACGATGGGGACGAGCTTCTCCTGAGGGTCAGTGGGCGAATCGAAACCTCGCTCCTTTAACGCGGCCAGGAGAGGAGGCGATAGAAGTTGGAATGCATTCTGGCCCGACATCAGCTACCACTCCCCCGCTCTGTCCTGACCATGTCCAAGGAGAACTGAATCCTGGCCGTCTCCTCCAATAAGTTTGCCCCTCTCGAATCAACTCTAGGAGTCTCCCCTCGAAAGTGTTTCGTATCCCTGATGAAAGAAGGGCGTGGGCGGAAGCCCAATCGTCAGAAGGAGGCCCTTAGATGCGGGTTGGCGCCTAGGCGCGTCAGAGGGCCACTCGACATTCTCGCCTATGCTTCACTAATCTTGGACATCTGCATCGTGGCCATAACTATGTTCAGCATCATGGGCAACCACTCGCCCCGAAAATTCTTGGTGCCTGTGAACTACCTTCTGACTCTGGTCCGTCGTTCTTCGATACCCCTGTTCATTGTTCTGGTCTTGCTCAAGTTACAGGAACGCGAACATTATCATCTTCGACCACTTGACGGGGAGGTCACAGGGATGACCAACATCGTTCCAGGTTACCAGAACCTTGGAAATCGGCTTAAATAGCGGAGTATAACATACGTTATGGAAGACAAGTTGTCTCGCCTTATCAGCCCGTATGAGATAGTCGCAAAATCTGCGCTCCCCGCGCTCAGGGCGATGGTGGCGAGAAGGTTGCAGGATGATTTTCACCTTACACAGCAACAGGTTGCGAGGCGGCTCGGCGTTACCCAGGCCTCCATCAGCAACTACGCCCGCAAGACAAGGGGGATGATGGTGAACCTGGAGAGCGATGGCACCGTGGCCAAGGCGGCCGACAGGATAGCGAAGGAGCTCTCCTCTGAGCACCCGGACAACAGGGAGGCCCTGAGGTCCATGACCGAGATCCTGGACTACATACGCTTCAACCGGCTCATGTGCTCCCTGCACGGCGACCTGGAGCCCGGGTTCCCCACCGAGGGGTGCTACGCATGCGAAGGCAACTTCACCGGAAAGGATTTTGACAAGCTGAAAGTGGTAGTCGGCAGCTGAACTTGCTAGCCGAGCCAAAGCCAGATTGGCTGACGGTCAACCCACCCAAGGGCCAGAGCTATGCGAACCTGAAGGAACTCTTCGGCAACCTGAACCTTCACACTGTCTGCGAGGAGGCCCACTGCCCCAACGTCCACGAGTGCTGGGGGGGCGGGACAGCCACGCTCATGCTCATGGGGGACGTCTGCTCGAGAGCCTGCCGATTCTGTATGGTCACACCTGGCAAGCCTCAAGGCATGCTCGACGTGCTCGAGCCGGAGAACGTGGCCTTCGCGCTCTCCCAGATGGGGCTGACCTATGTGGTCCTCACCTCCGTTGACAGGGACGACCTCCCTGACGGCGGGGCTTCGCACTTCGCCAAAACTATTCGACTGGTGAAGGAGATAAACCCCAGCATGCTTGTCGAAGTCCTGATACCCGACTTTCAGGGAGAGATCGGCGACCTGAAGCAGGTGGTGGACGCGAGGCCGGACGTGATCGCTCATAACATCGAAACCACACTATCCCTTACGCCAACTGTCCGCGACCCTCGGGCTCAATACTGGCAGTCACTTTCGGTCCTCAGGAACGTGAAGAAGCTCAACCGCCACATCTACACGAAGTCATCGATAATGGTGGGGCTGGGGGAGTCCGAGGAGGAGGTGACCCAGGCTATGACCCATCTAAGACAGGCAGCAGTCGACTTCCTCACAGTGGGCCAGTACCTCAGGCCCTCTCCCAGACACCTCAAGGTGGTCGAGTATGTCGGGCCCGGGCAGTTCCAACGTTACAGGACAATAGGGGAGGAGCTCGGGTTTCGTTACGTAGCATCGGGCCCTCTCGTGAGGAGCAGCTACAGGGCCGGGGAGTTCTTCATACGCGCCGCCATTGAAAGCGAGGTGCCCCGGGGTCAGTCTTATATGGCCGCAAAAACGGAAAACGTCGATTGACGGAAGCTGATTTCATGAAGGGCTCCGGTTCGGACGCCCTTCCGCGGGTCTTCAGCGAAGCCGACTTCAAGTTCACCAAGCCCGAGGATGTCCTCTATCAGAGGCTCACCCCCGACGGGACACTCAGGGGCAAGGACCCTAACCTATCCCCTGAAACGCTCAAGAGGTTCTACGAGCAGCTGGTATTCGGCAGGCTCTTCGACGAGAAGGCGAGCAATCTCTCCACCCTGAGGGAGATCGGGACCTATGCACCCGGGAAGGGCCAGGAGGGGTGCCAGGTCGGGGCAGCAAACGCGCTCGAGAAGGGAGACTGGTACGTCCCCATGTACAGAGATTCTGCGGGGATGATGGCTTTCGGGATGCCCCCGAAGAACCTGCTGCTCTACTGGGGAGGAGACGAGAGGGGGATGCACATCCCTGCGGAGCTCAACATGCTCCCCATCGCGGTCCCCGTGGCTACACAGTTTCCCCATGCCGTCGGCCTTGCCATGGCCAAGCGCCTGCAGGGGGAAAAGTCGGTCGCCTACGCCGTCACCGGGGATGGAGGCACGTCCAAAGCGGATTTCCACGAGTCTCTGAACTTCGCGGGCGTTAACGGGCTCCCTGTCGTCTTCGGCGTCGAAAACAATCAGTGGGCCATATCTGTCAGGAGAATCAACCAGACCGCTTCAAAGACGATCGCCCAGAAGGCAGTTGCCTACGGCTTCGAGGGGATTCTTGTTGACGGCAACGACGTCATTGCCTCCTACGAGGTGACAAAGTACGCGGTGGAAAAGGCAAGGCGGGGCGGTGGCCCCACGCTCATCGAATACACGACCTACAGGCTGGGCCCTCACACTACCGCGGAACTCGTCTCAAACAAGCTGAAGGCACCGGACGAGGTCGCAGAGTGGGAGAAGCGCAGCCCCATCATTAGGTTCGAGAAGTACCTCAGGTCTAGGGGTCTCCTCGACGACAAGTCCAAGGAAGCCGTTGCTGCGGCGGCCCAAAGACGGATGGACGAGGCGGTGGCCGCCTACAGAGCCACCCCCGCCCCAGACCCCGCGACAATGTTCGAGTACACCTACGCATCTCCTACCGCGGCGCTCATCGAAGAGAGGATGGAAGCATTTGGGGGAAGGCCCGCCCATGTGGCTGAAGCTACAGAGCCCGCCTCCGCAGGGGGCAGACCCGGGGTCAACATCAGGAACGCGGTCAACATGGCCCTCCGTGAAGGGATGGCGCGGGACAAGAGGGTCATCGTCTTCGGGGAGGACGTTGGAAAGAACGGCGGTGTCTTCCAGGTCACCAGGGGGCTCCAGGACGAGTTCGGGGCAGATCGAGTCTTCGACACGCCTCTGGCCGAGCTCAGCATCGGCGGCCTCTTCGTTGGCCTTTCGCTCGGCGGCATGGTACCTGTGGCGGAGTTCCAGTTCGACAGCTTCTCGGTGCCCGCTTTCGACCAGATCTTCGGCCACGCGGCGCGGATGAGGAACAGGACGAGGGGGAGGTATGCTCCCAGGGGGGTCATCCGGTTCCCCTATGGCGCGGGCATCAGGGCCCCTGAGCTGCACTCGGAATCTCCAGAAGCATACTTCTCACACACGCCCGGCCTGAAGGTGGTCATCCCTTCAAATGCCTACGACGCCAAGGGGCTCCTCTCCTCGGCGCTCCTTGAGCCTGACCCGATCATCTTCATGGAGCCGAAGAAGATCTACGACTCGCCAAAGATGGAGGTGCCAGAACAGGAGTACCTCTTACCCATAGGTAAGGCGCGTTTCGCAAGGGAAGGGGCAGACATCACCATCGTGGCCTACGGGGCCATGATGGTCCCGACCCTCCAGGCAGCCGAAGCCCTGCAGTCAGAACGCTCGGTCTCGGCCGAGGTGATCGATTTGCGTACAATCTCCCCTATAGACTTCCCGGCCGTGCTGGCTTCGGTCAGGAAGACTGGGAGACTTGTCGTGGTTCACGAGGCTCCCAAGAACGTGGGTGTGGGTGCTGAAATTGCAGCCACGGTTGCCGATAAGGCTCTCGATTCTTTGAAGGGGCCGATTAAGAGGGTGACCGGTTTCGACACGGAAGTCCCTCTTGCGAGGCTTGAGGACTACTACGTCCCCAACAAGGAGAGAATCATGAAAGCCGCAACGGAACTCGTGAACTACTGACGTAATCTTCCACAACATATCGCGTTATCACTTTGTGGGCTGTTGTCAATGAGACTCCATACTTGGCTCCAAGTTTGCCATACGACAACCCCAGTTCCCTTCTATCACGCTCCATTGCCTTCATTTGGTCCCAAGTCAAACAGCGTTTTCGCCACCTTTGGCTAGATTTCGGGATGACCAATCCCATTTGTTTGGCATAAGGGATGTTTGTGGATTGTATGTCGGACGAGCGCTTGCCGTCCCTAACTGCTTGGTTCATGATTGAAATAAGCTCGTCTGCAGTGATTCGATTCTCCAGATAGTCGACTCCAGCTGCAACCTGTGTCAGCCTTCTTGTCCACATGGGGCAACATCAGTCCGAGGAGCTCGATGAGATTGCCGCCTTCCGTAACACTCAATTCGAAATATCTCCGACCGTTATTCCAAGCCTCTGCAAAGTGCGAGGTGATGCCATTCAAAGTGAGAAATGCTTCAAGATGCTTGAGGAGTTCTCTGTCTTGGTCTACCCAACTCGCTTGAAGATTCAGGGTGTAGGTTCCGATGTGTACTTTCAGAGCTCCATCTCCATCAAAATACCCCGAAACCTGTTCCCACGACGAGTACCCATGAGAATCAGAACTCTTTGCACGCCCCATTTCTTCCGTCGAAACTCGAGCTCCTCCCATTGAGTTCACCAGAGTTTTTAACCCCCCCGCTAACTTCACAATACTAGATGGAGTTCAAGCTGCCCGACTTGGGGGAAGGAATCACCGAGGGAGAGATCCTAAAGTGGATGGCCAATGTCGGCGACCAGATCAAGGAAGACCAGCCCCTCGTCGAGGTAATGACAGACAAGGTCAACGTCCAGATACCCGCTCCAAGGACCGGAAGGGTGCTCCAGATACTCGCGAAGGAAGGTGACGTGGCCAAAGTCGGCCAGACAATCATGGTCATAGACGACGGGAGCGGCGGTACCCAGCCGGTTTCAGGACCTGCCGCCCCCGAGCCTGTCCATGCCGTCGCGCCAGCCCAGCCACAGCAGGCTGCGCCTTCGCAGTCGGTCCTCGCCACCCCCGCCACCCGTAGGCTCGCCAGAGAGCTTGGAGTGGACATTTCACTGGTGAAAGGGTCGGGGGCTCAGGGGAGAATCACGGACGATGACGTAAAACGTTTCACGCCGGGTTCTCCCAGGGGGCCATCGACAGTATCTGTGGAGGCTCCGCGTCCGACCTCCCACGGTGCAGCTCCGAGAGAGGAATTGGTCCCTCTCAGGGGAGTCAGAAAGACCATCTCCGAGAGGATGCTGAAGTCGCTCCAGACGACCGCCCAGGTCACCCACGTGGACGAGGCGGACATGACAGAGCTCGTCCTGCTACGGGAAGCGTTCAAGGGAAGTGCCGAGAAGAGGGGGGTTCATCTCACCTTCATTCCGTTCATCATCAAGGCTCTGGTCCCTGCTTTGAAGGAGTTCCCTTACGTCAACTCGTCGCTGGACGAGCAGTCCGGGAACATTGTCCTGAAGAAGTACTACAACATCGGCATAGCCACTGACACGGAGCAGGGCCTCGTCGTCCCCGTGGTAAGGGACGTAGACAGGAAGGACATCTTCGAGCTGGCCGGAGAGATAGAGGCGCTCGCCGACAGGGCTCGGAAGGCCCAGTTGACTCTCGACGAGGTCAGAGGGGGAACGTTCACAATCACGAACGTGGGAGCCATCGGGGGTCTCTTCGCCACCCCCATAGTGAATGCCCCCGAGGTCGCTATCCTCGGCCTGCACAAGATAGCCAAGAGGCCCGTCGTCCGCGACGGCAAGGTCGAGATCAGAGACACAACCTACTTCTCCCTCAGTTTCGACCACCGCGTCGTCGACGGTGCATACGCCGCCAGGTTCACCTCTCGCGTCATAGAGACGGTCCAGGACACCAAGAAGCTCCTCTCTGAAGTGCTGTAGCACCTTCGCTCAGCAATGTTTAAGCCGATAAGCCGGCGCGAACCCAAGTCCGGCAACTTGATCGAAGCTGACGTAGCTATCGTCGGCGGAGGCCCTGGGGGGTACGTCTGCGGCATAAGGGCTGCCCAACTTGGCCTGAACACTGTGGTGATCGAAGCCGACAGGCTTGGCGGGGAGTGCGTGAATTACGGGTGCATCCCTTCGAAGTCCCTCATCACTGTGTCCAAGCTCGCGGAAAAGGTGAAGGAGGCTGAGAAGTACGGCCTGAAGGCGTCAGGCGTCTCGGTCGACTTCGTCCAGCTCCAGAAGTGGAAGGGGGAAGTAATTTCCCGTCTCGTCAGCGGCATCGAGCTACTTCTCAAGGGATACCACGCAACGATACTGAAAGGGGAGGCAGAGGTGGTCTCCAAGGACAGGGTGATCGTCACGACTGACAAGGGCAAGGAAGAGATCTCGTGCAAGAACCTCGTCCTTGCAACGGGAACGAGGACATCCAGCCTCCCAGGACTGGAGATCGACGGTGACCTCGTGATTGGTTCCAAAGAAGGTCTCGACCTGAAGAGCGCTCCGAAGCGCCTCATGGTTGTGGGAGGCGGGGCGATTGGCCTTGAGTTCGCGTCCATGTTCCAGAAGCTCGGCAGTGCCATAACCATCGTCGAGATCATGGAACAGCTCCTTCCGGGGAGCGATTTGGACCTGGTCCGCGTGGTTCATCGCAAGCTCGAGGGCCATGGCGCGAAGATCTATCTGAGGTCAAAAGTCATCGGAGTCCACAAGAAGGGCTCCGAGGCGACTGTCGAGGTCGAGACACCGGACGGGAAGGTCAACGTCGAAGTGGACAAGATTCTGGTGAGCGTCGGCCGCAAGCCCAGGACGGAGAAGCTGAACCTCCCCGCCCTCGGAGTCCAGACCGACTCTAGGGGGTACATCACAACTGACAGCAGGATGCAGACCAACGTTCCGGGGGTCTACGCGATTGGCGACTTGAGGGGGCCCCCTCTTCTCGCCCACAAGGCGTCAAAGGAAGGGGTGGTCGCCGCCGAGGTCATGGCTGGTATGCCCTCCGCGGCTGACTGGAAGGTAATCCCTGAGGCCGTCTTCTGCGACCCTGAAGTGGCAAGCGTAGGGCTGACCGAGGCGAAGGCCATCGAAGCAGGATACAAGGTGAAGAGGAGCAGATTTCAGTTCGCAGCCCTCGGGAGGGCGCTGACCGCCGGCGAGCCAGAAGGCTTCGTCAAAGTGGTCTCCAGCGAATCGGACGGTCTTGTCCTGGGAGTACAGATTGTCGGTCCCGAGGCCTCTGACCTCATCAGCGAGGTAGCCCTGGCGATAGAGATGGGCGCGACCGTGGACGACATCGCCCTCACCATCCATCCTCATCCCACCTTCCCCGAAGCGATAATGGAGGCAGCTGAAACCGCAGCCGGAAGTCCGATTCACCAACTCAAATCATGAACGGCTATCTGCTCGATTTCGGAAGGATGGATTACGGGAAGGCCCTTCAACTCCAGAAGGAACTAGCAGCCATGAGGGCGAAGGGCGAAATTCCAGACGCTCTGGTTCTAGTGGAGCACGACCACGTAATAACGCTCGGTCGGAAGACTACCCCGGCCAATTTCAAACCTCAGGACATCCCTGTGTTCGAGGTCGAGCGTGGGGGGGACGCCACGTATCACGGGCCAGGCCAGTTGGTTGGGTACCCAATAGTCCTGCTCATCGACCACGACGTGAGGCGACACGTTCGGAACATGGAGGATGCAATCATCCGGACGGCCGGAGCTTTCGGGGTAGCGGGCGAGCGGCTCGAGGGTCACCCCGGAATCTGGGTAGGCGGCAAGAAGCTTGCGTCCATCGGGGTCGCCGTGACAGACTGGGTGACGTATCACGGCTTCGCACTGAATGTCAACACCGACTTGTCCTATTTCGAACACATCCGACCCTGCGGCCTCGACCCGTCAGCCATGACCTCCATGCAGAAGATCAAGGGTCAACCTCTCCCCTTCGATGAAGTGAAGGCTAGGTTCGCGCGAGAGTACGCCGCAGTCACGGGCCTGGCCTTTTCTCACCAGCATCTCATGACTTCTGATTAGGCGACAAAGATTTAGCCCGCGTTGGGTCGGCTCTCCCCATGCCCAAGAAGAGGACGCATTCTGTTGTGAAGAAACAGACCAAGAAGATCACTTACGTAACACTCTTCGCTGACGAGAGTCTGAACCCGAAGTTCGACGATGCCCTGAGGAGGTTCGAATCGAAGCTCGGCCGCGCCTATCCGATGTACATAGGCGGCAAGGAAGTGTACTCCGACGCCGGCCAGTTCGAGCACCGGAGCCCCATAGACACCTCCATCGTCGTTGGGAAGTTCCAGGTGGGCACCCGTGAACACGCCAGACAGGCGGTCGAGGCTGCGAAGGACGGGTTCGAGGTCTGGAGCGCAAAGCCCTGGCTGGAGAGGGTGAGAGTGCTTGACAGATACGCCAAGCTAATCGACGAGAGGAAGTTCGACATCGCGGTCGCTATCACCTACGAGGTCGGGAAGAACAGGCTGGAGGCGCTAGCCGAGTGCTGGGAGGCCATCGACGCCGTCAAGTACTATTCGGGCGTCATGAGAAAGGAGAGAGGCTACACCATCAAGATGGGCCCCGGAGGCCCAGGAGAGCACAATCTCGACGTGCTGAAGCCCCACGGCGTCTGGCCGGTGATCTCCCCCTTCAACTTCCCGTTCATGCTAGCCAACGGAATGGCAATGGGAGCCCTGATTACAGGAAACTCTGTCATCCTGAAGCCGACAAGCGAGGCCCCGCTGACAGGGTACATGCTCTACAAGCTGTACGCGGACGCGGGGGTACCTGCCGGTGCAGTCAACTTCGTGACGGGACCAGGTTCCAACTTCGAGGATGAGTTTGTAACCAACCCCGGCGTGTCGGGACTGGCGTTCACAGGCTCCAAGGACGTGGGAATGCGCCTCTTCAGGAGGTTCCACACGGAGCAGGCCTACCCCAAGCCCATCCTCCTTGAAATGGGGAGCAAGAACCCGACCATAGTGACCGCAAAGGCTGACATTCCCAAGGCAGTCGAGGGGACCGTGCGCGCCGCCTTTGGTTACGGCGGACAGAAGTGCAGCGCAACCTCCAGGGTCTACGTCCAGAACCCGGTCAAGGACAGGTTTCTCACAGCCCTCAGGGAGAGGATCGCGAAAGTCTCGGTTGGAGACCCGAGGGCCAAGGAGACGTTCATGGGCCCTCTGATCAACCAGAAAGCAGTTGAGACATTCCAGTCTGCGGTGGCGACAGCGAAGCAGTCTGGAGCGCGCCTCATTGCTGGTGGGAACGTCATCAAGGATGGCAGCATGAGGAACGGCTTCTACGTTGCCCCCACCGTGGTCGCCGACCTGCCAGAAGACAACAGCCTGGTGAAGCAGGAGCTCTTCGTCCCCTTTGTCGTCGTCAACGGCTGCGATACCGTAGAGGAGGCGATCGACAGGGCGAACGCGACGGAGTACGGCCTCACAGCGGGAATCTTCACCAAGGACAGGAGGGAGCAGGACGAGTTCTTCGACGGCATCAAGTTCGGCGTCACCTACTCCAACAGGAGCGGTGGTTCCACCACTGGGGCATGGCCGGGAGCCCAGTCTTTCACCGGCTGGAAGGCCAGTGGTGTGACGGGAAGAGGCGTGGGAAGCCCGTATTACCTGCTGAACTTCCTCAGGGACCAGTCACAGACCAGAGTAGAATAGTCGAGAAGCGGCCTGCTACTTCAGCGGTACGTAGAGGCTGGAGCGGCTGGCGCCGATTCCAGGGGTTCCGTGCACCACCTTCTTGTTGGTGATGACGTACTCGCCCAGATACCTCCCTATCATTTCGGGCTTCACCTCGAGAGGTACGAACTCCCTCCCGTTGTGGACAGAGATGGTGAGCCCCACCATGGTAGGCAGGACGATCATGTCACGGGCATGTGTCTTGATCTCCCCCTGCAGCTTCCCGTCCTTCATGGCCCTGGCATCCTCAAGGAGCTTCCTCTTCTCCTCGGAGACCCCCCTGTTCAGTGACCGCCTTGCCCTAGAAGGGAGGAGCTCCAGCAGCGCCTCTGTGGACATCGAATTGAGCTCTTCGAGGGTCTTCCCTCTGTACCTGAACTCCTTCGGCATCTACTGCGAGACCTCCGCGCTGGACCTGGCCAATCTCTTTCTTCCCGTCTTTCTCGGCGCTATTAACCCTACTTTCCTTCCGGGGGGCGCATTCCTCGACGTACTGGTCGACTTGCCGGGGTGCTGGTGCCTCCCACCCCCGAACGGGTGGTATACCACAGCCATGGCTATGCCTCTCATCCTCGGGTAGACTCGTCCCGCCGCCCGCATGGCGTGGTGTCTCGCTCCCGCCGTAAGGAAGGGCTTCTCTCTCCTGCCGCCCCCTGCCACCTCTCCCAGGGTGGCCATGCACCTGTCGCTCACCAGGATGTTCTTCCCTGACGGTAGCTTGATTATCGCCCTGCCGTTCGCCTTCGAAAAGAGCACAGCCGAAGTCCCCGACGCCCTGACGAGCCTCCCCCCGTCTCCTGGCCTCAGCTCAATGTTGCAGATGCGTGTTCCTTCTGGCATGCTTGAGAGGGGCATCGCGTTCCCCTCATGAAGCTGCGCCGAGGGGCCCATGCTTACCTGCTGTCCCACCGCCATGCCTGCGACTGCAGGGACGTAGGCGTACCTGTCCCCCTCGAGCCTCAACTGAGCCAGCGGGGCGCTCCTTCCCCTTTCGTCCAGGATTGCGGATATGGTCGCGGCGCCGGCTGACGCTCCTCCAATCCTTGGGTACCTCACGGGCGCTATCTTCCCTTTCTTCGGTGCTCTGAACTGTATCCCTGCCTTCCCGCGCCTGCGCTGAAGGATTCTCTTACCCATGGTCTACACCAGCCCCAGCTTCGTAGCCAGCTCGGCCGCCTTCCCCACCTCTGAGAGACGGACGAATGCCTTCTTCCCCCTGATGGTCCTGGAAGTGTTCACTGCCTCCACCCTGACCTCGTAGAGGGCCTGCACCGCGTTTGCAATCTGGGTCTTGGAGACCTTGTCGTCGACTATGAAGCAGAGCTTGTTCTCCCTCTCGATTTGATCGAAGGTCCTCTCCGTGACGTAGGGCCTCTTCAGTATCTTCTGGGCGTCTTCGAGCCTCATTCTACGACGCGACCCCCTTGGTCCTTCCTTCGAGCGCACTGAGGGCCGATTCGGTCCAGATGGTGAGCCTGCCTGGGACGCCTCCGGGCGCGAGGTCCAGCACGCTTACGTCCTGCACCCGAGCAACCTGTACGCCTGGTATCCCGCCGGCAGCCTTCCCCACCCCTCTGTCATTGGTAATCACGATCAGTGGCCCCACCCCGCCCCTGTACGCTCTCCCTCTGAGCCGTTTCTTTCCGGAGTTCCGCTTGGTGTGGCTATCGACCCTTTCAAGTTCCGCTTTCAGGTCCACCCTTTCCAGGAACGAAATCAGCTCCGAAGTCTTCTCGACAGTCTCTATCTCGTCGGCCACTATCATCGGCAGCGAAGGCTTCTTCACCCTGTGGCCGCGGGCTTTCACAGCGTTCAGGCTGGCGGTGTATGCGATGGCTGAATCTGTCGCGAGCCTCCTCTCCTTCTTGTTCACACTAAAGTGAATGACCTTCTCAGACCTCGGTGGATGCGGGAGTCTCCCCTTCACTACGCTCGCCACGCCACCTGCCTGGCCTCCGCGGGAGTACCTCTCTCCCTTCACCCTCGGGATCCTCGAGCGGCCGGTGCCTGTGGGCGGGCTGTGTGTCTCGGCAGTTGTCCTTTCGCCCGCCATAGGGTCCCTTCCCTTTGGCTGGAACCCGTGGGACCCTACCAACCAAAAGACCCGCTTCACAAGGTCCGCCCTGAGCTCCGTGGTGAAGACTTCTGGGACGTCCACCTGACCTGCCGGCTTCCCGTTGAGCCCTACCACGTCTGCCTTCATAACTAGCGTTTCCTCTCCATTGTGCTTACCTCTATCACCTGTGGCGGAGCCTGACTCTTCACGACCCCCCTCTCCTTCATCCTCACCAGAACGAACCTACTCGCCGGCCCGGGGACCGACCCTCTGATTACCGCGTACTCGCCCACCACATTGCCGAAATGCACGAAGCCGCCGGGTGGAGTGACGGGGTTTGTAGTCGCGTTCCCTACCACCAGGATCCTCTTGCCAGTCTCAGTCCTCTGGTGGAACCCCATCTGGCCTGCCCTCGCGACGGTGTACATGACCGCGGCCGGGTGCCAGGGGCCTATGACTGCCACCGCCCTCACGCTCTTCCTGGACTTGTGCTGCTTCCGCTTCACTCCGAACCTGGTTATTGGGCCCTCGAACCCCTTCCCCTTCGTTATTCCAAGAACATCCACGTACATTCCCGCCTTGAAGACGTCAGTGAATTTCACCTTCTTCCCAATCAGGCCACGGACAAACTCGACCTGGGCCTTCAAGTCTCCACCCGAGACGCCGACCTCTAGGACGATCGGCTTCTTCTGAGACAGTCCTACGTCCCTGGGAACCGAAGAGACAACGGCAGCAACCCTCGTCGCCCTGTCAAGGGGGAGCTTCTCGTCCTGGGGCTGGTTGGCCTGTCTGACGTCCGCCAGTGCCCTGTCCTGGCCGTTTTCATGGCCATAGAGCCTCATGCCCACGACCTGAGCATCCGGGAGAGTGAGAACGCTGGACAGGTTGAACAGGGCCTTCCCGAAGTTCGGGGTCTTGGCCCTGTCGTCCACCGTTATGACATGGGCCGTCCCAGCCTTGTACCCTGGGAATCCGAGGAGAATCGGCTTCTCTCCTTCTACCTTGGGCCAGTTCCTTATCCTAGGGACGAAGCTTTTCGCTCGCCCTCTCGGGTTGTATGCAAGACTACCTCTACGGGGCGCTGAATACTTTCGGTGACCCAACTCACGCTAAACCTTTCCGGAGGGCCGTTTTGCAGTTCGCACTTAAGCTTTCTCGGCGCCGAGGAGGCTTACAATGCCCAGGCTGGCTAGGACCGCCTCCTCCGTCCTCACCGTCGCCACCTGCTGCTCGGGGAAGAAGTTCACCACGTAGTCGACCTTCCGAGGAAGGTCCGACCCCACCATGTCGAATAGTCCCCTCGAGGGAGATCCGAAAATCAGCTTCACGCCGTCCGTCCGCTGCAGTGAAGACCTCAGCCTCGTGAGCTCTTCCACCACCGGGGTGCCGAGTCTCGAAGTCGCGATCTTGAGGCCGTATCGGGAGTCGGAGAGCACCTCTGTGATTGTCTTCGTCTCTATCGCATACCCCCAATAGGAGCCGGCCCTATCCCTTGGAATAAGGTCGGCCAATGGAGGCCTTATCGAACTTACCCTCACCGTAACACGTCTCCCGGGCGGGCACTTCTGTCTAAGCCTCGGCGCGACGTCAAGCCCGATGTCTACAGTCCCGTCGGAATTGACCACCCCTTCCCGGACCTCACCGACCGGGAGTCTGACGGAAGGGACCCTTGGCTTGTGCGAAGGAATTCGGAGCGGCGGAAGCATTCCCGCGTACCTGAGTTCCTCGTCCAAGGGAAACAGCCTCTTCCTCAGGTACTGGGGAGTCTCCAGATACTCCATGACCTTCTGGACCGTCCTCCCCTCCCCTGGGGCCTTCGGGTCCTTGAACACCTCGATCAGATCGGCTCCGTAGATGGCGCAAGCTCTTGCGATAACGCCCAGCTTCGCCGTTTTCTCGCGAAGGGATTCCTTGTCCTCGAGCAAGGTGTCTGGGAGGGACACCGCGATTTTCTTCCCCATGAGCACCAACGATTTGCACGGAGAGGCGCGTTAATTCAGCTTTGTCCCGAGCCGTGACCTAAGAAATGCAACGCACATGAACGGGCCTCCGATGGGCTTGGACTCATGACTGAGGGGCGGGCAAAACGAAGAACCACCTGGATCTACTCGACCTTCCCCGTCTCCGTCGCCACGGGCCCCGTAGGCACCGTGGTCCAGCTCTACCTGATCTACCTTAATGGTCAGGCCCTCGGGACAATCTACGGCAGCTTCGCCACCGCAATCTTCAACGGCGTAAGCATCCCCGCGGCCCTATTCTGGGGGGTGGCGACAGATAGGCTCCACAAGAGGAAGTCGCTGGTGGCCCTTAGTTATGCCCTGATCGCCGTTGCCCTCGTATCATACTTCTTCGACAGGACAACCTATGGCACCATCTCAAGATATGGCGCTATTTCTTTCGTTTCCGTTGCCTCGGCTACCCCCCTCAACCTCCTCATAATGGAGACAGAGCAGAAGGGGAAGTGGGCACGCGCCTTCGCAAGGCTGTCGCTGATGATTAGTGCGGGGAACGTCATCGGCTACCTGATTAGCGCCCTGTGGACACAGTTCCTCCCGAACAGTCTGGTCTTGCTTTTTGTACCGCTTAGCGTCTTCGCACTCGCCTCGTCAGGAATGGCACTTGTCATGATTCACGAACCGGAGTTCGTTCTGGAAAGGGAGACGGTCGCCCTGAGGAAGCCGAGCCTCTTCAGCCGTCTCCGAGCCAACCCTGTGTTTTTCATCGGGATCCCTTCGGGTACGGACTTCAAGAGGGCATTCAGGGGACTCCGCACCGGCCTTCTGAGCTACGTCCCTCTCTTCTACGTCTCCACGACTCTGTTCTACCTGTCGGCAGGACTCTTCAACACGTCGTTCGTCCCCGCGATGCACTTCCTCTCTATGCCCGACCAGGAGGTCTTCGTCGTCATCTTGGCTGGGATGCTGGTGCAGACGCTCGCCTTCCAGAGGGCGGGGGAGTTCGTGAGCAAACGGAGCCTGATCACATCATCCATTCAGGGGCTCCTGCTCAGAGGGTGGTCCTACCTCGCCATAGGCGTAGCCGCCCTGCTTGTGACCGGGTCGCTCTTCGCGGTCTCAGCCCTTCTCTTCTACCCCCTCGCAGGAGGAGTGGCGTACGCGGTCTACTACACCTCGTCAAACACCATGATGTTCAACACGGTCAAAGGGAGAACAGCGGGGTCTGCCCTTGGGGTCTACTCGGCCGTCGTAGGGCTGGCAACAATGGCGGGATCGTTTGTGTCAGGCTTCATTTCGGTCTATTCGGGTTACTACGTCACCTTCGTCCTAGCCGGGGTCCTGCTTTTCGCAACTGTGGGCGTCGTTTCTCGCCTCCCACGCCCGTCGACCCCCGAGGAAGGGGTACTCCAGTAGAAGGACGGATTAGCCGCTCCTGTCGACGGGGGGTCTGAGGAGGCTCCCGGCGGATATCTTCTCCCACCTGAACCGTGTATACACGAGCCTCACCAGTACGTAGAAGACAAAAACTTCGGCGGTGATAAAGAAGCTCACAGGGTAGGGAGTGTAGAAGGAGAGAAAGAGTCCGAGCCATGTCGCGCCCAGTGCTATTATGACCGAAGTGGCGATAGCCCTAGAGGGCTTACTTGCAAGGTATTGTGCAGTCGCGCCTGGGGTCACCATGAGCGAAAAAACCAGCAGTACCCCTGTGACTTGAACGGAGAACGAGACAGCGCAGGCGACTATGGCCATGAAGGCGATGCCGAGTGCGAGCATTGGCATCCCCTTCGCTTCAGCGACGTCCTCATCGAGCGACGAGAAAAGGAGAGGTCTGTAGATCACGCCCATCCCACCGAGTATCAGAGTGCTCGCCACAAGAGTTTCAGTTACCTGGTCAGGACTGACCGCGAGAATCTCACCGAAGAGAATGGAGTAAGTTTCGGTTGCATAGCCCTTGTAGAGACTAATGAACAGCAACCCCAGTCCAAGGGAGAATGCAAGCACGATGCCTATCTGTGTATCCCGATTTATCGCCCTGCGCCCGAGGAGCGCTATGCCAAGCCCCCCAAGGTTCGAACCGACCAGGAGCCCTACCAGCGGAGGGATTCCAGACAAGACGGCCCAGGCGGCACCTGCGAAACCTATCTCGGAGAAAGCATGAGCCGTGAATGCGGACCGTCGCAACACGACGAAGTAGCCAGTCACTCCGGCCACGATGGCAGTCAGGGTCCCTGCCTCTATAGCATTCCTCATGAATGACCAGCACCATATGTTGGCCAGGTCTGTGAGAAGGTTCGGACTAAATCCGCTCGGGCAAGAGCTCATGGGATATCGCCATGGTGCTCTTCCACGCCGATTATGGCGACATTCCCATGCGGGTCCTTGAGAACCTCGACCTGGACCCCGTACAGTTGGGTAAGGGTTTCCGATGTGAGGACATCCTTCGGGGCCCCCGTGGCCATCTTTCCATTGGCGACATACATCACCTTGTTCATGTGAGGGAGAAGCGGATTGATGTTGTGGGCTATCAGCAGGGCAGTGACCCCTCGAGAGCGGACGACATTGTTGACGAGATGGAGGAGTTCGGTCTCCCTTCTGATGTCCAAGTTCGACAGCGGCTCGTCAAGCAGAAGGACTTCCGGATTGCTGACCAAGGCCTCGGCTAGGAATATTCTTTGTAGCTCCCCTCCTGACAGGGCCCCGAGTCTTCTGTGGGCCAGGTCCGAAGCGTCGGCAGCATCGAGCGCCGATAATGCTGCATCCCGGTCTCCGTGAGCGGTGGGGTCGAATCCCCACCGGGTCCCCGACAACCCGAGACGCACGAGTTCGAGGCACTCGACGTTTGTCTCGGTGTCGATGGTATGCCTCTGCGGGACGTAGCCGATGTGGGGGTTGCCCCTGCGGGGGGGCTCGCCGAATATCTGAATCGAACCGGCCATGGGACGCTGAAGCCCCAGGATTACTCGGAACAGGGTCGTTTTTCCGGCGCCATTGGGGCCCAGCACCCCCACAAACTCCCCCTTTCCGAACGAAAAGTTCGCGCCGCTCCATATGCTTCTTCCCTCGTACCCCGCGGATAATTTCTCAGCTGAAATTAGCCTCGACTTGCCTTCGACCGTAACGCCCTCCGTGACCAACTTAGCCATTAATCACTGCCCCAACGCTGCGGCGTTAAGCGCGTTCTGTAGCTCCCCCACCTCTCCCTGCATCCACGCTTGGAAAGTGTAGTTTGGTGGTTGGATCGTCTCCGAAATCCTGATGTAGGGAATCTCGTTCTTCGAAGCGAGCGCGAGGAGGCTTTGGATTAGGGGTGTTATCGTCTGCGCATTATAGACGAGAACTCTTACCGTCGAGTTGCCCCCATTCAGCTGGTTCTCGAAGGTGGCGATGTCCTGAGAAGACGGGTCATTCCCTTCGGCCACTGCCTCCATGAAAGCAGGCGGCGTGATTATTCTCAGTCCAGTTGCGTCGGCCATGTAGACGAAGATGCTCTCGGTAGAGGCCACGGGCGTCCCTGCGAACTGCTGCTTGACAATCGACTCTTGTCTCATGTACGATGTCCATAGGGACGAGTTCAGGTTGGCGTATTGTTGTTTGTAGTATGCTGAGTTCGCAGGATCAATCGCGACAAGGTCACTATACATCGTCCTGACAGTAGTGTTAACGTAAAGTGGGCTGTACCAGAAGTGAGGATTCGCATCGACAGGCTGCCCAAGGAGCACCTGCACATTGAGCACTGTTTGGCGGGGAGTGTTTGAGGCGGCGATTTCGTTCAAAGCCCACGTGTCGTAGCCAGCGCCGTTCACGATCACCATGCAGGCGCCCGCAATCGCCCTTGCATCCGCGGTGTTGCTCTCGTATTCATGGGGGTCTGTATTGGGGTCGTTGACAATGCTCGTCACATTGACATGGCTCCCCCCGATTTGGGATACTAGGCTTCCCCAGAAGTTCTCGGCCGCGACCACCTGGAGCGCGCCCCCAGAAGTTGAGCACGCTGGGGCCGGTGGCGGGACAAGATTGATGCCCGCATAGGCTGCTCCTGCAGCTACAAGTCCAATGAGGGCCGCCACAGCCAAGACCACTCTTTGGCGCAAGGAGCAGTGGATAGAGCGGGTCATTTATTAGGTATCTTGTTAGAACTTAATAGGAAACCTGCAAACATATTTATTCGGTTAATAACGGCCGTCATCTTATGCCAATAGTGAGCCTGTCGCTCCCCGATCAGATGGTGAAGGCGATGGATCAGATACAGGAATCCGTAGGCTTCTCTGGGAGGTCGGAACTTGTCAGAGCAGCGATCCGGCTGCTTCTTGAGGACACTAGAGCAAAGGATGCGCTTTCAGGGAAGGCCAATGCGGTGATTGTCGTGGGACACGCAAGAGACGACGAGGAGCCAGTCACGCGTCTCAAACACAAGTTCGGGGACATCGTACGGACACACGTCCATGTCAAGGTATCTCACGAGGACTGCGTCGAGGTTTTCGTGCTAGCCGGGGAAGGTAGGGACATCGCTGCAATGACGAAGGAATTCGAGAAGGAGAGGAAGATTCGGAGCGTAAAGCTCCTGCAAGTGTGAAGGTGGACCGGGGGGGACTCGAACCCCCGACCTCCCCCATTATGGGGTGGAGTCATGCCAAGGGGCTGGACGAGTGGCTCTGTATCCTACCGAACTAGACTACCGGCCCACGGGGTAGGACCAATCTGGCCAGTTCTAAGCTCTTACTGAGCCTCTTTCTCGGCAAGTGAATGAAATCGGTGAAAAACCTCACCTGGATTAGGCTCTTTTTCATCCTAAAGTACGGAAGCTCCTTGCGAACTTCAAGAGCAATCTGATCCACCCTGCGAATCCTTAGTATGTGTTCGATACAATTCTGTCTTGTTCGGCTGTAGAGCTTGCTCACTATTCCGTCGTTGTCATATTAGCCTACCATCAAAGATTAGCGGTGCCGAAAGCGACGGTATTGCGAAAGTGATTGTTCCTAGAAGACCTCACGCCAATGAATCCTTGCCCATCTCGGCGGCTTTAGGTGCGCAGAAACGGCGGTAGTCGGGCGTTCTCGCTTCTGGAAATCGTCTCCCGGCTTGAAATAGAGAAACGCTCGCTTGCTCCATGATTCAGCATGGAGGTGGTCCTGAAGGGTGAGGGCCCGCTGCTCGGGTGGCACGACCCCGACGAACAGAGGAAGTGGATCAGAGACAACAAGCCCAGGCGGATGACGGACAAGAGAACGGGTCTCAGTCAGGCTGTCTCCACGTTCGTCAGGGACGGCGACCTCTTGGCGATGGGAGGGTTCGGCCATGTCCGGGTCTCGATGGCTTCCATCTATGAGATAATCAGGCAGAAGAAGAAGAACATCACGCTTTCAGGGAAGACAGCGACTCACGATTGTGACCTGCTTCTCTCCTCAGGTGTCGTTAGCAAGATTGAGGTCGCCTACTCCTTTGGCCACGAACTAAGAGGTCTCTCCCCCGCCTCCCGCAGAATGGTTGAGCAGGGGCGGGTCCGGGTCCTCGGGGAAGTGTCCAACGCCGGAATTCAGTGGCGCTACAAAGCTGCGGCCATGGGGCTCCCCTTCCTCCCCGCCAGGGTGATGCTCGGCTCCGAGACGTTCGCGAAGAGCTCCAGCCTGGTCATCAAGGACCCATTCAGCGGAAAGAACCTGCTTCTTGTGCCTGCCTGTTACCCCGACGTATCGTTCGTACACGTACACAGATGCGACAGGTTCGGGAACTCCCAGATTGACGGAGTGAGCATAATGGACTGGGACCTTGCCAGGGCCGCTAGAAGGCTCGTCGTGACAACCGAGAAGGTAGTCGACGACGATGTCATCAGGAACGAGCCTTCGAAAACAATGATCCCATTCTATTGCGTTGACGCCGTGGTGGAGGTCCCCTACGGCTCCCACCCTGCCAACATGCCCTTCCTCTACTACTCGGACGAAGACCACATCGGCGAGTGGCTCAAGGTCTCCAGAACAGATGCCGGAGCCGAACAGTACTTCCAGAAGTATGTCTACGGCGCGAAGGACTTCCGAGGGTACCTCGAGCTAGTGGGGGGTCAGAAGAAAATGGATAGACTGAAAGAAATCGAGCTGCTAAAGGCGCAGACCACGGCGCCCTGGGCTGAGTGATGCGCTTGCAAAAGCAGTCCTTCTCTCCCGTTGAACAGATGGCCTCGGCCACCTCGAAGATCATTGAGGACGGGGCAACCGTACTCACGGGCTCAGGCCTTCCAATGATAGCGATGGCACTCGCCCTTCGGACCAGGACGCCCAACGTCACGATCATATTCGAGGCGGGTGGAATCGCGCCTCAGATTCCTGTCCTCCCCATATCCGTGAGCGACTCGCGAACATTCCACAGGGCGATAATGGCTACCAGCCTCGATTGCGTCATGAGCACAGCCCAACAGGGGTACGTCGACTACGGGATGCTCGGTGCCGCCCAGATAGATGTGTATGGGAACATCAACACCACCGCCATAGGGCCCTATCAAAGACCCAAGGCGAGGCTGCCGGGAAGCGGCGGCGGGAACGATGTCGGCTCGCTCTGTTGGAAGACGATCATAATCATGCAGCAGGACAAGAAGCGCTTCTCCCGCAAGCTCGACTTCCTCACGACGCCTGGGTACCTAGATGGGCCCGGCGCCCGGGAGCGGGCCGGGCTCCCAGAGGGGACAGGACCCTACCGCGTGGTGACCCAGCTGGGGGTCTTGGGGTTTGACGATTCGACAAAGCGGATGAAGCTGTTAGCTGTCCACCCGGGCGTTTCTGTCGAGGACGTAAGAGCTAACACGGAATTTGACCTGATCATCCCGTCGGACGTCTCAGTGACAAGCCTCCCCACCTCCGAAGAAATCAGACTTCTACACGAGGAGATAGATCCCTCGCACTTCGTCGTCAGATAACACATTCGCCTCCTACGCGCCAAGGCTTATCTTCCGACCCCCTGCGCCTCGAGGCATGTCGGTGCCGTTCGAGTCCTTCAGCCAACTAGACATCAGAGTGGGCAGGGTGATTGAGGTCGAGGAGATGCCACAGGCTAGGAAGCCAATGTACAGGTTGAAGATCGACTTCGGAGACGGCGCGCCGAAGCAGTGTGTCGCGGGGATAAAGGCGTCCTACACCAAAGAGCAATTGATGGGAAAGACTGTAGTCGCAGTGGTGAACCTTCAACCCAAGTCCGTGGTGGGCGTAGTCTCGGAGTGCATGATGCTTGCGGCCTTCGACGACGGCGGTGCTTCGTTGCTGTCGCCGGATAAGGAGCTGCCTCTCGGCACCAAGGTCGGCTGAGAATTCTCGGCAACCTTTTAACCTCGAGAAAAAGCGAGCTGAAACGAGCGGTGGTCGTCTAGCCTGGTCCAGGACAGTAGCCTGCCACGCTACTAACTCGGGAAGTCATGCGAATGACTCGAGAATTCAAATCCCGGCCACCGCATTCATGCATTTATGATTTGAACGCACGCAGTTAGGTGCTAGTATGAGGATGGTTACTCTGGGGCATGTGAGAATGGAGAGATACGAAGAGCCTGGTTCGACTCTGCCGGCTGTTTGACCCCCTGAGTAGCGCGTCAAACGGAATCCTTGATAAGAACCCGAACACAAAGTCGACCTCTTGGGTACCTAATCCATCTGTTTGAACCCCAGTCCGTCCTAACCATGATGCGAGGTCAATCTTCGCCCGGGTTCAGCCTTTCGTAAAATTGAAGCTTCACCCCCGGGAACGCTTCTGACAGATGGTGGGCGAAGTCCGAATAGACAGCCTTCTTCCCGGCCTCGATTTGGTCGTATACTTCCTTCTTCCTTTCAGGGTCAGTGTCGAGCGCGTTCATGCGAGCACGGTAATCGGCGAAAGACTCGCCTTTTCTTGGTCCGAGCTCATTGGACATGGCATTCACCTCCAATTCGATGGGAGGCTGCACCGGTCGATGCTTCCTCCTGTAGGAGAACTCTGTAAGGAACGAGAGCTTTTCGTTCCTTCCATGAGAAGTGATTTCGATGGTCCGGACAGACTCGCCATTTCTTCTGACAAAGTCCGAACATGTTTCGACCGCTCCCTTAAGATCCATCCTCGCCTGGGCTTTTCCTGTAGGAAGGGCTTCCCCATTGACGCTAATCTGGGTGGGGCCGTCCAGCCCTACGGACCGGAGGAACGTTTCGGCGCCGCCGAGGAAAGTGGAAGGCGAAAGGGTCTCCACGCGCACGTGAAAGGAATCCTCTATCTTCTCGTACCATCGCTCTTCTTTGCCCACCGACTCGATTAATCTGGTATCCTCTCCTCGCGGAAGCTCTTCTTCCTTCTCTTTCATGGCCGCTGTCATGTCGATGACGAAACCAAGTTCCGTCGCCCCGCCACCTCCCGCACTGGAACTGGCTGCGGCCGTCCAGAACGACATTGGCAGGACATCGTTCCACGTCTGACCAGCCGTACTGTGCGCAGATTGGTCGTGGGACATGTTCCTATCCGTGCTGGACTCGTTTTTAGATTTTCAGCGACTTAATTGGACACCTTGTTCGGGGTGTCAGATGGGGCAGGCTCCCCCAAACTGACATTCAGGGCGTGGGTCTGGCGTGGAATTTGAACCTAATGAGGTTCAAAATCCGACCGCCGCAGTCATTTCACACGAAATGACGTTGTCCTTATTCTCTCTCTAAAGGGAGTCGGCCAAGGTGGGTGTGAATCTGGACAAACGACGGAGAAGGAGGTGCTACGAATACTACTGGCGCATAACGACTGAGGGGGCGGGAAGTCGATGACGAAGCCTTCGGACTGACGCTCAAGGTGACGGAATAGCCATAATAGACACCCGGTCTCATTTCAATCCGAAGTTGCCGAAGATATACTGGATGACAGGCTACAACATCAGAATCGGCATGGCGGGAGCATTCCAGAAGTTCTTGGCCTCCAGAGCATTCAAGAAAATCTGCGCAGACATCGAGAAGGAATCAGGCATGAAATACGTGGTGACCTACGGAACAGTCCTCCCGTCCTCGGGTGAAGAGGGCGACTACGACTGCTATGACATCTGGGAACTGCCCAACCGAGCAGCCATGGACAAGGTCGGCGGACCTGCGGTGGCAAAGCTCGCGGAGATGACTTTCAAGTACATCGAACCGAGGCCTTCAAAGAGCGTTGTCCTACGAAAAGCCAACGAAGCCAAGATCATCTGGGAACCAAAGAAGTAGAGCCTGACCTCCGTTTTTTCTCGAACCCTAGCGGAGCTACTCATAGACTGTTTGGCGACGTCCAGCCGATACCTTGAAGGATAAAATAGGAGGTTGAATCCGGACCCGCTGAGGGCTTATCAGGGGCAGGGGAAGGAGGTAGGTGAATGGAATAGATGACTCGAGTAATCGGGAACAGCTACCTTAGTGTCGAGGATGTGGTTAGTGTCGCCAGGAAGAACGAGAAGGTCGGGCTATCCAAAGAAGCCAGGGAGAAATTGAAAAGATCTAGAGCGGTCGTGGAAAAGCTCGTCGCGAGAAGAGAAAGGCTCTATGGAATCTCGACCGGCATCGGAGAGTTGTCCGAGGTCTTCCTCACTCCAAGACAGGTAAAAGACTTTCAAAGATACATTGTCTATAGCCACGCTGCCGGTTGGGGCGACCCTGTGGCCGTTGACGACGCAAGAGCTGCATGGCTTACAAGGGTAAACGTCCTGTCAAAAGGCTTCTCCGGACTCAGGCCAGTTATTGTTGAGACCTTGGTTGAAATGTTGAACAATGGAGTTACCCCGGTGATGTGCCAGAAGGGATCTGTCGGAGCCAGTGGAGACTTGTCTCCGCTTGCTCAGGGGGCACTTGTCCTTATTGGAGAAGGAGAGGCGTTCTACCGTGGTGAAAGAATCAAGGGCAAAGAGGCGATGGATCGGGCGGGAATCAAGACAGTGTCATTTGAGGCTCGGGATGGGCTAGCCACAATCAACGGTTCTAACCTGGTAGCTGGCATGGGATGCCTTCAGATTCATGACGCAGACATTCTGATCAAGACGTCTGAAATCGCGGCGGCTATGACTCTTGAGGCCCTCTTGCCGAACATGCTTGCATTTGACGAAAGAATTCATCGCGTACGAGGGTACCAGGGGGCCATCGATTCTGCCGAGAACATCAGGAGAATGGTCGTCGGCAGCGAAATACTAAGACAGAAGCCCAAGAAAGTCCAGGAGTCTTACAGCCTGCGGAGCACGCCTCAAGTCGTGGGGGCAGCAAAAGATACCCTCGGGTTCGCAAGGAAAATGTTCGAGACGGAGATAAATGGCGTGGGCGATAATCCGTTGTTCTTCGAGGACGAAGGAGGAATCTCTCTCACAGGCGCGAATTTCCAGGGCACACCGCTGGCCTTTGCCCTCGAATTTCTGGGAACTGCTCTCACGACAGTCGGTGTAATCTCCGAGAGAAGGATGAACAGGCTCGTTAACCCGAACCTGAACATGGGCCTTCCTGCATTTCTGACCAAAGGGGCCGGGATGTTCTCCGGCATGATGCTTGCTCAGTATACAGCGGCGTCATTGGTGTGCGAGAATAGGGTCTTGTCTACGCCCGCTGCAACGGGCTCAATCCCCACAGCAGCAGACCAGGAGGATTTTGTGAGTATGGCGATGACCACCGCTATCAAGACGAAAGAGATTCTGAAGAATTCCAGTGCGATAATTGCCGTCGAGCTGATGGCGGCGGCCCAAGCCCTGGACTTCAGGAGGCCATTGAAACCCGGCGAGGGAACTCAGGTAGCCCTTGAAGTCATACGAAAGCATACGAGCCACCTGGAAGAAGACAGGCCCTTGTACCCGGACATCATCAACCTGTCAGAATCCGTGAAAACAGGCGAAGTTCTGACTGCTGTCGAACGGACTCTGGGCAACCTGAAGTAGCGTATTCCAGATGTGTCTTTGGCGAAGCAAACGCTAGGCTGAAGGCCGTCCCGGTGTCTCGTTTCAACTCACTAGAAAGCCTAAAAGCTCTATGCACACGGTTCGCGTCTACGATTAGTTTTCTGGACGAGGCGACGGAGCTGGAAGGCTACCTCATCAGAATCAGACGGAGAATACACGCCAACCCTGAACTCGCTTATCATGAACAGGAGACCGCAGCCTTAGTCGCCGGTGAGCTGAAACGCGCCGGCATACGGGTGGAAACCCGGGTCGGAGGTACGGGAGTGGTCGGGGTCCTTGAAGGAGCTGCCCCCGGCCATACTGTCGCCCTCCGAGCTGACATGGACGCGCTCCCCCTCCAGGAGCTTTCGGGCGAAGAATTCGCGTCGAAGTCCAAGGGGGTCATGCACGCCTGCGGGCACGACAGCCACGTTGCAATGCTCCTTGGGGCAGCCAGAATCCTCGCAAGTCATCGAGATGATTTGAAGGGCGCCGTGAAGTTCCTCTTTCAGCCAGCCGAGGAGGCGGCGGAGAAGGGGGGAGGGGCTAAGCCAATGATTGTAGCCGGTGTGATGGAGAGGCCGAAGGTCGACTATGTCTTCGGCCTCCATGTCTTCTCGAACTTCCCCTCCCGGACGTTCGCCCTTCGACCTGGTCCTCTGATGGCGGCGTCAGGTACGTTCAAGATTAGAGTATTGGGCAGGGGCGGCCACGGGTCGGCTCCCCATCAGACCGTTGACCCCGTCTTCGTGGCTGCCCAGCTGATAACCGCGCTGCAGGCGATCAGGAGCAGGATGGTCGACCCTGTCGAGCCATCGGTAGTCTCCGTGTGTTCCGTTCACTCCGGCACAAGGAACAACATAATCCCAGACGACGCGATGCTCGAGGGGACAATGCGAACGGTAGACGATTTCACGAAGAGGCGCGTCGCATCCCTCATCAGGCAGATTTCATACTCTGTTTGCAGGACATTCGGAGCCCGGTGCGAGGTCGAAATTGAAGACGCGTACCCCGTGACAGTGAACAACCCTGGGGTGGAGGCAGAGGTGTTCAGCCTCTTGAGCACAATCCCTGGAACGAAGACGGTGGAGGTCCCACCGCTCCTCGTGGCCGAAGACTTCTCATTCTTCCTCAGGAAGGCCCCGGGGACGTACTACTTCTTGGGGACTCGCGACGAGAGCAAGGGGTGCGTGAGCCCTAACCACAGCTCGAGGTTCAAGGTGGACGAGGATGTCATGAAGTACGGCGCCGACTCCCTCGCACTCCTCGCCTTCGAGTTCTCAGGCCGGGGTGTTCGCTAGCCGCTTATCCTCCCCTTCTCGGCGACTAGCTTCCCGTTCTTGTAGACTCTCTCGGCCAAATTCACACCGTAGTGGTAGGCGAAGTGCTTGTGGTTCGGCGCGTCGAAGACCACGATGTCTGCCTGCTTCCCAACCTCAAGGCTACCAACCTTGTCCGCCCTTTCGATGGAGTGTGCCGCGTTTATTGTGGCGGCGACCAGCGCCTCGGCAGAGGTCATTTTCATCTGGAGCGTGGCTATGCTCATCATCATCTGCATCGACTCACACATGTCGGCTGCACTCAGGTCCGTTCCCAGGGCGACGGGGAGCCCAGCGTCGATTATCCCTCTCGCGTCCGCGTACGTGCCCAGATATGCGAAAGGAGTAGTCGGAAGGAATGTCCCCATCACTCCGCACTGCACCAAGCCTTTGATTTCATCTTTCGGTGTAAATATCAGGTGGTCGGCTGAGACAACCTTCAGTTCGCTCCCAAGGCTCGCTCCCCCACTGTGCGCGAGCCAGTCAGCGTGTATCCTGAGTTTCATTCCCAACTTTCGTCCCGTCTGCAATATCCTTCGGGTCTGGTCAAGGTTGAAGTAGCCCTTCTCGCAGAACACGTCGCAATACTCTGCTAGCTTCCGCTTCGCTATCTCCGGGAGCCACCTTCTGACGATGTCATCTGTCAGCTCGTCCACTCTGTTCTCGTACCCGAAAGGAATCCCCTGTGCCAGGAAAGTCGGGACAATGCCCATGGGGTGGATTTTCGCCAGCTTCGCAATTATCTCGAGCTGCCTCGTCTCGCCCTCGAAGGTCATCTCGTAGCCGCTCTTGGCTTCGATAGTCGTCGTCCCGTAGGCTAGCATCCTGTCGAGGATTCTCCCCGTTTTCTCCATCAGTTCCTCGGTCGAGGCCTCGCCGGTCTTTCTGAGAGTGGTAGGCATCCCCCCACCTTTCCCCTTAATCTCCAGGTAGGGGATACCCTTGACCGCCATGTCTTCGAGCTCTCCCTCCCTTGAGCCCGCAAATACGAGGTGGACGTGAGGGTCGATAAGGCCCGGGGTGACCAGCTTTCCGCTCACATCTACGACCTCGAAGCCGCGGCCAATCTTGCCAAGGACTTCACGCGTTCTTCCCACGGCGACTATCGTGCCGTCGTCGACGGCTACCGCGCCATCGTCGGTGAGCCCCAGGTCGTTCATCCCTTCTCTGACCCTTGGGTTCCCATTCCGTCCTCTAAGAGTGGCCAACTCGCCTGCGTGCACCAGGACGAATCTCGTCCCTGTCAGCGTGCTTCCCCCTCCGCCCTAGACGTCAAGGTACTTCTTTCGCTCCCATTCGTGGACGGCGGTGTTGAAGTCTCTCCACTCCCTCCTCTTGGTCTGCAGGAACTTGTCGCAGAACTTCCTCCCAAGACTCTCGCGGAGGTACCTGTCCTTTGCCAGCTCGTCCAGGGCCTCTCCGAGGTTAGCCGGGAGGACACCGATGCCCTTCTCGGTCCTTTCCTCCTCGGTCATGTGGTACACGTCCTCTTCCGTGGGGCGTGGCGGCTCGATCCTCCTCCTGACGCCGTCCAGGCCCGCCGCCAGGATACCTGCGTAGGCAACGTAGAAGTTGCACGACCCGTCGGTCGGCCTGTATTCCACTCTGGATCGCATCCCCTTCCCCGGGGGGATCCTGAGGAGGACGGACCGGTTGTACCTCGCCCACGAAAGGTAGACCGGTGCCTCCCACCCCGGCACCAACCGCTTGTACGAGTTGACGGATGGATTCGTTAGGGCAGCGAGTCCCCTGGCGTGGGCCAGCACACCTCCTATGAAGTTCAACGCCGTCTTGCTGACGCCATACCTTCCCCTCTCGTCATAGAACATGTTGTTCCTCCTGCGCTCGTCAGTAACGCTCAGGTGAGTGTGCAGCCCGGCGCCATAGCCGTCATGGAATGGTTTCGGCATGAATGAGGCAATGAGCCCGTTCCGCGCCGCTGTCATCTTCACCACCAACTTCACCAGGTAGACCGTGTCGGCCATCCGAAGGGCGTCGGCGTACTGAAGGTTCAGCTCGTACTTGCCAGGCGGAACCTCGTGGTGGTGCTTCTCGACGACGACTCCTGACTCCTTCAAGTTCCGGACGATTTCGAGCCTTACGTCGATGCCCTGGTCAGCCGGGGGACTCGAGAGGTACCCCCCCTCATCCTGCCTCCGTAGGTTCCCCGTCTGGTCCCTAGAAAAGAGAAAGTACTCGATCTCACTGCAAGCATTGTATGTCGCGTTAGCCCCGAGGACGTTCTTGGATTCGTGGATGACCCTCCTGAGAACGTACCTGGGATCGATTTCGAAGGGCCGATTTGAGTCCGGCTCGTACAGGTCGCACATCATCCTCCCCACTCGCGACTTGAAGAGGCCGGACGGCAGGGCTGTCAGCGTGCCGAGGTCAGGGACCAGCTTGAGGTCGCTTCCGCTTATGTCCACCATGTCTACGGAGGAGCCGTCCATGTGTATCCCCTCCCCGGCGACCCTTGAGACATGGTCCGCGGGCACCCAGAGGGAGTGCAGCCCTCCCGAGAGGTCAGTGAACTGCAATGCCACGTCCTCCAGTCGTTGCTTCTGAACAGCGGCCTTCACTTCCTGAATCCCCATTCCGGCGTCGTCAGGGGTGACTGGTAATTTATCCTATGTCCCAAAATCCGGAACCATCCAACGGAAGGTTGGTCCCTGCCGAGCCCGATAGGCGCGCAGAGTGAACTGTTATATCGCTACCCCGCTTACAAAGGCGCCATGCAGACGCACGTCGTGAGGGCTCCCAGGGGCAACGAAATCTCATGCAAGAGCTGGCACCAAGAAGCTGCCCTCAGGATGCTGATGAACAACCTTGACCCCGAGGTGGCCAAGGATCCCGAGCATCTGATAGTCTACGGGGGCACCGGGAGAGCAGCGCGGTCCTGGAAGGCCTTCGACGCTATCGTGAAGTCTCTCAAGACGCTGGAAAACGACGAGACGCTTCTCATTCAGTCGGGGAAGCCGGTGGGGGTTTTCAGGACGACCGTCTCGGCTCCGAGAGTTCTGATTTCAAACGCCATGCTCGTGCCCAAGTGGGCCGACTGGGGCTACTTTCGAGAGCTCGAAGAAAGGGGTCTCACAATGTTCGGCCAGATGACGGCAGGGAGCTGGATGTACATCGGCACCCAAGGGATACTCCAGGGGACATACGAGACACTGGCGGCAGTAGCCACCAAGCACTTCCGGGGCTCGCTAAAGGGGAAGGTGGTGCTCACTTCGGGGCTCGGAGAGATGGGGGGTGCCCAGCCTCTCGCGGTCACAATGAACGACGGCGTCGCCCTCGTTGTGGAGGTCGACCCGAGGGCGATACAACGGCGCCTGGACAAGAAGTACTGCGACGTCATGGTGAAGGACACGTCGGAAGCGATTGGAATGGCTCGGGACGCGGCCGCGGAGGGAAAGGCGTTGTCCATAGCCCTCCTCGGAAACGCGGCCGAGGTTCTCCCCGAGCTGGTGAAGATCGGGTTCAGACCGGACGTCTTGACCGACCAGACGGCAGCCCATGACCTCCTGGCAGGTTATATCCCCGAGGGGCTTACCGTGCAGCAAGCAGCAGACCTCAGGGCGTCCGACCCCAAGGAGTACGTGGCCCGCTCTGTGGCCTCCGTCGTCAAACACGTCAGGGCGATGCTTCAAATCCAGGATGGCGGAGCGATCGCCTTCGAATACGGGAACAACATCAGGAAGATGGCGAAGGAGGCAGGGGTGGACGACTCGTTCAGGATTCCAGGGTTCGTCCCCGAATACATCAGACCCCT
>Ga0187771_10000274_pt1 | contig 30122 bp, 30 predicted proteins | sample 0116_SJ02_MP15_1_FD_133139 | JGI IMG/M metagenome (GOLD analysis project Ga0187771, IMG submission 133139) | Tropical peat soil microbial communities from peatlands in Department of Meta, Colombia - 0116_SJ02_MP15_10_MG | ecosystem: Environmental > Terrestrial > Soil > Wetlands > Peat | place... | reverse complement strand
GCCAAATCGAATCATGCCTATTCTCTGACCTCTCGTGAGCATTTCGTTTTGCTTAACGTAGCACACGATCCTTCTGATCACTGCACCTGAGATTTGCGTGACGACTACGTTCCCAAGCCGCGTTCGAATCGTTATACTGTTCCTTTCATTTTTATCTGACTCTTTGTGAAAAGCGGGCAATCGCGCCCCTTTATGGTAACGGATATCGATGACTTCACCGGCTACTGGGGATCTGTTGACGTGCACGTTGTGGATGTTCATGAAGATGCTCAACTGGTTGCCTTGCATCTTGAGCACTCTCCCATCTGCGGGACTTAGCACGTCGGTTGCGTTGTGGCTTTCAGCTAAGCGCTCAGGATCTCTGAAGAAAAGAAACAGAAACAGCGTAACTATGATACCAAGAAAAGCGTACGGAGTAATAAATCCCAGTAAGACGGTCATCGCGCACGAGCCAGCGATCCAGTATTCAGATCCCTCAGCTGGCACGCATGACGCCCTCCTTTAGCAAATCGAACACGCTCACCACCATATCTAACAATTCTGGAAGCGTCAGGAATACGAGGTAAGAAATCAGGATCAACGCAACCACCGATCCAAATTTCGAAATTATGTCGTGCGACACGTAGAAACTGTTCTCCGGTAATCCAAACCATTGGTTGCCGGTTGCGGTCAACACAAAGGCGTTGCGAAGAATGTTCAGGATGTAAATTGTGGGTATGGAGATCAAAAATGCCGCTAATTTTCTACGCGGAGGGGCGGAAACGCATGATATTACTCCTAGGAACAGCGCGATGCTTTCAATACCTGTACAGCCGAGAATAATTTGAACAGGGGCGCCGTTAAGCGTGAGCACGTTCCAGTCGGCCTGGATTGCCGGTATGCCTAAAAAGTGAAGCGTCAAGACAGTTTGCGATGCGACCGCGGCGATTAGTGTGTGGTTGAGAGCCGAAAACTCTGCAAAGGAGAAGTAGAATATGCCGCCTATTGCCGCGGCTTTGGTTAAAAGTAGCGTTAAGTCGTCGGCTTTTGTCCACATCATAAAGGCGACGTAGGCACAGAAGACAGCAACGAGTACGGTTACCAAGACGTTGAAGTAATCATCTATTGCGAGATAATAGATAGGTTGATATGCCCAGTGCAAGGCGAAAAACACCCAGCCAGCAGTTCCGACAGGATACGCAACCTTGCGCGGCGCCGCCGTTGCTATTATGAAAAGAACGAGCGCTATCCACAACAAAGTCTGCATGAAATCCACCGACTGGCCGTACGACCAAACAGTTCACATCGCCTTATAATAAAACTCTCATATAACCATTTTGACTACGTCCTTTTGCGTTTTCTTTGGATCAGTGGTCAGAATTCTGCCGGCATCGTGGTTACGGCCTACCTATTTATCTCACAAGGGACAAAGCACTAACTGGTCAAAAGTGCCGCTAAATCGGTATCTGTGAGCTTCAATGGAATTCTGTCCAAAGTGTAAGAGCATAATGGTGCCCGAAGAAGGCGTGGTGACGTGTCGGACGTGTGGTTTCTCAAAAGCGAAATTGAACCTCGCGCGAACGAGGCACGTTCACGAAATAGCCCGCAACACGCGAAATATATTGGTGATCGAGGGCGAATCAGACGAAGGTAAACCTACGATCAAGGCTCATTGTTCCGAATGTGGGAACGATAAAGCCTACTGGTGGCTCAGGCAGCTGCGCTCCGCAGATGAAAGCGAAGTACGATTTTTTCGCTGCACGAAATGCGGAAAGACTTGGCGAGAATATGACTAGTGGAGCACGCGTTCAAGGGGGGTGCCTCACTCGAAGGGCACCCAAAAATAGCGACGTTCGTAGCTCGAGCCGATCAGGCGCAGATTGAAACCGCGCCGCGAGCTTTCAAGTTTCGAAATGGACATTGAAGTCGTTCTGGTCAATCCTGTTTACGAGGGAAACGTGGGAGCAGTGGCCCGCGTTATGAAGAACTTCGGTTATTCGCAGCTCTCCCTGATCGACCCGTGCGACCTTGGCGATTTTGCTCACGCGATGGCATCGCATGCCCAAGACATCCTCGAAACGGCGCAGCGTAAGACGCTTGAGGAGGTTTTGGATGCTTCTCATTTGGTGATAGGAACAACCGGCATAGCAGGGTCTAGGGCTAGTCTTAGGGTGCCCTACCAGCTCGCGAACCTCGGTGCCAAGCTGTCTGAAATGAACGGTCAGGCCGCAATACTGTTTGGCGCCGAGGATCAAGGGTTGTCCAACAGAGTGTTGCAAGAATGCGACATGATCGTGAGGGTTGAAACAAGCGGGAAATATCCAGTAATGAACGTTTCGCACGCTGTGGCTGTAATACTACACAACGTCGCTAGCGTGACGACAGCCGAAAAGAAACGAACCGTTGCAACGCGCGCGGACTTGGACAGATTGCTTCAGCACGCGAGTGAACTCCTCGAAGCAGTAGACTTTCCGCCTCACAAGCGGCGCCGCGTCTTGCTGAACCTTAAGCGCATTTACGGCAGGGCAGAACTGAGCAGTGCAGAAGTGAGGATGCTGAGGGGCGTACTGCGTAGAATAGAATTGAGTCTCAAACGATAAGCTCATCGAGATGTGTTTCAAGAATCGGGCCCAGTTTTTTTATCACCTCGTCTGAAATAGCCTCTTTACTCGTCACTATAGCATCCTTGAGCGCGTGCCTACACGCGCACTTACCGTCTTGCGTTGGGAGGTGAGGCACGACTTCCTCGATGATTCTTTGTGTGCTCGCCGCATTTTTTTTGACATTGCTTATGACCGTATCAATGGTTACCTCTTCGTCGCGCCACGCGTCATAATCAGTAACCGTGGCCAGCATACTGAAGCACATCTCTGCCTCTCTCGCGAGTTGGGCCTCAGGCACTGCGGTCATTCCTATGACGTCGAAGCCCATATGTCGATAGGCGTTCGATTCTGCGCGGCTCGAAAACCGTGGGCCCTCGATGCACACGTACGTGCCGCCACTTTTGACTCTGCATCCCACCTGTTCCGCCGAGCGATGGAGTTCGTTTGACAGATCGCTACAAAACGGATCCGCGAAGCTTATATGGGCGCAAATATCTTCAAAAAAGGTATTTGGCCGCAGCTTGGTGTTATCAAATAGTTGATCGGGAACGACGATTTGAAGGGGCTCTATATCCTCTTTGAGACTGCCCACCGCAGAAATGGAGATAACGTTCGTGACGCCCAAACTTTTGAGCGCGTAAACGTTAGCTCGATAGTTGATTTGGCTTGGCGAAAAACGATGCCCTCTTCCATGTCGAGCCAGAAAGGCGCAAACCCTTCCTTTCATCACTCCGATGACTATGGCGCTTGATGGGGGGCCAAACGGTGTACTAATTGAGAGCGCGGTCGCGCTCTCGAGAGCATCAGAGTCGTAAAAACCAGTGCCACCTATAAAAGCAATTTCAGCGTTCATTGAGCTTCCAGCCTCCTTCTGTAGAGGTTAATTTCCCCCGCCTTTGCATCTCTTTCAAGATCTCTGGGAGGCGCCCAGGTTGCGCTATATCCAAGTGGATTGGCTCGATCGAGAACCAACGGTAAAGCCCTGCCTTGATTGACTTTTCGGTCCACACATCTTTTCGCTCTTGTGCCATGAGCTTCGCTGTGAGGTCAATCATGTCTTCAATGAAATTCCATGGATACACCACCCACGTCCAGTTTTCTAGAAACTCAGCAAAATAGTCAGGCACGGTTTCAGAAGTGAAGAGCAGCTGTAACACCCCAGTCCTACAATCCCCTGGGTTGAACTCTTTCACGTATGTCGAAGCGTGCAGGAGGCTTTTTCCCGTATCTGCGATGTCGTCCACGATAAGTACCTGTTTACCCTTCACCATCTCTTCTGTAATCGGGTATCGAACTTTACACTCATCACCCAAACGCGCAGTCCCCACGTAGTGTTCAACTTTGAGGCTGATCAAATCTGAAATGCCGAGAAAATCGCAGACCATGCGGCCTGCAAACCAGCCTCCGCGTGCGAGCGCCACGATGATATCTGGCTCGTATCCTGATTCTATGACGATGGATGAGAGATCGCGGCACAGGTCATAAATGTAGTTCCAATTCGTCACCGTGCACTTAATCTTTTCAGGAATGGCCATGGATCATCGGTCGAGAAATCATAATATTTATTTTTACCTATTCTATGTAGTAGTGAGATGAAAAAGGAATATCATGTCGTAATGCTATGGTTGAGCAGCAGTTTAAGGGAGTTTTCATATGCGACTTGAACAAGAGGATCTTAACGCGATAGGCGAGATAGTAGTCAGTCGCTATTTCAAGAAGGGCGGCCTAAAATACACAAGTTTGAGAGACCCGCGGAGGATTTTCAAAGCATACAACGACGTAGATGAGCAATACAAGGAATACCCTCAGATGAGCCGCGATTGGTACGTCTCTAACTCAGTTGATAAAGACGCGAACATCGCAAGAACGTGGAAGGAACTGAAAAAGCTAGTCGATTTTTTGAACGATCTGAGCGACAAATCTCTCTACAACTTTGTCGTCCGAGCAGATAACGAGCTCGCCTTAGCAAAGGTCGAGACGCAGCGTGCAGACTCAAAAGAGGCTGGAGCGATCGCGCGGAGACACGGCTACAAACTCTTTGTTTTCACGGTCAAAGTCCCCAGCAATCTAGAGTATGATGTGGACGTTGTGAATACTCAGTAAATTGAACTGCTAACGTACGAGGGATCTCAACCGTTCTAGCACGATGGCATAAGAAGTTTTCAGATTCTCGAGATTATCAAACGCTGCTTTGAGCAGATTCAACTCATCGCGATGGTAGCCGCTTTCAAAGTCTTTGGCAAAACTAACAAGATTCTTCAATGCTCGCGTCACTTCATCTACGATTGTCACTGTGCTCGTTACGGCTGTTCGAGACAGCGGGTTGAGATCAACAGTTAAAACAATCTTTCCGAGCGTCGTCAAAACTTGGGCTCTATCGCCATCTTCGAGAGGAACAAAGACGACATCTGCTTTAAAAATCCCGTTTTTGTCTACTTTTGCCCTGTCACTTGCTATGTTGGGGAGCTCAACAAAATCGGATCCGGTTAAAACGTTTGTGACGCCGTGAGCACGCAAATGTTCCGCAATCTTTTCCATTCGCTGCCGCGATGGATGAAACAAGTTGATTTCGATAGGCATGTCTATAAACGTCTGCAACTCAGCTATTTCATCTGGCACGAGCGTGGCGGTGTTTCCGTTGACCGAAAAAACCGGGAATCGTGCTGTTAGCAAATGAGCGCACGCCACTTTGGCGGCGTTGCGCGCATTCTCACTCGTTTGTTCTCCGAGCAGATAATCAAACGCCTCGCCTCTGCCGTGCGCAATAAGGCCGTGAGCGCTAGCGATGCCTTGATCATATCCACTGACTAGTTTATCGCGCAATGCCAATGATGCGTAGCGCGGGTGTTCTTTGGAAACCATCGTTCTTAGGTCCGAGTATGCATTTCGTTGACATGGCGCCCTTCGCGACCCCTCGTATATAAACCTTCAGTGACAGATATGCTGTTGTGAGGAACGCGTCGGAAAATCTAACTCGAAAAGAGCTGCTGCTGAACTCCTACAAACTGGGAAGGTTGCAAAAGGATCTCTTTGGCGCCACGCCGCCTTCAGCGTTTGTCGGAAGATTCGGCTACCCGGAGGTGCTTGCAGGACCGTTAGTCTCCCCTGTGGATGGCGAATCGACGGTTGCGGATACCCCAGACAGGTGGCTCCACTTAAGCAGAGAGCAAATACTAGGGATTAGATCAAATCTGGTTCGATCAAATTTCAAGGTCAAAGTGAAAGATGCGAGGGATCCTGGTCGGCTGCTCAGTGAGACACAGGAACTTGCCATGGCGGCCCTGCCAGTCGACGTAGAGCTAAAGTTCGTGAAACCTCCGACGCGCGCGCTTCATTTTGACAACATACTGACGCCTATGGGTCCTTCAGGCACCGTCACCGACATCGAGATCGTAGAAAACCCCCGTGTTCCCAAGAAAGTTGATATGCTCGTGGACGATCGTGGCATTAAGGCTGCGGAAGCGGCAACCATTTTGTATGAGGGGTCGGTATCTCCGTACCAAATAAGCCGACTTCTTTCAGTTGGAACGTTGGGACAAAAGCGTTTGATCGTCCCCACGCGTTGGTCTATTACGGCGACCGATTCCATTTTGGGCAACGGTCTGTTAAGACGGGTGCGCAGTTACCCAGAAAACGCGGACGTGCAGTTGTTTGTGTCCGAAGCTTTCGGAAACCACTTTGAGATATTGCTGGTTCCACGTGCATACGCTTTTGGATGGACTGAAATGTGGCTTTCCGATGTCGGGAAGGTTGAGATAGGCGACTTATACGAAGATGCGATAAGCAAGCCCAAGTATATGGATGGCGGTTACTACGCAGCCCGATTCTCTGCCCTCGAGTTCCTCGAACAGCGGCGGAGGCAAGCAGCGGTTTACGTGATGCGCGAAGTCAAGCCCACGTATGACATTCCTCTCGGAAGCTGGGTAATTCGAGAGCTAGTCAAGGAGGCCTTCTCGAAACAACCTCTTGTGTTTGAAAGTATCGCCGATGCGCTCTGCAACGTGCGGGCTCGTATCAACGTTCCCACGTCCACGCTTTTTTTGCAGAAGCAATTGTCGCAGACAAATCTGGCGCAGTTCAGCTAAATGCGAAGCCTCTGCCGGATCTATCGCCGTGTTTCAGTTCAGCGTCAAACGAATCCTAAGACTTATTACTTCCCGAGTTAATGCCACGCGTTAAGCTCGGCTGAACGCAAAAGTGATGCTAGCCAACCATAAATGAAATACACGCAGTTGGATATCGCCCCAACAATCAGCTCGTTGCTTGGGTTCGAGATCCCCGACAAAGACGGGGGCGAGATTCAAGAGATCATCGCGTACTGCAAGGACAAGAGCATTGACCAAATACTGTTAATAGTGATCGATGGTGTCGGTGCCTCGCTTTATAAGAAGTTAGAAAGTGCTATGGCGCGCTTGCGTGTTCTTTCAGAATCGGGCCTCTTTTTTGAGATTCGCTCGCTACCGCCGAGGATAACGACGCCAAATATCGGTACCATCCTCACGGGGTACACCCCTGAGCATCATCGACTGTACGAAGTGGCAGATACCTTCTACACGCGAGTGAAATCAATTCTTGAGATTGCGAGTGACAACGGAATAAAATCTGGAATAGTGGTAGAACTGCTGGGGGCGAAAGCGATGCTAAATCGAGTCGATCTTGCCATCGGGGTTGAAAACCTTCACGGCATTATTGACTACGATCGAAGGATCACCGACCTATCGCTTAAGGCATTCAGTTTGGAAGGCATAAGACTGCTGATGATGCATTTGCGCGCAATCGACAACTGTGCACATCATTATGCAGAAGCGTGGGAAGACCTCACCTTTTCAGCACGAACGATTGACGAGAATCTCGAGCGGATCTATCGCGACTTGCACCGATCTACATTGATACTTGTAACCTCTGACCATCCGATTCACGTCGAAAAATGGGCGCACCTTGAGGAGGATAATCCTGACGTTCCGTTGATTGCCTGCTATGTGGACGCGCCGAGCGGTTCAGGCAATGACGAATAGCTGTATCGAGTTTGTTACCGTGTCTTGGAACTATCGTTAAATTGATCACTGCTGCTTTCACAAGAAGAGGGTGATGAAAGACAGACACGTTCTGGAAGCTTTGGGAAAAACCTACGTGGTGGTCGAAAACGGACACGTGGTAGAGGTTGGGGAGCCGCTGATCGAGCGTTGTCCAATTTTTGCTAAGGCACGCGGTATTGAAGCGATCGACTCGGAGACCGTAAAGCAAAACATCGAGTTCCGGATTCGCGATTTTGGGATGTGCACCGGTGAGCGGGCTATCGAGATGGAGGTTTTTGTCGGATTCGGCGCTTCTGAAGTGATGATGACGGGACTCCGGCGGCGTTTGCTTGATGCGAGCGTTTCGGTTTGTGAGGGGCTTGGTACACTGATCACGTCCAACCCTGCCCTCACTCAAGGAATCGGGGCGCGGATTTCCGGGGTTATGGAGACTACCCTCATTCCTGAGCTTAGACAAAGAGTTGAGGAAAAGGGAGGCATCTTGCTTGATGGAATGAGTGCGATTATTAATCAACCTCTTGGCGTTGCACGTGCAATCGAAATGGGTTTTGAACGCGTGGCGGTCACTGTTGCGACGCTCCGCGACGCCCAGCAATGTCGGCAAATCGAGCGCGAAACGGGCGCCACCGTGGTCGTCATAGGCGTGCACGTTACGGGAATAGCGCAAACTGCGGCGCACGACTTCATTGACAACGTGGACATCACCACGGGCTGTGCGTCCCGAGTCGTACGAGAAATTGCAGGCGACAAGGCGCTTGCACAAGTAGGCACTGGGGTGCCGCTATTCGCACTGTCACAACGGGGGAAAGAGCTGCTTCTCGAGAGAGCTAAGGAAGTTACGACCCCAATTCTTATCAACACGATGAAGCTGCCGGTGCTTCCAGAAGACAAACAGCCGAGACCTTTGATATGAGGATATTCCGTTGAACTACAAGTACGGCATTAACACGAAACTCGTGCACGCTGGAGAACGGCCCTCGCCAGACACCTTCGCGCTAGCGCCCCCCATTTATCAGACGTCGAGCTTCGCGCTTGACGAGGTGCTTCCGTCGGGCACGAAGCGAGGGAAGTACGTCTACTCACGCTTTTCTAATCCCACCCTCACTGCTCTCGAGCTAAAGATGGCAGCCCTTGAAGGAGGCGATGCCGCCGTCAGCTTTGCGACAGGGATGGGCGCTATCTCAGCGATAATGCTTACGCTGCTCAAATGCGGCGATCACATGGTCGCTGATCAAGTCCTTTACGGCAGTACTTATGAGCTTTTAAAAAAAGGTGCCCCCCGCCTCGGATTTGACGTAAGCTTTGTGGATACGTCCGATCCTGACAACGTTGCGAAGGCCGTCAAAGACAACACGAAGCTTGTTTTTTTTGAAACTCCAGCCAACCCCACGTTGAAGCTCGTAGACATCCAGGCGGTTGCAGAAGTTGCCTCGGAAAGCAAGGTCAAGACGGTCGTCGATAACACGTTCTTGACCCCTTATTATCAAAGACCGCTCGAACTCGGGGCCGATATGGTCGTCCATAGTGCGACAAAGTACTTGAATGGGCACGGCGACGCTCTCGGCGGCATAGTAGTTACATCTTTTGAAGAAGCGACGACTCTCAGAAAAGGAGTCTTGCGCGACATGGGCGCGGCACTAAGTCCTTTCAATGCATTTCTCATCTTGCGGGGCATTCGTACGTTAGCGGTGAGGATGGAGCGTCATTCACAGAACGCGTTTGAGCTTGCCGCTTTTTTAAAAGCGCATAAGGCCGTGAAGCAGGTTTTTTATCCCGGATTTGACCAGAACGTCAAACCCAATTCTAACATCAAAAAGCAAATGGAAGGCTTTGGAGGAATGCTCGCTTTTAGGATTCGCGGGGGCCTGCAGGACGCAGTGACCTTCTTAAACAATCTAAGATTATGCACGGTCGCCGTAAGTCTCGGCGATACAGCGACGCTGGTTGAGCACCCGGGACTCATGACGCACTCTGTGGTCCCAAACGAAGAGAGAGACGCGCTTGGGATCACGGATGACCTCATACGGGTGTCGTCTGGACTAGAAGACATGGCAGACGTCAAAGCAGACTTAGAACAAGCGCTTGACAAGATTTAGTGCGTATCGGCGCGCTTCATCACATCGCTGCAGCGTTGCGAAGTCGGGTGATCAAGAATTGAGGCTCGAGAGAGGCCAAAAACCAACCTGCGCGAGGCCCTGACGTTTTGCCAAGCAACGAGATATATATCGCTTTAAACGCCTCTTTCGAGTCAATTCCAACCAGTTCGCTGATGTTGTAAATTTCATTGTGCAGCCACTCAGGATCACTGCTGCCCGTGTCCAGTGCTGCTGCGAGTTGGTCTAATACTCGTCTTTGTCCAATGGTCAACGTTTTGACTTGAATTGGGAGTGTGGGTTGAACCTCAAACTTCACAAACGACGGAGCAAAACGGTCGAGCCAGTTTCTTACATTCTGCGCTCTTTTCCTTAAGGCACTTAGATCAGTAACCTCGTACCCGCTTCGATTGAGAACTTCTACCAGCTCATCGCAGCTGCCAGCGATTTGGACCGCGGTTACCATATGCCGGAACGGGATGTTACATTCCTGCTCAGAGATTCGCGCCAGCTCAAATGCTCGACCTTGGCCGCGATCGAACTCGTCGACTAACGCTAGCAATCCGAGGCCCGGATCGAAGTCGATGAGCTTCTCGGGTTTTGTTTTTATTATCATGTAGCGCAGGACGTCGGCAGGCGCGCTCTCTAGCATTTCGTGAATGCTAACGGTCACGCCCTTGGAGCTTGACATCTTGCCGCGCCCCTTAAGGTGAATATGGCCGTAAGGGACTGGAACCGGCGGGGCATATTGGTACACGTCGGTTGAGATCCGCCTCCCGGTATCATAGGAGCCGCCTGCGACCGCGTGATCTTTTCCAAATGGTTCAATCGTGACGCCCAAGATCTTCCAGCGTGCAGGCCAATCGACCCGCCAAGCAAGTTTCCCTTGGCCGCGCGAATAGTCAGCGACCCCTTCGTCACCACAATCGCAGACATATCGAACAGATTTGCGCGCAGGAGCGTGCTCGACAATTTTTGCTGCGCTGATGCGTCTGCAGTGTGCGCACAGTGGGTTATACGGACTCCATCCTGCCGGCAGCTTTCTTTTGGAAACGCTCTCAATTATGTTGGCGATCATTGCACTTTGCTCGAGCGCAATCCTGGTTGCTTCTGTGTACAGCCCATCTTTGTACATCCTATCGGCTCGGTAAACGTCTAGAGAGATGTCCAATTCGTCCAGCGATTCAGTAAACGGTTTGAGATAGTGGTCCGCGTAGCTTGCACAACAGCCGAAAGGATCGGGTATTTCCGACAGCGGCATACCCACGTACTTCTTGTAAGCAGGAGGCAAGAACGGATAGACGGTTCGAAGCGGGTCGTACGTGTCGGCGATGTACAGTAGCCGAGCGGATTTTCTGGCGTTTTGGATCGCTCTGAAAATAGCGTCCCCCGTCACCACCTCCCGCATATTGCCTATGTGAATGTTGCCCGAGGGTGTAATTCCCGTTGCTATGACCTGTCGTCCTTCCACGGCGTGTGCGACGACGTCAGCCCAGTGAATGTGCGGCACTTCCATGTTTACAGCAGCAAGCCCGAACCGAGCTCAAGCTCAGTTTCTTGTTTCGTGTAACCAGTTTACCCCTCTTAAGATCACCAAATTGTCGCGCGTATTCTGAGCAAGTACTGTGACAATCGATTTCTTTCCGCAAGCACGTGTTAGGGTTCACGCGGTTTCTTCACGAATCCAGTCGAGATACGTTGGAGATCCCGATTCTATCGTGAAAGAGATGATGCAGGGGTTTTCATAGCTGTGAAGCTGTCTCACTCGAGCGACAACTTTGTCGACTAAAGAAGACTTGGTCTTAATCGAAAGCGCGCACTCGGCTTCTTCTTCGATGTTTCCCCTCCATCTGTAAACTGATTTGATCGGGTAAATGTTCGCGCAAGCTCCTAGCTTCTCTTCGACTACGGTTCGGGCGATGTTTGTTGCCTCGTTTAAAGTAGCTGCAGTTACGTATATGTCAGAGAACGTCATATTTTCACGTAAGGTGAAAGCGGCTTGGATTATTATACCCTTGCATTAGTTATCTTCGCCGCCTATTGGTTTTTGGTGATAATTCTCAATAGCCGAGGCTTTTTGGCACGACACGGCGTTAGCGCATACGGTCCTATTCTGATGCTAAGGACGACGCGCGGTTTACCCTTCCTCGACAAGTTGGCACGGCCAAAGAAATTCTGGAGACTTTTCGCGAACATCGGCATTCCATTGACCGTAATAGCCATGTTTTTCATGTTGGCTATCCTTCTCATTGGCGACGTGAGGATCTTGGTTACGCAGCCCGCGCCTACCGCCATGAATGCTCCACAAAACGTACTGCTTCTCCCCGGCATCAACCAGTTCATCCCGCTAACTTGGGGCCTCATCGGCCTAATAGTCACGCTCGTAGTCCATGAGCTCTCGCACGCGATCTTGAGCAGAGTAGCCGACATCAAAGTCAAATCACTCGGGCTGTTAATAGCCCTCATACCAATCGGGGCGTTCGCAGAACCTGACGAATCGCAATTGCTTGGAAATGATGCAGAATCAGACCAGAGGGTTGCAACGCGTCCCGAACGGCTTCGGGTGTTCAGCGCTGGCATAACAGGAAACTTCGCTGTAGCGCTCATCGCATTTATTCTGTTCTTCGGTCCGGTGCTATCTTCTGTTGTGGCCGTGCAAGGCTTGGGGGTGGTAGCTGTTGTTTCTGGGTCGCCGGCGGAACGAGTAGGCCTACAACCGGGAATGATCGTCTCTCAAATTGATGGCATTCATATCTCTGACGAGAGCGGCTTTCAGGCATTTATGAACACAACCCATCCAGGGCAGACGGTGACGGTGACTACAGTGGACCAGGGGGCTTCTAAAAATTTTGTCGTTGTTTTAGATAAGAATCCCAATTACGATAGGGGATTTATGGGCATCCAGGGCGGATCAGCCTCAGAACTCCTCACTATGCTTAAGCACGTTCCCAGCAATCTCAATACGTTTCAAGGCTGGGGTATCTTGATAGGTCTGCCTTTACTCTTTTTCGGCGGCTTTACAGGGGCCATAGCAAACTTGTACCAGCCTATCGGGTGGGCAGCCCCGCTCGGAAACGGCTTTTTTTGGATAGCGAACACCCTTCTTTGGGTCGGGTGGATAAACTTCTATGTTGGTCTCTTCAACTGCCTCCCGGCAGTTCCCCTGGACGGCGGACACATATTCAGGGAGCTTTTTAAGTCGCTTACGGAAAAAACGCTGCGCAACACTAGGGACCAAGAACGTATCACTAGTGCGCTGGTCACAGCGCTCGGAGCTGTAATACTTGTTTCATTTCTGATCTTGCTAGTCGGTCCTTATGTATTTAGCACATTTTAAGACCAAATGCCAGCGCTTGGAAAGGCAAAAACCGTCGCTTGGCAAACGCTGTCAGTGAAATTCTGTGCCATCGCTTGAAGCTTGTCTCCAAAGATTCGGCAAACGTCGACTAGCGCAACTGGTCGTACGCGTCAACGATATTCTGGCCGGTTAGGAATGACAAGTTGTGGCGTTTAGCGTAATCGACCGAATCGCGCTTGGTCAAGGCTTTGCCCGTGTTCGCATCGAGCATTTCGCACACGGTCATGGCCGGCGTGATGCATGCCATCTCAGCTAACGCAATCGACAGCTCGGTCTGTCCTCTGCGTTCTGAGATTAAGCCGCGGGCGGCTCGAAGCAGTGGGACGTGCCCTGGTGACCGAAAAGCCGCGCCGAAGTCAACTCGCTCGTGCATTACCCTTTCGACGATCGAACCAAGCTCTGTAATCGTGAGCGAGCGATCAATGTCAGTAATCCCCGTACCCACGGCTCTGTGATTGACCGCTATCGAGAAGGAGGAGCGCGCGTCATAAGCAAGATCACCCGGCTTCTCGCAGACGGAATCAAGCTTAATGCTGCATCCGTTCGAGCTCACTAGCTTCAGAATATCTGACATGAAGGGGAGACACAAGCGTTCTGCAGCCTCGGGAGAAATGGCAACGCAGATCAATCCTCCCGCTTCCATTCGCATGCGCGCTACCTGTTTGGGTGTTGTCGAGACGGCAGGCACCGCCATATCTGTCTCGCCTTCCCTCTCTTCTGAATCATAAATGAGTACCATTTGTCCTGTTTTTAGTGCCTTAATCGCCTCTGTTACGCTCATAAGACCACAACCTCTATGAAATCTCCATTACCCTTCTGGAGGGTTTCTTTGATTGACACCCTAGCAACAGTCTCAATCACATCATTGTGATAGTGCGAACGATCTGGCACTATGACAGCTCCGTTTATCCCTCCTATCGCAGCCGGATAGCACCTAATCCCGCCGTAAGTGCGGTTGCTGGTCTTGAAGCTCGAGATATAGATCGGAGGTAAACTGTTAAGCCGCACGCGAGCTGCGGCGCTTTCTTCATCTAACTCTATGTTCAGCGTGCCTGGATATGGGGTGAAGCCTAGTCGCTCTTCAAATTGCTTAGCATAGCCACGTATCGAGAGGTAGTACCGGCCTTCACCTAAGCCCGATACGATGGTCCCGGTCAGTTCGATCACCGGTTTTGATTCGAAAATGGATTTATACGCCAAGTACTGTTCTTTAAGGACGCTGGATCCTTTTTCTGTGATTATGACAGCCTGCGATCGGCCCGACAGCATTCGGGCGATCAACCCGCCGTCTTCAAGTTCTTTCAGTCGTCGCGATGCCGTCATGGGGCTAGTTTTGAGCCTTTTAGCAAACTCAACGGCCGAGACTTGGATAGGTTTTTGAGCTGCGTTAATAAGGGCGAGTTCAAGAAGTGGATCTTTCATTAGGGCTCCAATCACCAATATTGATATGCCTATCAATAATGAGTTGATATTATAAGAAGCTAATCGTTTAGAGCAAGGGTGCTAAGAAATTGAGCATTTTGTTAGCTGTAAGCTTGCCAAATTCTGCTTCCGACTCGGTGACGCGTTCTAGCGGAGTGAAATAGAACCACACGGAGTGGCCGAGGCAAATATGCTATGGCAGCATTTTTCAGGCCACATTCGTCATAATAACTAAGTTGCGGGGCCTCAGATTGTCCCGATCTAGACGGATTGCATGCGGACCGTCGTGAATACGGGTCCGCGCAGGTCAATCTTTTTGTTCCTGCTCGTAATGTAGCGTGCGGCAACAGGATCTATTCTAAGGTTTAAGTCGGTTGGTGACCGAGAAATCCGGACTCGTACCTCAAGTTGCGTTTCACCCTCTTGCAACGCGCGTTCGATTTCGTGCGCAGCCTCAGCGGCGAACGCCCTTATGTAAGTTATTCCGGTCGAAAGGCCTTCGAGCGTCTGAGCCCCTATGATGTTTCCGTCCTTGACAAAAACCTCGTTAAGAAATGCTGGTCCGCAGAGTTTTGTATTCTCTTCAGGCTCTATCACTGTGACCCTGACGAATTTGCCAAAGAGGTCCCCTTCCCACGCCACGTATTCGACGGGACTTGCATCGCTGCCGTGCAATTTGCATACGTTAACTATGGCTTGCTGGATTGCTTCTCCTTGAGCGGTGGTAGGGATTTTGTTAAGCGCGATGAGTCCGGCTAGTTCATCATCTGTTAAGACGAACTCTCCATAAAACTGTGGGTATACAAGCGTTCTGATGTCCGTGATCGCCTTAGCGATCATAGCGATTCTCTCTACCCCAATGCCACAGTTCACCACCGGATACTCGATGCCGTAGTTGGCCAGCGTAAGGGGGCTATATAACCCGAAATCGGCGATTTCGAGCCATCCACCATTGTTGCTCTGCGCTTCTCCGAAAAGCTGAGCATATGCGAAAGCCTCGTAATGCTTTCCCGGAGCATAATAGGTGTCTGTGCCAGTCGCAACTTGCCTAAACTGAAAATCCTCAAATCCAAACGGTCGCAGGAACTCTTCGATCAGCCATTTGCCTACGTCTACGGACACATCTTCATCCATTATGACGCACGACGCCGAATCGTGCACACGGAGGTGTGTTGCGTCTTCGCGTTGTTCTCTGCGGTATCGGGGACCTATCGAGAACAGCTTCACAGGAACGACGGCGTGCTTCTGAACAGTAGCAAGCGTGTCGAACCACGCTGCAGTCATGTGCGACCGAAGCGTCAGGTTGGACGCTATGGGCTTCAAATCCTTAAACTCGAAAAATACCTCGTCGAAGACCTGTATGGCGCGCTCGTCTGGGATGTCAAGCTCTTTAGCAATCTCTCTAATGAGCTCATCGCTTTCCAGCTCGCCTGTTTTGAGTTTATGAAGTGTCAGCTGTAGTGCCGCAACTTTCTCGGCAGGAAGTTCTATTCCATAGTTTTTGATCATCGCTTGCTTCTGTGAACTCAATCCGACGTCTGGCCGAGGAAGAGCGGCGAGATAATAGCACCTATCAAGTATTGCGAGACCTGTTGGGCCCCACTGCTTCATAATGTCCGATTCGGGAAATATCGTTTCGTTGATGACCTCGTCAAATCCGAGCTCTAGTAGCCGTTGCCGCATTTTCTCGATCAGGTCGTTTAGCACGTGGGGCACGCCCCGGGAAGGCGGGCGCGCCAAACGACGTCGGTCGTAAACGCTTCCATCGTTGAGCAATTCGCCGCCGTATTTCCATGCCTCTTCGAAGCTTTTTTCTTTGATTCGCAATATATCGTGTGTTGGAATCTTTTTCAAAACGGCAGCCTCCAAGCGCGGGTAACGCAGCTAGCTCTGTAGGGATGTCGCTTGCCCCATGGGCGCTACACCCCCCTCAACACGATTATATTTAAGTTTTTACGTAATTAAGAGCCGGCTCTGCGCGGACGATCAGTTGCACTCATCACCGTAGGTACGGCGGCGCTGATGTGACGGTTTTTGGCACGCACGAGTGAGTTCGATTACGCTAGACGCCTGTAAACTCGCGAATACCGACGAGTGCCAATGTCGCTTCTGCATTGGCGGAGGTGTCACGAAGTTCGGCTCTCCAAAAGGGATGTTCGCATAAGTCGTCCCCGAACGGTCAAACCGGGCATTGTCTTGACGCACGTATTTCATACATCGAGCGGCGTTTTGATGGGAGTCAGAAACAAGTATAATTATAAGCGAGGCGCACGTCCTTCGTCATCGAGGTTTAGATGCGAAGATGAAAACACTCGGAGTAAACAGCAGTCCCCGCAGGAAGAACAGCCGAACCTTGAAACTCGTTCAGGCTGTTCTTGACGGAGCGCGAACGCAGGGAGCAGAGATCGAGATGGTCGACGTCTGCGCATTAAACATCAACTATTGTATTGGATGCCAAGTATGTTTCGCAAAAGGCGAGTGCGTGCAAGACGATGATCTAGCTGAATTCGTAGACAAGATGCTCGGCGCCGACGGTATCGTGCTCGGCTCGCCCGTTTATATGCACGGCGTGACCGCACAACTTAAGACGGTGATTGACCGCCTAGCTGACGCGATCTACTGTCAAAAGCTCGCGGGCAAATACGGATGTGCCGTGACCACGTCCGGTGGCTCTGCCGATGCACACGTCCTCGATTACATGAACCATTTCCTGAATGAGCTAGGCGCCGTGACGGTGGGGAAGGTCGGCGTCGCCCTCGACCGGGACTCGGATGCGCTTGAAGCTGGGATCAACAAAGCTTTCAAGCTCGGAATGTCGCTAGCAGAATCAATCTGCACAAAGCGCGCATTTCCGGCGCAGGAGAAGAAGATCGCACAGAGGCGAATGTATTTCACGCAATTGATAAGAGCAAACAAAGCCGAAAGATCTCACCAGTATGAATATTGGATGGACAAGGGCTGGATCTGAATGCCTCGTCATCCTTAGTTAACGTTGAGCGGCCGGATGGACGGGGTCAGTGAGGCGTTCGGCTTCTCAAGGCACGTGTTCCGAACGTTTGGTCGCAGTTAACAACGGCATCAGTGTGTCTTGTAAAAAGGGAGAAGAGGAATAAAGTTCTACACTACGTCGCCGATGCAAAGTGGAAGCGTATAGCAACGGATGCAAGCTGTGCCAGATTGGCGCTAAGATGGTACTTTTTGTTACTGGTGTATGCGCGAGGAGCTGTTTCTACTGTCCTTTGTCCGGACACAGAAAGGGCCAAGACGCCGTATATGCGAACGAACGTCAAGTTAACTGCGATGCCGATCTAATTGATGAAACCCGCTCCATGGATGCGCTCGGAACCGGCGTAACTGGGGGCGAACCTTTGTTGGTTCTCGCGAGGGTCTGCCACTATTTGGCGCTTCTCAAATACGAATTTGGCGCAGAGCACCATATTCACCTTTACACCTCCCTCCCTCCCTCCGTGAACACACTCCGTGCGCTCGCACGGAGCGGGCTAGACGAAATTCGCCTGCATCCGTCGTTAGAGGAGTGGGACGCTTTTGCAACATCTCGATATCGCGGAGCGCTCAAATATGCCAAGACGCTCGGCATGGAGGTCGGCGTCGAAATACCTGCTATCAAGCCTGTTCCTGCAATCCTAAGCGTTCTCCAAGAGGTCTCGGGTTTTCTGAATCTTAATGAACTTGAGTTTTCGGAAACGAACTATGACGCGATGACGAACGCGGGGTTTGTTCCGCTCACGTCGGGCTATGCCGCGGCTGGCAGCCGAGAGATGGCCAAACGGATAGCGGACGGCGAGGTGCCAACCTATTTCTGCAGTTCTGCGTCAAAAGACCGTGTCCAGCTTAGGGAACGATTTAAGCGTAAAGCGCGGCGTTTAGCTCGGCCGTTCGATGAAGTCACGGAGGACGGGACACTGGTTTTCGGTGTCGTAGAATCTATGCAACGAGATGATTACCCAGCTGACATCTCTGACGAGGATTATATGGTTGTCAACGGTGACATGTTCACATCTTGGCAGTTGACGTTTGCGCTCGCAAAAAATCATCCAGAGCTTGCCAAAAAAGCGCGCGTCGTGGAGATGCTTCCAGACGGGACCGTAATTGAAGTAACGCCCTTGAGTTCTTGTTTAAAACCGAAAACGTAAATACTTCGGCGCTGACTTATTATCGCCCCGGATGTGATCGACCTGAACCGGAAAAATGTTGAGAACCGATTGAAGAATTATCTCGAGCGAGACGGGCAGGGGGTGCGAAGGGCCGTGCTTGAACTGTTTCTCGAAAAACATATCTTCACCACGGAAGAGGTCTATCAACATTTGAGAAACGGCGGCTACGACGTAAGTTATCGCGGAGTTTCCGCCATGGTGGGGCTAATGAATACTCGATTAGGCATCTTTAGTATAGATGTCACTAAAAGCCATAACGTCTATTCACTAAAAGACTCGTACAAAGACGTCATTCGATCCCTGTTGACCGAAGAAAAGGGGTTTGTTTCCTTTGGCGAGGATCTAGTCTCCTAGAGGCTTTATGTCGTGGATTAGAGAAAACGCGCACAACTCACTGTATAAAGCTTATGAGCGGCTGTTGGTCAGAGAAGTAACGTCTGCCGCGATGCCGAAACACGTCGCAATAATTCAAGACGGTAACCGGCGCTATGCAGACAAGATAGGCGAACCGCGCACCCTTGGCCACGTTTACGGGGCGTTGACAACGGAGCGCGTCTTGTGGTGGTGTTTGGATCTAGGAATCGAACAACTGACCCTTTACGCATTTTCAACAGAGAACTACGCTCGCTCAAAGGACGAGCTTGGCCCGCTATTTTCGCTCATAGAACAACGGTTTGCAGATCTTTATGGTGAAGAGCAGATCTACCAAAAAGAGGTGCAAGTCCGAATGGTGGGCGAGCGGCAGCTGTTGCCTGACGGCGTCTTGCGATCAGTTGAACGCGTAGAAGAAGCGACTCGCAATTTCAAAAAGCACTCTCTCAACTTTGCCTTAGCGTACGGCGGGCGCAAAGAGATTGTCGATGTTGTTCGCTCTTTGGCACAGCTGGTGGAAAACAACAGTCTAAGCGTCGATGAAATCGATGAAGATATGCTTGCGGAGCTTTTCTATAGCAACAATGCGCTGACAGACGTTGATCTGATTATCCGATCAGGCGGTGAAGAGCGTACGTCGAACTTCTTGCCCTGGCAAGCTAATGGAAACGAATGTTGCTCGTACTTTTGCGCCCCATATTGGCCAGAATTTCGGAGAATAGATCTGTTAAGAGCGATTCGCACATTTCAGGAGAAGGAGCGCGAGCGCAAAATTAGCGTCGTCCAGCGCGCATTCACTTTTCTTAACGAGATCGGAAAAGTCGAAGCTGGGGAAGTCTTCAAACTCTCACGAAAGGCTTGCGTCATCACGTACGAAGAGGTGAAAGAGATTCTGCGTGACTTTACGCCAGGAATCTTGGCTAATAACGATTGATGAGAACTGCGGTTGTACTCGCCGGAGGCAAAGGTTCAAGGCTTGATTTCGTAGAAAAAGCGCTGCTTGATTTTCACGGGGAACCGATTCTAAGTCACGTTATCAGAACGCTTTCTAGTTGCGTTGATGAAATCGTCGTTGTCGCGAGAAATGAGGAGCAGCAGAGAAAGCTGCACCTCTCAGGGGTAACTGTCGCTCGCGATGAAGTGCAAGATTTCGGCCCTGTCGCAGGCATATACAGCGGGTTGCGCGCCGCTAGTTCTGAATATGCGTTTGTTACTGCCTGTGACATGCCTTTCATAAAAGCTGATGTCGTTGATTTGCTTTTCGACAAGGTTGTCGGATATGACGTAGCCATTCCGGACCCGCCTGAACCACTGCACGCTGTTTATAAGCGAGAGACGACTATTCGAGCGGCGAAGGCAGCGATCAAAAACGGCAAAGGGGCAATAATGTACATAGTCGATCAGCTAGTGGTTAACTATGTGCCAAAAGATGAGATTCGCCTTATCGACCCGAGTTTATGTACGTTTGTAAATATTAATAGCTTGGAAGACATCGAGATATTAAACAGGAAGAAGCTGTGCGATTAAGATGTCGGTTCATGTTCAGCGTCCTCGCGGGCCGGTAACACGTGAGTGGTGTTTGGTGGTTTTTTTCTGGTCGCGAACAAAAGTACAACAACAGCGCCTACAATCCCAATGAAAAGAAGCGTGCCAGTAATCACGTCGCCGCCAGCGTACGCGTGCAAACCGGTGCTCACTGGTAGGTAAGCCTCGAGAAAAGGCAAGACGTAACCCACGCCTAGAAAAGTGCAGATGACGGAGAGGAATCCGAATGAAGCGATATATGCCGACAGAGATGCCCCCCAGTTCTGTGTCTTTGCGTGCAAGTAGACAAGAAACACGAGCCAGGTGATAAGCGACCACGTCTCTTTGGGATCCCAGCTCCAGTAGCTTCCCCATGCGCTCTCTGCCCAAATCGCTCCGGTAATTATGCCGATAGTGAGAAGCGGAAAGCCTATAGCGACGCTTCTATAAGCCACGTCATCGAGCTGCTCCAAACTGAATCTTGCAAGGATGCCCGCTGATTCTGGCGCACTTCCCTGCGGCGCACTCTTGGCTGCTATCTCTTGCTGGCTTTTTATAACCGCAACTGTCTGTGTTTCGCTGAGCTGTTTGTCTTTGAACAGGTATAGCAAACTGGCGACGAAAGCGATGACAAACGCGCAATAGGATAATATTACGATTGGCACGTGTATGAGGAGCCAAACGCTCTGCAATGCTGGGATGAGCGGCGCGGGATTGGACGGCTGCAGCGAGGCAAATCCGAGCAATATGAATGCGAGCGGGGCAATCAGCAGTCCGGCATTCTTGTAGTCTGATTTGACGTTCAATATCAGGTAGCCGCCTACGATAGCCCAAGCAAAAAATGACATCACTTCGTAGGTGCTGACCCACGGCGGATATCCCGCGTAAAACCATCTGCTTGCGAGAGCAATAGTTTGAAAGATGAATCCAAAAAGGGCGAGGAAAAATCCCATCTCGGCAAGTCTGCGCCTTTTTTCAGAAAAATATAGGACGAAAAGCACCGACGATATCAGATAGGTTCCAAGTGCAATTTCAAATCCAAGATGTTCAAGAGTTGCTGCGTCCATCGATTGTTCCTCAGTTCGGTGCTACCTCATATTTCTTCTGTGTGCATTGCCGTTTTGAGCATGGTTCACCAGCTTGGTGCACAACGATTCGATCTCTCTGAAGAATCTTTTTGCGCTTTTGTTACTGCTCGCGCCGAGGTCTACACCTTGGTGGGACTCTTTTATCCAGATTCTCTTATGCGGGACGTACAACGAGAGCATAATTCCTGCAAGCGTCACTGCCGCGCCTGCCCACACGAGCGGAATCCCCGTAGTGCTTTTAATTTGAAACGCGACCCAGCTCGCTTTTCCAGACTGCGCCACTCCGTTTGCGTCATAGCCATAAAGGTAGAACGTGAGCCCCTTGTATGTTAAGGGTCCGTTGACCGTGACGTCGTGCGTCTCAGCTCTGTCCCCGTCTAACACGGTTACCGTTGCCTTGTAGTCGCGCACGGCACCAGTATCATAATAGCTTACGTTAAAATTGTCGAGTCGCAAGACAAAACCGTCAATCTGCTGGGAACCGCCTTGTGCGATCACCGCTATCTTGTTGTTGTAAGGATTTGCATAGCCATAGGCTGCTCCTGTGGCGATGCCCAGCAAAAGTATTAACACTCCAAAATGCGCGATATGCGATCCGAATCTACCCGTGCGTCCTTTTTGAGCGAACAAAAACGTTGTTCCGCCTTTCTTACTTTCGCGGATTGCGTATCCCTTCAAATTGTCTCGGACTTCGGTGACTGTGACGCTCGAAAGGTGCGCGCTGTACGGGAGACTGTCGATGAAAGAATCGCTAACGGCTACTTCTGCCCGTGTTAGTTCGTGCCACAAAGGACCAATCCTGGTCAGACTGCAAAGCACGGTTGATATGGCAAGAATCGCGATTAGAGCGAGAAATAACGGACTTCCAAAAACCACGTCGCCTCCAGGGACAAACGTGCCTACGATCGAGATAACTATGAAGAGAGCGACGACAGAAACTGCAAATCTGGCTGACGTGAGAACTCTGATCGCAAAATTCATGCTGTTTTGCCGCCTCTGGTGTAGAGCCTAAATTGGTGCTCGACTCGCGTTCTAAGCTCGAGTGGTGATGATCGCTGTTCAATGATCGACTGATGTGCACGAACGACACTCTTTTGAAATCACCGCCCGCGCCGTCGTTGTCGTTTCTGATAGTCACGGATGGCCCTGAGCAAGTCCATTCGTCTAAAATTCGCCCAGTTGACCTCAGTGAAGTATAGTTCGGAATACACAGCTTGCCATATCAAGAAATCGGTCAGCCGATTCTCCCCAGTCCTTATCACAAGCTCAGGCTCTTCTTTGAAGATCAGGTGCGAGCTGATGGTGTCTTCGGATATTTCAGCGGCGCTAAGCTCCTTGTTGTGCACTTTTAGCGCGATAGATCGGATCGCATCCACTAGCTCTTTTTTGCCCCCATATCCGATCGAAATGCTCATAGCGCCTGCCTCCTCGTGATGGACTATGTCGGCCGAGTCGGGCGAGTAAATGGTGGCAGCGACGTGCGCGGACTGCAGGCAATCGGTGATCTTTTGAACGATTTTTGAGCGCAAGCGCTGATTTACCTCCTCTCCCAGGCGCAGCAGGTGTATGTAAACGGTCACACGAGTTACGCCAATCTCGCTGCACCACGAGGCGAACGCCTCGATTCTCTTGTACGCTTCAACGCTATCAAGGTCTGTTTCAGCGATGACGAGCGCAATATGTCGTGGCACTTCGTGAATCTGATCAAGAAGGCGCCGTTCATAAAGGTTTGAAATCATTTCTCGTCCTTTGTCCGTAAGTGAGTTGGTGAGCAGCTTGGCGTCGTCGCAAACATAAAGTACTTCCGCCGTAAATTAGAAGAGGATTAGCGTGAACATTGTCGAAGCACGCAGGCTGACACTTCGCGCGAGTTTCGGGTTGGTCGCCTTGGCCGTGCCTTTTTTGGGGGCTATCGGATCTCTTTTCTTCTTTTTGTTTTTATCTTTGTTGATTGCGCTCACCAATCCGAAGATGCACCTTTTCATGCTGCTCGCGACGGTGTCGGATCGAAAATCTGAAGTGCTTATAAAGCCGCTTGCACTCACGCTCTCTTTGACGGCTTTGTGCATATTTTGCGTGATTTCTAGCTTGCCTCTGTACGTAGTGAGCGACGTCATCATAATAGTAACGTTCGCAGAGGTTTTGGCTGCGCTGTTTGAATCATACGGGGGCTTAACAAGCAGTCTGATTTATATTCTTGCAGGCGGCTTTTTTGGGCTTCTGGTCGGAGGTGCTGCTGCAACGTTCACCAACGTAGCTACATCGGCGGATTTTCTGCTCTTTGTTGCGATGATCGGCGCGATTGTTGGGGCATTGTTGCGGAACATTTTGCGCGACATAGAAGAGAATGTCGTTGTTCCCTTGGGCATCGGTTTTGCCATATGGCTGTTTGTCGGGTTTGACTACTCGGTGCCGGTGCTGCGGCTTCTTTTGACATTGCTGTTCATGATTCTTCTCGGTTACGCGCTCGCGCGCGTTAAATTGGCCGACCTCTCAGGCGTTCTCAGCGGTATTCTTATGGGACTGCTAATCGTGTCCTTTACGGACTTTAGGTGGTTCGTTCTCATCTTGTCCTTCTTCGTCATCGGCGGCATCTTCACGAAGTACAAGTACGATTATAAGCGTGCGATCGGCATTGCGCAAGAGGGGGGCGGCGCGAGAGGGTACAGAAATGTCTTCGGCAACGGGCTAGTTGCGCTCATGTGCGCCATCGCATATGGGATCACGGGTAACGCTCTGCTTGTCGTGGCGTACATCGGAGCAATAGCGACAGCCACCGGTGACACCCTCGCGAGTGAGATCGGACAGACTCACAAGAAGCTCCCTAGGCTAATCACCGACCTGAGGGTGGTGCCCCACGGCACTGACGGTGGCATAACGACGCTTGGCGAGTACTCTGCTTTGGCTGGGGCCGGAGCAATAGCAATTATTAGTATTCTGCTCGGGGTAGGGGCTGCAAGCACGGCCGCGCCCGTCATTCTCGGCGGTTTTTTCGGAGCCAACATTGACAGCGTTTTGGGAGCGGTGTTTGAACGCAGACACTACTTAACGAATAGCTCGGTCAATTTCTTGGCAACTGCCGCAGGCGCCGTAGCAGCCGTTATCATCTACGTCTTGCTTTCGTGAGATTTATTCACGACGCGTTGCCGTCAGCTGTTCTGCTTAACAAAGTCCGGTGCATCGGACGAAGCTCAGCTGACGGTCTGCTGCTTGCTCAGAAGCCGAAGGATAATTGCTTCACGTAAGTTGCTTATGCAAGCAAAAGGCGAACCTTCGAACCTGAAGACAAGCGAAAACGTCACGCCAAGGTCATCGGTTTTTAACATCATCACTTCAATCGTTTGTCGGTCGATCCCCGGTGCTTTTTCTGCTTCGCTTCGAATGACCTGCTTTGCCAGACGCAAATCTGAGTCATAGCCAACACGCACGTCTATGCGAGCTGCGATGTTCGAGTCGGAGTGGTTGAAAACTACGTCGCTCGTTATCGCTGAATTTGGAATGATCATGTGCGCGTCGACAAGGCGAATCACGGTATGTCGGTAAGAGATATCTTCGACGAAACCGGATTCTCCACGCACGGTAATAAAATCTCCAACTCCGAACGGTTTGGAAACGACGATGGCTATACCCGCGATAAAATTCGAGATCGTGCTCTGCGCGGCGATGCCGATGATGATGCCGATGATGCTTACGCTTGCAAGAATTGCGATCGAAAGGGATTCCAGCTGAGGCGTCGACTCGATGAGAAGTATCAGGCCGGTGATGTAGACGGCGGCGATGATCAGGCGTCGAAGTGCGATATATCTTCCCGCGCTTACTCTAAGCCGTATGGATGCTTGTCGCAAATACCGGTCGAGGAGCGTCTCGATCACCCTCGCAGCGACAATGGTAACTGCTGCGAAGAGGACGATTCTGAGGACGATTCCCGCTGGTGTGTTCAAATCGTACAAGTCGTTTGGCAACGTCATTGTATAGTGGAGTGCCTCCGGTGAGTACAGAACTCTTACTCGGGATAGTAATATTCCCCGCTTTCGCGCTGCTGACGATCTAGCTTAGACCCCATTTTGTTGACTCTCGGCCGGTGCGTGTCTTGATCCCTGCGGAACGTGATCCCTATGTCTTTCAAAAAGCGATTCATCCCTTCGTGCATGTCGAACGGACCTTCCGCTGCCCCCCGCACCCCAGGATCTCCCGCAAAAACCATCAATCGCTCACTAGCTAGGTCAATGACATAGATGTCGTGATCGACGAGAAGTGTGCCCACCTTCTTGTTCTCAGTGAAACGCCTAATCAAACTCGTCGCGAGAGCGCGTTGCTCCACGTCGAGATGAGCACTTGGTTCATCTAACATGAAAAGGTCAGCGTTGCGACTCAAGCACGTTGCGATCGCGACGCGTTGTAGTTCACCGCCGCTAAGGCTGTCGAGAGACCGGTCAAGGATGGGTTCGAGTTGCAACGGTTTAAGGATCTCAGTGCGGTAGTAGCTCGTATCGTACGAATCGGTGATCATTTGTAACAAAGAACCGACGCTTTCGCCCGGATTGGCTTTGCCAGTCACGTACTGTGGTTTGTAAGACGTCGTCACTTCCACGTCGACAGTGCCTTCGTCCGACTTGATAACGCCGGCGAGCAACTTTACGAACGTTGTTTTGCCCGTGCCATTCGCCCCCATCACGCCGATTACCCCTTTTGTGAGTTCGCCGCCGGCTGCTTCAAACGTGAATGAGTCGTAGCTCTTTTTGAGGTGGTCGACGTGGGCCAGCACGCGGACGTCTGTGTCGAGGCGCGGTGCGTGAAGTTCAAATTTGATTGGATCAGACCTAATCCTAACGTTCTCCTCGCGAAGATATCCTTTGAGATACTCGTTAATGCCAACCCGGACTCCTTTTGGATTGGTAATCACACCGTACGCCCCAGGTTCGCCAAAAGCAATGTAAACGATATCAGCAAGCAAATCAAGGATCGCGAGGTCGTGTTCAACGACCAAAACGTTTTTTTGTTTTGCGAGTTCCCGAATCGTGCGTGCGATGTTCGCGCGCTGATAAATATCTAGATAAGGCGTCAGTTCATCGAAAAAGTAGAAATCAGCATCCCGGGCTATCGTGGCTGCTATCGCGAGGCGCTGCAATTCGCCGCCACTCAAATGTCTCACCTGGCGTTCCTTGACATCTTGAAGATCGAGTTGGCCGAACAAGTCACTGCTGATACCCCGCTCATCAGCCTTAGCGATGAGGTCGCCAACCTTACCCGCGTACGCGCGCGGGATGAGGTCCACATACTGAGGTTTGCTGGCAGTTCGCACGGTCCCCGTGTAAACGCCCTTCAGGTAGTCGTGGAGCTCGGTCCCCGCGTAATGCGCAAGGACTTCCTCCTGGCTGCTCGCGTCTTTGCCAAAATTTGGCTTGATTTCCCCTGACAGGATTTTGGTTATCGTAGTCTTGCCAATTCCGTTGGGTCCGAGGACGCCGGTAACTCGGCCGGCTCGTGGTAGCGCAAGCCCGTAGAGTGCGAAGCCGTTGGTCCCAAAACGATGGGTTGGTTCTTCGAGCTCTTCGGGCAAACTGACGATCGTTATAGCACCAAACGGACACTTCTTTACGCAAATGCCGCATCCAACGCACAGCTCTTCGGAAATGACGGGTCGGCCATCAGGTCCGATGAGTATCGTTTCATCGCCTGTTCTAACTCTGGGACAAAAACGCACACATTCTGTGCCGCATTTTTTGCTGCGGCAGCTCTGCTTTTTTAGAACTGCTATTCTCATCGTCGCAAAACCGTATGCGCTATGCCGGGCTATTCAACAGTATCGTCCAGCTCACAAACCAGAACGCGAACGTCATGAACACTAAGAAAAACCAATCAGTGAAACGATATTCTTTCGTGTCAATCCGGATCCGGGGTAGAATGGGCCTCTGGACATACACTATGATCAAGAGTATCAAGATGCCGTATGGAGGCAGATAGAATGAAAGAACCCCCCCTGCGATACCAAGCAGCGACGAAAGTAGTGTCTTTTTGATGCCTTCAACGTGCTTTGTCTGTCTCCCTTGCTCTTGCCTTTCATCAGTTTTCGCTGGACTCTTTTTTTGAGCTTGCTGTGCGGCATCCTTTTTTTGAGGTTTCGGGGCAGTTTTTCCTTTAGTTTTTGCCATGCTCCGACTTCAACTAAGTCCCAACTCCGTTTATATGTTTTGCCTTTAAGGGCGCGCGGCTTAAGCTCCTGCGCGTCACACGCGGCGTGACGTCAACTGTTTAGAACGGAGACTCTGAAGACGCCTGCAGCCCAGAAGGTCACAAAACACACAGGTTTTATTCCATACGACGACAAAACTACTTTATTCACGAGCGCTTGAACGTAAGAGGCGATAGCTTGAAGCAGGTAATGACGAGTGTGGACGTTGCGGCCCTCTTACCAGAAATGGACGTGCTTGTCGGCGCCAGGTTAGAAAAAGCCTACCAGCTCTCGCCTACGGAAATCAGGCTGCGGTTAGCGACAAGAGAAGGAAAATATGATTTAGTGGTCGAGGCGGGAAAGCGGCTGCACTTGGCAAATAACCCTGCGTTAGCACCTCCTGTGCCGCCCAGTTTTCCGATGCTGCTGAGAAAGGAGCTCAAAGGCGGCAGAATTACTAAGATTGCGCAATACGATTTTGACCGCATCGTGGAAATACAATTCTCGCGCGGTGAAGACCAGCGATATCTCGTGTGCGAGCTGTTTTCCAAAGGCAATGTTATCCTTACCGACGCGTCAAAGCGCATTATTTTGCCACTGCGCGGTGTGAGGTCTGCAGCTAGGCCAATCTTGCGCGGCCAGGATTACGAATATCCCGCAACACAGCTCAATCCTCTCGAAGTTTCGCGTGATGCACTCGAAAGAGCGCTCGTTTCAAGTTCGCGCGACGTCGTAAGAACGCTCGCCACGCAATTCAACCTTGGGGGCTTATATGCCGAAGAAGTGTGCCTGAAGGCCCGCGTGGCGAAAGACAAAACTGCCGTGACGAAAGAGGAGAGCCTCGCGCTATGTGAAGCGCTTAGTGCAATCTTCGATCCTATTAGGTCGGGCAAACTGACGCCGCACATCGTGTGCGAAGACAAGTCGCCCGTAGACGTGCTTCCGTTTGAGCTGTCGCAGTATGAGAAATGCGAGAAGCGGTATTTCGCGAGTTTCAATCGGGCTCTTGATGTCTACTATGGTCTCCGCATTGAACCGCGCGAGACGACGCCCGCCACGCAGGCGCGGCTCCAGAAGATAATCGAACGACAACAGGCAGCGATTCAGCAATTCAAACGCTTAGAGCGAGAAAACCACTTAAAAGGAGACTTGCTGTTTGAGAAGTACCGCGAGGTCGATCGACTAATAAGTGCAGTTCGCGAGGCTCGAAAATCAAGGACCTGGGACGATGTGAGCCACGTTCTCAGTTCTTTGTCATTTGTCGAAGGTATCGACCAGCGGGCCGGCATCGTAACAATACGCGTGGATGGCCTGCTGCTCGATGTCGTGGTAGACGAGGATGTCCCACAAAATGCCGAAAAGTACTATGAAAAAGCGAAATTGATGAAGGCAAAATCTGAAGGCGCTCAGCGGGCTCTTGAGCTCTCAATAAGTAAAATAGATAAGGAAAAAGCGTCTGTGGAAAGACAGCTTGGATCGCACAAACTTAGGCCTAAGAAAAAGAAACCTCGGTGGTACGAGCGCTTTCGGTGGTTTTTTTCAACCGATGGCTTTTTGGTAATTGGCGGACGAGATGCGGAAACCAACGAAGAAATCGTCAAGAAATACCTAGAGCCTCGAGACCTCTTTTTTCACGCTGACGTTCATGGGGCTCCTGCGGTGATCGTAAAATCTCAAGGTAAGGAGATACCAGAATCTACGTTGCGCGAAGTGGCACAATTCGCGGTTGCGTACTCGTCAGTATGGAGAGAAGGCTTCGATTCGGGTCGATGTTATTGGGTTTACCCGAGTCAGGTCTCTAAAACGCCGGAATCCGGTGAATACGTGCCTAAAGGTGCTTTCATTATCCGAGGCGAGCGCCACTACATGGAAGCGCACGCGCGCGTGGCGGTCGGGGTTCAGGATGACAGAGTCGTTGGGGGGCCAGTGTCTGCAATAACGCACGCGACGCAGCTAGCAGTCGTGTTAGCACCAGGGAAGTACAACTTGAGTGATGCGGCAAAGATGGTCTTGCGAGAGCTCCTCGCCAAAGTGCCTGAGCAAGACAAAAAGCGCATACGAGCATTGGTTGCAGTGGATCAGATAACTAGGTTCCTGCCGCCTGGCTATTCCGAAATAAGCGGTTTTTGAACGTAAATAATGTGGCAGGCACTTCAGTGGCTGAGTGCGGATCGTGTCGCGCCCACAGGCTTGCGCGAAAGGGATGCTGTGCGATGCGGGAAGCAGCTATCGTAAGCGCCTATTTATACGATGAAATGCTTGATCGATACGGCTTTTGAGTTGTGAGACTTGTATCGATG
>Ga0187771_10000273_pt1 | contig 30142 bp, 23 predicted proteins | sample 0116_SJ02_MP15_1_FD_133139 | JGI IMG/M metagenome (GOLD analysis project Ga0187771, IMG submission 133139) | Tropical peat soil microbial communities from peatlands in Department of Meta, Colombia - 0116_SJ02_MP15_10_MG | ecosystem: Environmental > Terrestrial > Soil > Wetlands > Peat | place... | reverse complement strand
GTGCGCCGCAATGGCTCCGGTCCGCCCGGAGCCCGGGATTTCGAGTCCTTGACAAGGCGGCCGAGGCCGGACTATTCTCTTGCTGTAATGGGGAAGAGGGGAATTCCCGTCCGTGGCCGCGGGTGATGAAGGTGATCATGCGCGTGTCCCTCGGGGATCGTTTTCAATCTCTCGCTTATAAAAAATGGAAAAGGGAGGAATCATGACGTCAAGAAAGCTCGCTCTCCTCGTCCTCGGGCTCGCGGTTGTCTTCCTGCTCGTCTCGAGCGGCTGCGTGTCGAAAAGCACGCACGTAGCCCAAATCGCCGAGAAGCAGGCTCAGATCGACCAGGCCCAGAACCGAATCGCCGAGCTCCAGAAGGCGAACGACGCGCTGACCAAGGGTCTGGCGGACGCCAAAGCGTCCCTCGCCGCGGCCCAGAATGAGAACGCCCAGCTCAAACAGGAGGCCGGGGCGATGAAGGACCAGCTCGCGGCCCTCGAAAGCCAGAAGGCCGAGCTCGACAAGGCTCTCGCCGCCGGCAAACTCACCGAGGAATCCTACAAGAAGAAGGTGAGCGGCCTCAACTGGGCCATCGCCGGGCTCAAGAAGAACCTGGCCGACAAGGAGGCCGCGATCACGGCCAAGGACGCCGAGATCTCGCAGCTGCAGTCGACGCAGGCCTCGCTCAAGGCCGCGGGGGAGGAACAGGCCAGAAAGCTGGCGGCCCTGACTAAGGACAAGAACGACCTCCAGGCCCTGATGGAGAAGACGGTCTCCGGCAAGAACACGTTCATCGGCGTCTTGATCGCCCTCCTCGTTGTGGCGGTGATCCTGGCGATCGTCGGGTTCAGCCGGAAACCCAGGCCCGCTCAACCCATGTGAGGCCCTCCGGCCCGATCTTTGGAAGCCGTCCTTCCGGAGCCGGCCGCTGCCGTTGACGACGGGGGCCGGTCTGCGGAGACGTTGAGACTGTTTTCCGGTACGGCCGCCTGCCGCTCAGGCCCAGCGCTGGAGAGCTGCGGCGCGGCCAACGGAGGTGAAGCGTGGCGGACTCGCCGGTCGCGCGGTTCTTCAAGCTGAGAGAGAGGGGGACGAACGTCCGGACCGAGGTCCTGGGCGGCGCGACGACCTTCGTCACGATGGCCTACATCATCGTCGTCAACCCGGCCATCCTGAGCTTTGCCGGCATCCCTCCGGGGCCGAGCACGGTGGCGACCATCCTGGCCGCGGCCTTCGGCTCGCTCCTCATGGGCCTCTACGCCAACCGGCCCATCGCCGTCGCCCCGTACATGGGCGAAAACGCCTTCATCGCCTTCGGGCTGGCCGCCATGGGCATCGGCTGGCAGCTGCGGATCGGGGCCGTCTTCGTCAGCGGGTTGGCGTTCGCCGTCATCACGCTTCTTCGGGTCCGGGGATGGCTGGCGAACTCGATCTCGCCCAGCCTCAAGCACAGCTTCGCCGTCGGCATCGGGCTCTTCCTGGCCTTCATCGGCCTCTACGAGACCGGGGTCGTAACGAGCTCGGTCGCGGGCATGGCTCCGGGGGCCCTCCTCCGCGGCGGCGCCTCGGTGCTGTCGGCCCCGGACGTGCCGGTCAAGATCGGCAACCTCCGCAGCCCGCAGGTCCTTCTCGCGGTCGCGGGGTTCGTCTTGATCGCGGCGCTTCTCTACTTTCGCGTCCGGGGAGGGATCCTGATGGGCATCGCCGCCACGGCCGTCCTCGGGTACGTCCTGGGGTTGGGCGAGGCGCCGCGCGCCGTGGCCGCCCTGCCGTTCACCGGGGCCTACAACCTGTCGGCCATCGCCCTCAAGCTCGACATCGCCGGCGTCCTGCGACTGAGCTTTCTACCCATCCTCCTCACGCTCTTCCTGATGGGCTTCCTGGACACGCTCGGGACGCTCGTCGGCGTCGGCGCGGCCGGGGAGATGCTCGACGAGAAGGGCAACTTCCCGGAGATCGAGCGGCCGATGATGGTCGACGCCGCGACCTGCGTCTTTAGCGCCCTGGTCGGTACCTCGACGAGCGGCGCCTACATCGAGTCGGCCACGGGCATTCGGGAAGGGGCCCGCACGGGGCTCGCGGCCGTCACGACGGCCGCCCTCTTCGGCGTGTCGCTGTTCTTCATCCCGCTCGTCGAGCCGCTCCAGCACCTCCGCTATGCCTACGGACCGGCCCTCGTCGCCGTCGGCGTCCTGATGCTCGGCTCCATCCGGAACATCGATTTCCAGGACATGACGGAGCTCGTCCCGGCCTTCGTCACGATCACGGTCATGGTCTTCACCTACAACGTCGCCAACGGCCTGACGGCCGGCCTCGTCCTTTGGCCCTTCTTCAAGGCCGTCACCGGGCGGTTTAAGGAGATCAAGCCGGGGGCCCTCGTCCTGGGCCTCCTCTGTCTGGTGTATTTCGTCTTCGGGCTGCCGCACTGAGGCCGGGTCGGCGTGTTGGCCTCAGGCCCAGGATGTGCTATAACCGGAGTCGCAGGGAGAGAACATATCCTCGCGAGGCAGGAGAAAAGCCATGGACACGTCCCGCCAAAAATCCTCCAGCAAGTGGCTCATATGGCTGGGCATCGGCTGCGGCGGCACCGTCGTCGTCGTCGTCGTCCTGGTGATCGCCGGCTTCTTTTTCGTCCGCAATCTGACCCGGGGGTTCAGGGATTCCGAAGGGCTCATGGGGACCCTCACGGCCAAATACGGCCGGGCGGAAGACTACTGCCCCGAACCCGATGGGACCATCCCCGCGGCCCGCATCGAGGTCTTCCTGGCCGCCCGCGAGGCCATAGCCCCCGCGCGCCGGACGCTCGCGGATTCGTTCGAAGAAGTCCTCAAAACGAGGGATGCCGAAGGACGCTCGTCCCGGAACGTGCTCACGGCCCTGCGCCTGGGCCTGGGGGTCGTGACGCCGATCTCGACGTTCTTCCGGGACCGCGCCGAAGCGCTCCTGGACAAGGGGATGGGACCCGGAGAGTACTCCTACATCTACATGATCGCTTATTATTCCTGGCTCCGGAAGCCGGCGACCGACGGCGTCGGCCTCGAGGTCATGGCGGAGCGCGCCGGGCAAGCCGCCCGCGACAGGGAAGAGATCCTCGAGGTGAACCGAGACATCACGCTGCGGCGTCTCAACCGGCTGGCGCTTCCCATACTCGAAAACGAGCTCGCCAAACTGAGGGCGGGCGCCGCGGCCGGGGAGAAGAAAAGCGGGGAGAGATGGGCCGCGGCCCTGGCCGCCGAGGTTAAAGCCCTGGCCGCCGACCACAGCCGGATTCCCTGGCAGGACGGCGCGCCGGAGGTCGTCGACCGCTCGCTCCGGCCCTTCCGCGAGCGGCTTGAAGCGAGCTATGTCCCCGTGGTGAACGTCTTCGAGCTGTCGTTCGAGCGGCGCTGACCGGCCATCAGGCGCGGGCGGCCGTGTGGCGCCGCCCCCCGCCGGAGCCGCACCGCGGCCGCGATTTCGACCTCCGCCCCGCCCGCCCGCCCGCGGGCCGGGGACCCCGGCCCCAGCCGTGCGGCGGCATCTTCTCCAGGCTCAGGTCCCGGGCGAACATGTCGTCGGTCACCGGCTTGACGGGGATCTTCATGCCGATGAACCGCTCGATCGCTTCGAGGTGTTCGCCCGTGCCCTCGCTGGCCAGGGTGATGGCCTTGCCGGAGGCGCCGGCCCGGGCCGTCCGGCCGATCCTGTGGACGTAGTTCTCGAAGTCCTGGGGGACGTCGTAGTTGATGACCATCTCCAGGTCGTCGATATGGAGGCCCCGGGCGGCGACGTCCGTGGCCACGAGGATGGGGAACCTGCCGGCCATGAAATCGTTGATGATGCGAAGCCGGTCTTTCTGGTCAAGGTCGCCGCTCAGATGACGCGTGCGGTAACCGTTGGCCTCGAGCTCCTTGGCCAGTCGGAACGTGTGGTGCCGCGTGTTGGTGAAGATGAGGACGTTGCGGGGTTCGTTCGACTTGAGGAGTCCGAGGAGGAGGTTCAGCTTGATGTGGCTCTTGATGTGGTAGAGCTCCTGGGTGATGGTGTCGACGGTCAGCTGCTCGGGCGTGACCGTGATCTCGGTCGGGTGGTTGAGATATTCGGCGGCGACGAGCCGGGAGAGGCGGCTGAGCGTCGCGCTGAACAGCATGCTCTGCCGGCGCCCGCGCTCGGGAAGCCGCTTGACGAGCTTCCTGAGGTCCGGCAGGAATCCCATGTCGAACAGCCGGTCGGCCTCGTCGATGACGAGGACGCCGACCTCCTTGAGGCCCATACGGCCGCTGTCGCTGAGGTCGATCAGCCGGCCCGGCGTGCCGATGATGACGTCGACGCCGTTCTTCAGGAGGTCGAGCTGGGTCGCGTAGCCGACGCCGCCGTAGAAGCAGCCGACGGAGAAGCCGAGATGGCGGTTGAGGAGATTGGCCTCGCCCTCGATCTGGACGGCGAGCTCGCGCGTCGGGCTGATGATCAGGGCCTTTCTCCGCGCGTGCGGGCCGCTCTCGAGCATCCGCTCGAAGATGGTGATGAGGAAGGCGGCCGTCTTGCCCGTCCCCGTCTGGGACTGAACGGCCACGTCCTCGCCCCGGAGCGTTCGGACCAGGGTCTGTTCCTGGACGTCCGTCAGCTCCGTGTAGCCCCTCTCGGCGATGCTCAGCTGGAGCTTCGGGTCGAGATTCAGTTCGGTGAAACGCATGTTCGGCCTATATCACTCGGAGTTCGCACATGGGAGGTCTATAGTCAGGTGACGCTGTCTCTTCCGCGTGGGGAAAACCGCTCGTATTGACTGTTCCCTGCCGGATTTTCGAGGGCGTATGATAGCACAATCGCCGTCCCGCTACAAGAGGCGGCGAATTCACAGGCGGCGGGTTTTCTGCTAAGATTCGGGCGGGGAGCAAGGGGCGTTCGAGCGACGATGAAGACGCGCAGGATGCGGATTGCCGCCATTCTCTTGGCGGTTCTGCTCCCTTTGCAGATCTTGTTCGCCCAGGCCCCGGTTTCTGGCACGAACGGGGACGGTCCGACGCGGATCTTCTCCCTCGCGATCGGCGGCCGGGCGGCGTCGGCTGAGCCGGCTCCGGCCCGCGCCGATCAAAGCGGCCCGCAACCGGCTGTTCCCGCGGCCGCGGAAAGATACACTGTCCGGAACCTGGCCGGCGATTTCCTGAAGGACGCCGGACAGATCTGGAGCTCGCCGGCCCGCATCCGGAGCCGCGACCTCCTGCCTCTTATGGTCTTCGCCGGGGCGGCGGGCCTTCTCATCGCCTACGACGAGCCGATCTATGCCGGGTTCCGGAATTTCCGAGAGAACAACGCCTGGGTCGGCCGCGTGAGTCCCGTGATCACCACGATGGGATCCTACGGCGCCTGGGGGACGGCCGCCCTCTTCCTCGGTGTCGGCCTCGCGGCCAAGGACGGGCAGGCGGTGGAAACGGCCGTCCTGGCCGCGAACGCCATGCTGCAGAGTGCGATCCTTGTGACGTTCGTCAAGGGGATGACGGGCCGGCAGCGGCCCGAGGTAGCCGGCGGGGTCGACCACTGGTCAGGTCCGGGCGACTTCTTCGAGCAGTTCGAAGCGGGGCAGACCGGGCGCTACGATTCGTTCCCCTCCGACCACGCGGCCGCGGCCTTCAGTCTGGCCACGGTCGTGGCCATGGAGTATGCGAAGAACGCCTGGGTGGGGATCGCCGCCTACACGGTGGCGACGGGCGTCGGGCTGTCCCGGGTCATGCTGGACAAGCACTGGCTCTCGGACGTGCTCGTCGGGGCGGTCGTCGGGCACCTGATCGGCCGGATGGTCGTCCGCAACCATCGTCGGCGGTACCCCGTGGTGCCGACGGTCGGCGTCGACCACGGCTCGCTCTCCTTCGCCCTGACCTACGTCCGCTAGCCGGGCCGCCGCGGAGCCCTGCGGGGCCTGCGGGGCGGCACGTCGTGCGCGGAAAGGCTAAGGGGAAGAGCTAGACGTCGCGCCCGCCGGAGGAGTGCTGGCGCTTCTTGCGCTTTGCGTACTGACGGACCTGGTGGACGAAAGCCTCGAGGCGGGTCCGCTCGGAGGCGAGCTCGGTTCCGCTATAGATGAACGTGGGGATCGGGATCTGGTCGTAGTCGCGCCGGATCTTCGAGGCGATGGCGGCCGATACGGTCCCGAGCATGCAGTTGAAGCACATGGCGTTGATGACCCCGTCGGCCCCCTGCTCCGCGAACTCGACCATCTTGGCGATGTTCAGGAGGAGAAGGTTGCTGCTTTCGAGCCCGACGTAGGGCGTGGCGAACCGGACGACATCGTTGAACGTCGGGTCCTTGGCGATCGGGCCGGCCCGCTCGAGGCTCCTGCGGATCTTCACCTTCTCCAGCTCCTTCCGGAGGTAGAGGATGGCCATGAGGGAGGACGCCCCGTACTTCCGTCCCACGAGCTTTTTCCGGAGGCTCCGGCCCAGGTCGAAGTCCACGTCGTCGACGAAGAACGAGGATGGCCGAACCTCGCAGCCGAGCTGCTCGAGCTTCAGAAACAGGTCGTGGTTGGCGACCGGGTTGATGCGGGTGTAGACGTCGCCGGCGATCCCGATGACCGGACGCCGCTCCCGGCGCTTTTCGACAGCCTTTAGCCGTTCGGCGCACCGCTTGAGCGCCGGGCCGATCCCGCCGGCGGCCAGCCCGGACTCGATGTCCTTGAGGTTCGCGAGATGGACCTCGTCGGTGACGCCCTTGCGGACTTCGTACGGCCGGGTCGCGCACGACGCGCGGACGAGGAGATCGATGGCCACGAGGCCCTGCCAGAGGAGTTTGATCCCCTTCATTCCCAGTACCTGGGAGAGAAAGTCCCCGGTCGGGGCGAGGGCCTCGATTCCCTCGAGCCCCAGATCCTCGGCCAGGTAGTTCAGCCCCCTGTCGTACTGGGCGAGGACGCAGTCGTTGTCGGTCCCCGGGAAATAGAAGACTTCCCCGCCGCTTCGGTTCGACCGGGCGAACTTGATGAAATCGCCGGCGATGATGGAGTAGGCGTGGCATTCCTTGCCCGAGCTGTGCTCTTCGCCCAGGGCGAGGGCGGCCGCGTCCGGCCGGGGGAGGACCTCGGCCTCGACGCCGACTCCCCTGAACGCTCCCGAGAACGCGTAGGCGTGGTCGGCGAAATAGGGGATGACGAACCTGCAGGACTTATAGCTCTCGTAAGTCTGCGGCGGGATCCAGGCCGGCCGTTTCGCCGGCCCCGGCGGGCGGGATTCCGTCCGCGATTCCCTGACTTCGTCTTGGAAGGCCTCGAGGCGCGTGATGAGGCCGGCCTCGGCCCGGTGCTCGTCGAACTCGAGGACCAGGTGCGGACGGGCCGAGACGATCTTGGAGACGTGCCTGAGGTTGAAGGCATCGAGGCCGCAGCCGAAGTTGGTGAGCACGAGGGGCTGAATCCCGGCCTGTTCAGTCGTCCACAGGGCGGCCTGGATGACCTGCTGGTTGTAACGCCAGGGCGGGGCGCCCGGCCAGTCCACCCCTTTCGTCCCGTCGAGCGGCAGGACGTCGAGCGGAAGCGCGAGCACGCCGAGCTTTGCCAGGTGCCGGGCTAGGTTCAGGTTGAGGAAGGGGTCGTGGAGCGTGTAGGGGCGTCCGAGGACGGCCCAGGCCGGCCGGCCGCCGCGCGCGGCCGAGTCGAGGACCTCCCGGCCCCGCCTCCGGAGGGCGTCCTGGAATTCCCTTTGGGCCGCCGCCGCCGCGTCATAGGCCTCGCGGAGTTCGGCTTCCGTCCGGCGGAGGACCTGCCGGAGCTCGGCGACCGACCTCAGGAAATCCTCGGGGTTCCCGTTGAAACAGACCGACGGCGCGAGGATCCGCGAATCGGTCGCGGCCCGGGCCATGAACGGGAAGTTCTCGGAATACGGGCAGAGGAGCAGGGATTCCGAAGAGTTCCGGTGAAGATCGAGCACGGCCGGGAGGAAGATCCAGTCCACGGCCTTGTCCCGGAACCACTCGACGTGGCCGAAGCCGATCTTGATCGGCAGGCAGGTCTCCGCGGGAAGCCTGCGGAGCCCCTTTTCCAGGATCTCGTGGCTGCTCGGGGGCGAGACGAGGACCTCGGCTCCGAGTCTGTTGAAGAACACCGCCCAGAATGGCATGAACTCCTGGAGGGCGGTGGCCCTGGGGAGCCCCACCCGGACCGCGGCGTCCGCCGGGTTCCTGACGAAGCTCTCTATGAGCTCTTCGCGTTCCCGGAAGAGGTCCGGGAGGGAGTCCGCTCCGGGCGCCGCGGCGGGCCCGCGACCCTGCCGCGCCGTGTACCTTTCGCACAAGTCTCCGAAGAAGAGGACCTTGTCCCCGAACGCGATCCTGTTGACCTGGCAGCGGTTGGAACAGTGGGAGCAGGTGAAGCTCGTGACCGAATACTCCTCGCCGAGCCGCCGGTCGATCTCAGCCGCGCCGGGGGAGGATTTTCCCGCTGCGGCGACTTTTTCCGCGGCCATGATCGCCGCCCCGATAGCCCCCGAGATCCTGTTGAAAGGATGGACCCTGATGTCGCGGCCGGTCTCGAGCGCGAAGGCCCGGACGACCGAGGGGTTGGAGGCCACGCCCCCCTGGAGGACGATGGACCGCCCGACCGGCCTTCCGGCGACAACCTTCTCCAGGTAGTTTCGGGCGATGGAGAAGGCCAGGCCCGCCGAGATGTCGGACACGGAGACGCCGCGCGCCAGCGAGTCGGCGAGCTCGGACTCCATAAACACGGTACAACGGCTGCCGAGGTCGGACGGCTGGCGGGAGGCCGCCGCCAGGCTGGAGAACTCGTCTTCGATCCGGATGCCGAGGATCTCCGCCTGCTCCTCGAGGAACGAGCCCGTGCCCGCGGCGCAGATCTTGTTCATGGTGAAATCGAGGATCTTGCCGTCGCGGGCGCTGATGAACTTGGAGTCCTGGCCGCCGATCTCGAAGACCGTGTCCACGTCGGGGAAATATTTGACGGCGCTGCGCAGCTGGCACGTGATCTCGTTGTGCACGACGTCCGCCTGGAGGAGGGTGCCTGCCAGATGCCGCCCGCTGCCCGTCGTGCCGATCCCGAGGAGCTCGAGGCCCCCGGAGCATTTCTCGCGGAGAAGGCGGTATCCTTCCCGGAGGACCTCAATCGGACGCCCCTTGGTCGGCAGGTAGATCCCGGCCCGGACACGGCCCTCGGCGTCGAGGATGACCAGGTTCGTGCTCACGGACCCGATGTCGACGCCGAGATAGCCCCGAACGGACTCGCCGGGTCCCGGAGCCGGCTCCCGGGCGGGCACGATCTCGAGGGCGCCGAGGGGCGCGCGCTGGACCTTGCGGGCGGATTTTCGGGGCCTGAGGAGCCGGGTCAGATATTCGGGCCCCGCGGCCTCGATTGTCCTTCCCGCGGCCGCGGCGTCGAGCGCCGCTCCGAGCGAGCCGAGCTGCTGAGGAGGCTCGGCGAGCCGCACTTGGTCCTCCCACAGCCCGAGGACTTCACGGAAGGCGTGGACGAGCCCCCCGTTTCGGAAGGCGCCTCCGGCCAGGAGGACCGGCGGCGCGGCCTCGCGGCCCCTGAGGACCGTGGCCACGAAGTTCCGGGCCAGGGCCAGGCAGAGTCCGTAGGCGATCTCTTCCGGGGGCGTGCCTTTCTGCTGGAGGTGGATCATGTCCGTCTTGGCGAAGACGGAGCAGCGGCCGGCGATGGGCGCGCCCTTCCGGGCGGAGGCGGCGAGCCTCGAGAACTCCTCGATCGGGAGCTTCAGCCGGGCCGCCTGTTGCTCGAGGAAAGCGCCCGACCCCGCCGCGCAGACATCGTTCAGGGAGAAATCGAGGATCTCGGGCTCCCCGGACGTCATAACGGAGCGGTCGAGGAGAACCCAGCGGGAGGTCTGGGCCCCGATCTCGACGACGGACCGGGCCTCGGGATGAAAGCGGGCCGCGCCGAGGGCCAGGGAGACGACCTCGTTCGCGAGGGAGATCTCCGGCGGCGCTTCGATGATCTCCCGTCCGACGCCCGTGATTCCGACCTGAAGGCTCAGGCCGCCGCAGCCCTCGAGAATCCGTCCGACGGCCTGCCGGAAGGCCTCGGCCGGGTTCCCGCGGTTGGCCTGCTCGATGAACTTGACGGGGGACTGCGTCCCGTCAAGCAGGACGGCCTTGGTAATCGACGACCCGAGATCGAGGCCGAGAATCATCATTCGGAGCCCTTCCCTTCTCCGTGTTCCCTTGGATCATATCGGGATTCGCAGAAAATTGCCAGTCGCGGGACGGCCGGCTTGCGCCCTCTAGGCAGATCACCTCCGTGGAATCTCTGCGTCCGGCCGAATTCGCCGCCCCGCACGCCACCTGGCGGCAGAGGGACCACCCTTGCCCTCCGCGCTGTCGCTCCCCCGGGAACCAGTCCCGTCGGTGACAGGATAACAGGCAGAGCCAGGGCCAAAGACTCGTTTCAGATAATTCCCAGAAGTGCGGCTCCGGGCAGCTCCGCCACACGTCTGATGGTCGCTCCTAAGAATCCGCTCCCTGCCGGTCCCCTCCCGCTGCGGGGGTTTTCGGGTGGGCTTTGCACCGGCCATATAGAGCGACACGAGAAATCCCTGAGTTTGATCAGGCGATGAGCGTCCGGACGATGAGGAAGGCTCCCATGGCGACGAGGGCCGCGTCGACCCAGCGGGCGAACCCGCCCCCGGCGAGATTCCGGTTGAGGCGGCCCCCGGCCCAGACGCCGAAGAGGAGCGCCGGCAGCGCCCACAGATAGAGCCCGAGGACCTGGCGCGTCCACAGTCCCGCCGCCCCGTATCCGAGGAGGACGAGGATCCCGGTCGGCAGGAAATAGGCCTTGAGCGTGACCCTGAACCTCTCGGGAGGCCATTCGCGGAGCCTTGCGTAGACCACGACGAGGGGGCCGTTCGTGTTGTAAGCCCCGCCGAGGATCCCGGCCGCGAACCCGACGAGGCAGGGGAGGGCGGGCTTCTCGTCCCTGATCCGCAGGCTCGGCCTCAGGATCCCGAAGAGGCCGTAGGCGAGGATGACGAGCCCGAGCGCGATCTTGAGCGGGGCCTCGGGCAGCCGCGTCAGCAGATAGATTCCGACGGGGATGCCGGCGAGCGAGGAGAGAACGAGAAGGGTCGAGGCTTTCCAGTCGCCCTTCCGCCAATGCCGGGCGAGGATGAGGATGGCGATGGTCGAGCCCATGAAGGCCACGAGCGGTGTTGCCGTCTTCAGGCCGAGGAGCGCCGCGAGGAGCGGCATGGCGATGACCGCATCCCCGAAGCCGAGGGCGGAGCGCACGAACGCCGAGAGCAGAATGATGCCCGCGACGGCCGCGACCAGAGACGTTGGCGTCATGCCGAACAGGCCCCTGTGAACATGGACGATATCTTATCGAAACATGTTTTTCGAGGGAATCCGCTCTTGCGGAGGGAGGAGGATGTCTGAGCAAGACGAATCGAGGTTCCATGAACCGGGAAAAACGGGAGAATAAGCCCCCCGTTTTATAAACTCGCGGTTCGGAACCCTGCCTGCGCCCATGTCGCGCTCCTCCCGCTCAGAAGCTCAGCGTGACGGCGTTGCGGCTGGCGAACTCGAGGAACGTCGCCGCGCCTCCGAACTCGAGGCCGTCGATGAGGTCCTCTTTCTTGATGCCCATGACGTCCATCGTCATCTGGCAGGCGATGAGCCTGACCCCCAGCTCCTTGGAGAGTTCGAGCAGCTCGTGGAGCTTCGATACCTTGGCCTTCTTCATCCACTTGCCCATCATCATCGTGGCCATGGCCGTCATGCCCGGCAGCATCCCGATGATGTTGGGTATCGGGACCGGCATGGCCGGGTTGGCGATGGGGGCCACCCTGAGCTTGTCGATCTTCCCCTTTTTCAGGATCTCCAGCCCGTAGAACGTGAAGAAGATGGCCGCCTCCATGTCCATCGCGGCCGCGGCGGTCGCGAGGATGAACGGGGGATAGGCCAGGTCCATAGTGCCGTGCAGGGCGATGATCGCCAGCCTCTTGCTTGTTTCTTCTGCCATTGTCCATCTCCTCGGGAACCCGGCTCGGCCGTGTCGCCCGCCGGTCCCCGTCACTTCGTTTTCTTGATGTAAAAGACGAACGTGCCGCCGGACTCTTCATGGCCGAGGAGCTCGTGTCCGGTCTTGTTCGTCCAGGCCCGGGCGTCGCTGACCGAGCCCGGGTCCGTCGAGATCAGTTTCAGAATCTCGCCGACCTTCATGCCGTCGACGGCCTTCTTGGCCTTGACGATGGGCATGGGGCAGGCGAGCCCGCTCGTGTCGAGCGTCTGGTCGGGTGTGATGTCCAAAACGGACCCTTTTCTTTTTAATCCGGGACGGACTCCAGTCTACTCGCCGGAGGGCCCGAAATCAAACGGCCGGCGCTAGAATTTTTTCCTTTTCCGTCCCAGGATCCCTCCGCTCAGAAAGAGGCCGGCTCCCAGGACGAAGCCGAAGTTGTACCAGCTGCCGTTGTTGTGCACCTCGTAGAAGCGGACGTTCCGGGTAAAGATCGAGATGATGAAGGTGACAGGCGAGATCAGCCCGTGCCAGAGGCCGAGCCAGAAACCGGCCGTGTGCCCCTTGGCGTTGGGGGTCTTCTCGAGGCCGTTCGGGCCGGGCGCGCAGCTCGCCGCCAGGACGACCAGGGCCCCGATCAGGATCAGAAGCGGGATTCTCTTCACGGTCCCTCCTTTTTAAAGGGTCATTTTACAGGAATGCGGTCCGGCCGTAAATGTCCGAAGGCGTGCGGTCCGGCGCACGCACGGCCGGGCTGATTTCCGCGGCCCGGCTTTACATGCCGGACCAATCGGGTTAGAATAGAAATTCAAACGGGAAGTTTGAAAATCCAGGAACCGCAGGAGGCAATAATGAAAGGGGATCCGAAACTCACCAAGGTCCTGAATTCTCTCCTGGCCGACGAACTGACGGCCATCAACCAGTACATGGTGCACTCCGAGATGTGCGACAACTGGGGCTACGAAAAGCTCCACAAGGCCATCGAGAAGCGGGCCATCGACGAGATGAAGCACGCCGAGAAGCTCATCGGCCGCATCCTCTTCCTCGAGGGGCTGCCCATCGTCAGCGAGCTCAGAAAAATCTTCATCGGCGCCGACGTACCGAAGATGTTCGCCTTCGACCACAAGGCCGAGGCGGACGCCATCAAGGCCTACAACGACGCCATCGTGCTGGCCGGCCAGGTCAAAGACTACGCGACGCGCGAAATCCTCGAACAGATCCTCAAAGAAGAGGACGCCCACATCGACGACATTGAAGAAACCCAGGACCAGATCGGTCAGATGGGCCTCCAGGTCTTCCTGACGACGCAGGTCTGACGCTCCGGCTTGACGCCCATTTCCATCCTGATACAATGAGCGGGATGGACAAGAGGGGCGGCGCCGCGTCCCGGCTTCTCTTTGCCGCGGTTCTCTGGGGCTCGCTCTGGGGACTCGCGGAAGCCAGCCTCGGATACCTCCTCCATATCGTCCGGGTGCCGGGGCTGCCCGGCCTGGTCATGGCGCCCATCGGCCTGCTCGCCATGGGCCGGGCCTTCGTTCGGACGGGGGAATTGGCTGTCTTTCCCGCCACCGCGCTGGCGGCCGCCTCCTTCAAGCTGGCCGCCCTGCTGGTCCCTGGGATCAACGTCCTCGCCGTCGTCAATCCGGTCCGGGCCATGCTCCTCGAATCACTGGTCGCGGCGCTCCTGGCCCGGCTTTCGGTACGGTCTCGCGTCCGTTTGGCCCCTTCGCGTGCCGGGCTCGCTTCGCCGGGGAAGGGGACGGGCGGATTCCGCTGAGGGGAGAATGTCGCCCCTGAAGAGAAAAATGGAGACGGCCCCCATGAGCCGCCGGGGCTTCCTCCGCTGGAGCGCCTTCTTTGGGACCTCGGCCGCAGCGTCCGGCAAGCTCCTGGCCCGGTTCCGAAAGCAGGCCGCGCCTGGCGCGTCCGGCGCCGTGACCGCTGCCGAGAGGATGGTCCGGACGGGTTGCCCTTCCCACAACTGCGGCGGCCGCTGCCTCCTGCGAGTCTATGTCGAGGACGGCGTCATCACGCGGATCGACGGCGACGACCGGCCGGGCGACGGAATCGAAGACCCCCAGCTCAGGGCCTGCCTGCGGGGCCGGGCCTACCGACGCCGCCAGTACCATCCCGACCGGCTCAAGGTCCCGATGAAGAGGGCGGGGGAGAGGGGCGAGGGGAAATTCGTCCGCATCTCGTGGGACGAGGCGCTCGACCGGATCGCCACCGAATTCCAGCGGATCAAGCAAACCTACGGAAATCAGGCTTTCTACGTCCCCTATGGGACAGGCAGCTACAACCAGCTGAACGGGCGTTGGACGGCCGAGCGCCTGATGAACCTCTTCGGCGGCTCGCTCGGCTTCTACAACAGCTATTCCTGGGCCTGCATCTCGGCGGCGACGCCCTACGTCTACGGCACGTCCGTCACCGGGAACCAGCGCCAGGATTGGCTCAACTCGAAATACATCATCATGTGGAGCTGGAACCCGGCCGAGATGCGCGACGGGACGAACAGCGAGTATCTCCTGCGCAAAGCGCGGGAGAAGGGGGCCCGCGTCGTATGCATCGACCCGCGCATGACGCTGAGCGCGGCCGCCCTCGCCGACGAATGGGTCCCGATCCGTCCGGGCACCGACGCCGCCATGATGACGGCTATGGCCTACGTCATGGTCAAGGAAAACCTCTACGACGCCGGGTTCGTCCGGACGCACTGCCTCGGCTTCGACGCGGCCCAGATGCCGGCCGGCGCCGAAACCGCCGAGAGCTACACGGACTACCTCCTCGGGACTCGGGACGGCGTCGCCAAGACCCCGGAATGGGCGGAAGCGGTCACTGGCGTCCCGCGCGAGACGATCGCCCGCCTCGCCCGCGAATATGCCACGATCAAACCGGGCGTCCTCTACCAGGGCTACGGCATGCAGAGGCGGGCCTACGGAGAGCAGGCCGTCCGGGCCGGGTGCGTTCTCGCCGCCCTAACGGGCAATGTCGGCGTCCCTGGCGGCTGGGCGAGCGGTCTGGCTCTGCAGGCTCCCGACGGGGGCCCTCTCGAGATCCTGTTCCCCACGGGCCCGAACCCGGTCAAGGCCCTGATCCCGAGCTTTCTCTGGACCGAGGCCGTCCTGCGCGGCCGGGAGATGGGGCCGCTGGACGGCGTCTGCGGCGCGGACAGGCTCGAGAGCGACATCAAATGCATCTGGGCCGTCGCCTGCAATGCGCTCGTCAACCAGCACGGGAACATCAACCGGACGGCCCGCATTCTCCGCGACATGAAGCGCGTCGAGTTCCTCGTCGTCCAGGACAATTTCCTGACGCCGACGGGGCGCTTCGCCGATATCCTGCTCCCGGCCTGCACCCAGTTCGAGACCTGGGGCGTCGAGGACGGCTGGAAGTACGGCGACGAGGTCCTGCTCATGCCGAAGATCGTGGACCCGCCATACGAAACGAAGAGCGACTACCGCATCGCGGCCGATATCGCCGCGCGCCTGGGGCTGGGGGACGCCTATACAGAAGGGCGGAGCGAGAGGGATTGGGTCGAGTGGATTCTCGCCCGCTACCGGAAGACGCGTTTCCCCGGGCTGCCCGCGCTCGATGAGTTCGAAAAGTCTAACCGCGGCGTCTATTCCGTCCCCGTGACCAGGCCCGCGGTGGCCTTCGCGGATTTCCGCGCCGACCCGAAGGCGCATCCGCTCCCTACCCCCTCCGGGAAGATCGAGATCTTTTCCAAGCGGCTCCACGACATGAACCGGCCCGCAGAGATTCCGGCCGTTCCCAAGTACATCCAGGAATGGGAGAGCCCCTTCGGCCCGGAGGCGGCGAAGTACCCCCTCTCCGCCATCGGCCACCATTACCTCTCGCGCGTCCATTCGACCATGGAGAACGTGGACTGGCTGAACGAAGCCTTCCCCCAGCGCCTGTTCATCAACCCCCTGGACGCTGGGGCGCGGAAGATCCGCAACGGCGACCGGGTCAGGGTCTTCAACGACCGGGGCGCGACGGTCGTCGCCTGCCGTGTGACGCCGCGGATCATGCCGGGCGTCGTGGCCCTGCCCCAGGGGGCGTGGTGGACGCCCGACGCCGCCGGGATCGACCGGCGTGGCTCGATCAACGTCCTGAGCTCGGAGCGCTGGACGCCCCTGGCCTTCGGCAACGCCCAGCACACGATCATGGTCCAGGTCGAAAAGGCCGAAGGGAGCTGAGAAAGGCGGACTGATGGTCAACCAGTACGCGTTCTTCTTCGACGCTTCCGCCTGTACCGGCTGCAAGGCCTGCCAGATGGCCTGCAAGGACAGGAACAACCTCGAGACCGGCCTCCTCTGGCGCCGGGTCTATGAAGTCGCGGGCGGGAGCTGGGAGAAGCGCGGCGATGTCTGGGTCCCGGCCGTCATCGCCTACAACGTGTCCATGGCCTGCAACCATTGCGAAAAGCCGCTCTGCGCCATGGCTTGTCCCGTCAAGGCCATCGGCAAGCGGGAGGACGGCATCGTCCTCATCGAGACCCAGCGCTGCATCGGCTGCCGTTACTGCGAATGGGCCTGCCCGTACAGCGCGATCCGGTTCGACATCCGGTCGAACACCGTCTCGAAGTGCCATTTCTGCTTTGACGCCGTGGACGCCGGCGAGCCCCCCGCCTGCGTCGCGGCCTGCCCGCAGCGGGCGCTCGATTTCGGCGACATCGCGGACCTCCGGCAGAAATACGGGGAGGTGAGGCAGATCCATCCCCTCCCCGATCCCGCCCAGGCCGAGCCGGCGCTCGTGATCAAGCCCCACAAGGACGCGGCCGCGGCCGCCGCGAAAGGCGCCGAGGTCGCCAACTGGGAAGAGGTATAGATGGCGGGGGAGTGGCCCCTCGTCGCGTTCACCATCATCGGGCAATCGGCCGCCGGCTTTTTCCTTTTCGCCGGAGCCCTTCTCTATTTTTCCTCGCCGGCCGGCGGCGCGGGGCTGACGGCGGCGCTGGCGGTGCTCGGCTCGCTCATCGCGGCCGCGGCCCTGTCCCTTTTCCATCTGCGGCGTCCCGCCCGAGCCTTCAGGGTCTTGAGCAACGTCGGGACCTCCCCGCTGAGCCGGGAGATTCTATTCGGGCTGGCCTTCACGGCCTTCGTCGGCCTTCTCGCGGTCTGCGAATGGCGAGGCGTCGGGAGCCGCGGGCTTCTGCAGGGGCTTTTCGTGCTGGGCGGACTGGCGGGTGTCTTTTTCGTGCTGAGCATGTCGCGGGTTTACATGCTTCCGGCGGAACCCGGCTGGGACCGCTCCCACACGCCGCTGTCTTTCTTCGCCACGGCTCTCATCCTGGGAGCCTCGGGCGCGGCTGTTTTCATCGGCTCGTTCGCTGCGCCGCCGGACGCCTTGCGGCCGCTCGTAGCCGCCGCTTTCGTGTCCGCGGCCGGCGGCCTGGCCTGCGTGGTCGTCCTGACCCCGGGGCGGGGAGTTCTGGGAGGCGGCCTCGCACCCTCGTTGCGGCCGCCGCGCGGCGTGCCGTCAGCGCTCTTCGCGGCCAGGGTCGCGGCCCTTCTTGCGGGAATGGCTCTCCTGGCCGCTGCGTGGGGAGGCCTGGGCAGGAGGGGCGCCCCGGGCTTCCTCCTGCCGGCAGCCCTGACCGTCTTGGCCGCCGCCGAGACCTCGGGCCGCTTCCTTTTTTATGCCTTGGCTGGAGCAACACGCACAAAACAAATTAGTTAACGATTTTTTAAGGCCTCTTTATAGGCCCCATCCGGCTTTTTTGGGCCCCCAATCGTTGATTAAGGGAATCCAGATAAGCTTCGTAATCCTTCCGCGTGTTGAGGTTCCGGAGCCAGCCTGATTCCTCGAGCGGGACTCGGACCGTCCGGCAACGGTCGAAGAGCGGGATGAGGCTCCGCTCTCCCGCCCCGAGGAGTTTCTCGATCTTGGGAACGACCGGCCTCGAATAAACGGCGAAGAGGGGCTCGTGTTTTCCGCCGATTGTGACCGGGACGACGATCTCGGCCTTGTCCGCGGCCGCGACGAGCCGGCCGAGGAAAGGGATATGGATATCCGGGATGTCGCAGGCGATGACGGCGCAGACCTCGTGGGACGCGGCCTTCAACCCGGCCAAGATCCCGGCCATTGGACCCTGGCCGCCCTTTTCGTCTTCGACGATCCGCAATCGCGGCATTCCCCCCGCCGAGCCCCGTCGAGCCGGCCGATCCCCTTCCGCCCTTATCCGCGCCGCCCACCGGCCGCCTTGTATTCGGGACTTGTCGAGGCCGGCCTCCTGGCCCGGCGAAAGGCTGACCAAGACCTCGTCGAAGCGGGGGAGGACCTGCTCGAGTACGTGCTCGAGGAGCGTCTCCCCTCGGACAGCGAGTTTGCCCTTCTCGGCCTTCATCCGCCGGCCGCGGCCGCCCGCGAGCACGATCGCCGTGACCGGTCTCCCGCCGCACAGGATCCTGCGCGTCATGCGCTCTATCATAGCGCAATGATCGCCGTCCGCGATAGTCTTGCCGGCGGGCGGCCGCGGCTTGACATCGGCCGTCCCGGACCGGATAATGGGAGTCACTCCCGATGCTCCTCAAACAGCAGGAATTCTACAAGTCTCTGACCACCCGCTCTCCCGGACTCGTCGAACGCGTGCGCCGGCTCATCGAGGATTCCGAGAAGAAATTCACCGGCCGCAAGAGTCCCGAGGCGGGGTTCCTCTGGGAGCACACGGTCCTCGTTGCCTCCCTCTCCTTCCGGCTGGCCAGGCTGGAAAAGGCGGACGCCGATCTCGCCGCCATCACTGCCCTTTTTCATGACGCGGGGAAGTTCAGTGGCGGCCGTTACCATCGCGACCGGAAGCCCGAGGAGGAAACGGCCGCCTGCCTGGCCCGGGAGACGCTCGAAGATTCGGGACTGGATATGGCCGCTATCGGCCACGTCGTCCGGGCCCTGCGCTCGCTCTACAACGCGGGCCAGCGCCGGAACGCCCTGGCGGACATCATGCACGACGCCGATTTTCTCTCGAAGTTCGGGCTGCTCGGCGTCGCCCAGTTCTTCGTCAAGTCCACGCTCCGCGGCCGCAACCTCGAGGCGGCCATCATGAATCACCTGAGCAAGGAGCTGACCTACGCGTCCGTGCTGCCCCTCAACATGCGGACGGAATCGGCCCGCAAGCTCGCGGCCAAAAAGTCGCAGGAGACGCTCCGCTTCTACAAGGCTTTTCTGGTCGAGCTCGAGAAGGCCCACGGGATGAGCTTCCGGGTCAGGCCTCTCGAAGTCAAAAGGTCGGCGAAACGTCCGGCGAAGCTCAAGGTGATGCTGGTCGCGCCGGCGGCGTGCGGCGCGTGCGGAGGCGCCTGGGAGTTCGGGTTCCGGACGGAGAAAGGCCTCAAATGCGAAACCCTCGAGGCCTCGATCCGCTGCGGCGCCTGCGGGGCCGGCCACGAGGTTTCCTTCTGCCTTCCGGAGATGGCCTAGATCGGGAAGGCGGACGTAACGGCCCGTTCCGCCCGCCTCGGGCCACCGCCCCTCAGTCGCCCTATTCCTGGACGTTCCAGCCCCGGACCTTGAGGACCGGCTGTTCGCCCTGCAGGTCCTCGGCCGCGAAGACGCCCGCGATCGTGCGCTTCTCCCCCGGGAGGAGAGTGATGTAATCGTCGTCCAGGAAGATCGGCAGCACGGTTTCGCCAGAGACGTCCCGGACGACCCGGAGCTCGACCTGGAGGGCGAGGTCCTGGGAGGGATTTTCGATCTCGGCCGTGAGCTTATAGAGCGGACCGTTCTGGGAGAATTTCTCCTTGACATTGAGCGCGACAGGACGGAGTCCGGCCAGGGCCGTGAAATCGGCGTACTCCTGGACCGGCGTCGCGATCCAGTCGGCCTTGGCGAAATCGAGCGTGTCGGGTTTCGTGGAAAGGACGTAGAAGTTGGCGTCGATGAGGCTGTTTTTCTCGCCGAGGAGCCGGAGGTCCAGGAAATAGGTCGTGCTCAATCCCTGAAGAGCCGGAAGGCTATCGATGACTTTGACCTCGTCGGCCGCGAGGCCGAGGTCGACGGTCTTCGCGTATTTCTTGCGGAGGCCGAAATCGCAGACGCGGATCGCGGCCCTCAGCTTTTCCGCGGGCTCGAGCGTGTTGTTGACGGCGATGATCTGGCCGGTCCCGTAATTGTAGATGAGGTGGAGCGGCTCGCAGGCCTTCCGCGCCCCGTAGAAGGCGCCGGTCGGGTTGAGGTAATAGTCGTAGAGCTGCCACCAGAGCTTCGGCCAGGCCGAATTGAGCATCCACTGGATGACTCCCGTCGCCTTGGGCCGGCCGGCGACAAAGGCCTCGAACATGGCCCGGACCCCTTCGTAGTTCAGGAACTGCGCCTTGGCGGCGTAGTCCTCGACGTCGCGGGACGGGCCGAGGCGGCGGTCCATGGCCTCGTTGTAGCGTTTCAACCCGAAGAACTCGTTCCGGGCGCAATGGGAATACCAGACGTCAGTGATCGGCCACAGGTCCTTCTCCGGGATCATCTTCTTGAGACTCTCGACGGGCGGGACCTCGGGGCCCGGGCCGACCTCCGTGTCGAAGCCGAACGCGCCGCCGTTCCGGGTGTCGGTGTACCAGTAGACGGGAGGGACATAGTCGTAGGGGCCGGCCATCTTGACCCCGGACTTGCCGGTCAGGGGGCTCGTCCGGTCCTTGGCCGAAATGAGGGCCGGCCGCGTCGGATCGTCCTCCTTGAGGATGTCGATGTATTTCTGTTCGAGCTCGGGGCGCGGGTTGGTGTCGCTCCCCTCCATCCAGGCGAAGAGGCTCGGGTGGTTGCGGAGCCATCGGACCTGGTCGCGGAAGGACCGGGCGACGAGGTCCATGTCCTCCGGGCTCTTGACGCAGCCGAACTCGTCGTTCGGCTTGCCGACGAGGTTCTCCCACTCCCACTGGCAGCTCCAGCCGGCCATGATCAGGATCCCGTTGACGTCGCAGAGATTGTAGAGGTCCTCGCTCGTCCCCCAGAAACCCTCGAGACGGAGGGCGTTGAGGTTCATGTGCTTCGCGTAAAAGATCTCGGAATCGAGCTTCGGGCGCCGGTTGTCAAGGAAGATGTCGTCGGTCCAGCCGCCGCCCCGGATGAGGATCTTCCGGCCGTTCAGCATGAAACCCCGGTCTCCCTGTTCGTTGAAGTAACTCGAAACCTCGCGGATGCCGAAGCGGACGGTGCGGATGTCCGAATAGGGGCTGGCCAGCATGCGCGGCGCCTGCCGCCCGCCGCCCCAGGGGCCCTCGACCCTCTGCGGGGCCTTCTTCGGTTCCTCCTTCTCCTGGGCCTGTTGCTCGGCCCGCGCCTTGGCCTCCGCCTCGGCCGCGGCCTTGTCGATCTTCTCTCGGAAGGCGAGCGTGAGGAGGTACAGCTCGGGCTTTCCCAGATCGTGGGTCCACCAGACCCTGGGGGCATTGATGTTGAGCCCGGGATGGCTCTCGGGCGTCAGGACGACCTTCCGCGTTTCCTTCGGCCCGAGCTCGATCTCCGAATTGAACGACACGGACCCGACACGGCCCTCGAGGGTGCCGGACACCTTGTTCGGGGAGTTGTTCTGGAGCTCGGCGGTGACGGTGAGCCGGGCCTCTTTGAAGGTCGCCAGATCGAGCTTCGTCGTGACGAAGGGGAAATTGATGGCGACGTCGCCGGTCGCCCGGACCCGGACCTCTCGCCAGAGGCCCATGCTGTTGTCGGGAGGCTTGGGGTTCCAGTCGACGAAGCCGATCGTAAAGTCCCCCTTCTGCGGCGGGTAGACCTCGACCGCGAGGACGTTCCGGGCGCCGGGTTTGGCCGTGCCGGTCACGTCGATCGAGAAGCGGCGGAACGGGCCGAACGTCGTCGTCGCGTCGGCGACCTTCTTGCCGTTGAGCCAGACGTCCGCCCGGTAGTTGATGCCGTCGAATTCGAGGCGAACGTATTTCGCGCCCGGTCCGGGCGGCACGCTGAACTCCCGCCAGTACCACCAGGGCACCTGGAACGGCTCCGTGGGCACGGACTTCAGGTTCTCGCCCACAAAGACGCTGGGATAGACGTTGTTCTGGACGAGGGTGCCCATGACCGTCGAAGGGACGACGGCCGGGTACCAGCGGTCGACTATGAACTCGGGGCCGGAGATTTCTTCTCCGCCGGCCTTGACCTTTTCCGACGATTGGACGAACCAGAGGTCGTTGAGGGTGACCACGCGATCGAAGAGGCCCGCGGCCATGGGGACCTCGCGGCCCTGGTCCCGCATCCGGTCCCGGCCCTCGTACTGGCCTTGCGTCAGCGACGCGGACGTCAGCATCAAGACGGCTGCCAGGCATGCCGGAATCGTCCTTTTAAGGGAGTCAAAAAGCGATCTGTTCATTTGGCTTCCCTCCTCTTCAGGAGCACGTCTCTCATGACTGATCTTCCCGGCTGAGCTCGGCGTGACCATTATAGCAACTTGTCGGGGTTCGGCCAAAGGCGGCTACGGAGGGGAGAGCTCTGCCGAGACGGGACGGCTTCTTGACAGGATCGAAAAAAAGCTTATATTAATATCGCGATATATCGAGATATATTATGATAGAATGAAAGGAGACGCTTATGTATCCATGGCATCACTTCGGCAGTTGGGGTCAGGGCCGGATGTTCCAGAAAGGAGATTTCAAGTACCTGATCCTCGACCTCCTCAAGGAAAAGCCGCGGCACGGCTATGAGATCATCCGCGAGCTCGAGGGAAAATTCCACGGCTTTTATTCTCCCAGCCCGGGAACGGTCTATCCAACGCTCCAGTACCTCGAGGATATGGGCTACGTGACCTCCCGCGAGCAGGACGGGAAGAAGATCTACACCGTCAGTGAGGCCGGCCTGAAATTCCTCGAGGAGCAGTCGGACACGGTCGATGACATCCGGGACCAGATGAGGAGCCATTGGCGGGGTTGGACGGCCGAGTTGGGCGAGCAGTTCCGCGAAGTCATGCTCGAGTACGGGGAGATGGGCCGGCTGCTCGGCCGGCGGGTGCGCCGCATGAACACGGACAAGCTCCGCCGGATCGGGGAGGTCCTGAAGACGGCCTACTCGGAGATCGAACGGATCATTTCAGAAGAGCCGTCAACTCGCGCTTGAAGCGGCCGAGCAGCGCCGCCGCCGCCGGCCGGCTCTTCGCTTCGGCCTGGACGCGGATGACGGGCTCGGTATTCGACGGCCGGATATGGACGGACGCGCCGCCCAGCCCGATCTTGAGGCCGTCGAGCATCGAGATCGTCTCTGCGGCGTAAGTCCTCCTCAGCCGCCCGAGCATCCGGTGGGCCTGCTCTGGGGTCCCGGGAACCTTGTCCTTGGCCATCGCGTAGAAGGGGATCTCCGCCCGGAGCCGGGAGACCGTCCGGCCGGACGCCGCCATCTGCTCGAGGATGAGTCCGGCCGCCGCGAAGCTGTCCCGGCAGGGATGAACTTCGGGCCAGATGACTCCGCCGTTTCCTTCGCCCCCGATGACCGCGCCGCAGGCCAGGAGTTCCTCGACGACGTTCGTTTCGCCGATCTTCGTCCGGTAGACGGGGACGCCGGCCGCGGCCGCCAGGTCGTCTATGGCTTGAGTGGCCGAGAGGTTGACGGCGACGGGCCCCGGCCTGCGGGACAGGACGTACTTGACCGCAAGAGCCAGGGTCATCTCCTCGCCGAGGGCCTGCCCGCGCTCATCGACGACGGCCAGGCGGTCGGCGTCGGCGTCCTGCGCGAAGCCGACATCGGCGCGGACCCCCCGGACCCGGCGGCAGAGCTGGGAGAGGTTCTCGGGCACGGGCTCCGACGGGTGGGCGAAGGTCCCGTCGGGGGTCGCGTTGAGGACGTCGACTTCGCAGCCGAGGGCCTCCAGGAACTTCGGCAGAAGCGCGGCCCCGGCGCCGTTGTTGCAGTCGGCCACGACCCGGATCTTCCTGCGGCGGATGAGATCGACGTCGAGGCTCTGGAGCAGGCGGGCGAGGTGATGACGCGTCGGGTCCGGCTCGGCGGCGACCCCACGGTGCTTTTCGGCCCCGGCGAACGAGAACTCGCCCTGGTGATAGATGTCAAGGAACTCGTCGACCTCGGACGGCGTCAGGTAAAGCCCGCGGTGGCTCAGGAACTTGAGGCCGTTCCATTCCCGGGGATTGTGGCTGGCCGTGACGACCACGCCGCCCTGGGCCCGAAGCGCCTTCGTCAGGAGAAGGACGGACGGGATGGGACAGATGCCGATCTCGAGGGGCTGGCATCCCGTCGCCAGCAGGCCGGCGACGACGGCGTTCTCCAGCATGCCGCCAGACGGCCGGGCGTCCCGACCGACGATGATCCGGCCGGGTCCGGTGTAGGTTCCGAACGCGGCGGCGAACCGGCCGGCGAGCTGCGGCGTCAGGCTGTCGCCGATGACCCCCCGGACGCCCGAGATGCCGATCTTGAGGGAGAGCCTGCCGTTCATGTCAGACCTGCTGGGAAATGAAGGCCACGACGCGGTCGAGCTCCTCGCGCGCTTTCTCCTGGGAGACGTTTTCCGCGATGACCCGGATCATGGGCTCCGTGCCCGACACCCGGACGTGGACCCAACCCTCCTTCTTTTCGAACTTGACGCCGTCGGCGGTCGCGATCTGGTCGTGCGGGAAGAGCTTCCGCGTCTCCGCGACGACGCTGTGGATCTTGGACGGAGGACAATAGACCTTTTCCTTGACGATGTGGTACTTGGGGATGCGGTCCACGAACTCCGATATCCTTCTCCCGGACGCGGCCATCTTCTCGAGGAGCAGGCCCATGGCCAGGAAGCCGTCGTGGGCCGGCTGGAAGCGGCGCACGGCAACGCTCCCGCTGCCCTCGCCCGCCAGGCTTCCGTCCTCGCTGAGAAGGGTCTGGATGACGTGGGACTGGCCGACCTTCGTCTTGATGACGGGGACGCCGAACCGGGCCGCCACGTCCTCGATCATCCGTGAGGTCGAATCGTTCGTGACGACCGGGCCCGGGTCTTTGCCGAGGTAGTGGCCGGCGATGAGCGGGAACGTGTATTCCTCCGAAAGCGTTTCTCCGTCCTCGGCTACGACGGAGACGCGGCTGACGTCGCTGTTCAGGAGGAAGCCGATGTCGGCCCGGGCGACCTTGACGATCGAAGACACCTCGCCGGCGTTGCGCGGCCGAGGCTCCGGGGCGTGGACGAAGAAGCCCGTCGGCTCGTTGTTGACGGGAATGAGCTCGCAGCCGAGGGCCCGGCAGAAATCGTCCACGATCCCTGCGCCCGCCCCGTTACAGGGATCGATGACCACCTTGAAACCGGCGGCGGCGATGGCTCGCGTGTCGAGGAAGCGGCCGAGGGCCTCGAAGTACCGCCCGAAGTCCCGGTCCGGCGACCTGACTTCCCCCAGGCGGGAGAGGGGGGCCTTGCGGAACTTCTCCAGGTGGTAGATATCGAGGACCGTCTGCCCCTGGAACTCGTTGAGGTAGGTCCCGTCCCCGTTGATGAAGGTCAGGGCGTTCCACTCGGCCGTGTTGTGGCCGGCGGTGATCGACACTGCGCCGGCCGCCCGCGCGCCCTTGACGAGTTTCTGGAGGATGGGGGTGGGGCATACGCCCAGGTCGGTGACGCCGCAGCCCGTCGAAGTAAGGGCCGCAAGCACGGCCCGCTCGAGCATGGGGCCCGAGGGGCGCGTGTCGCGCCCGACGAGGACACGGCGCCCGCCGAGAAAAGTGCCGAAGGCGCAGGCGAAGTCCATGGCGAGCTCCGGCGTCATCGTTTCGCCGACGATGCCGCGGACGCCGGAGATGCCGATCTTGAGAAGCTTCATCGCGCCTGGGCCCGGGCCCGGCTCTTCAAGGCGTCGTTGGCCATGATGGCGAGGCCCATGCGCCGCTGCGCGATGTGCTCGCCGGACGGCCCGTTCGCGCTGAAGCCCCTGGCCGTGAAGCGGGCCGGGCTCAGGTTTCGGCCGGCGAGGTAATCGGCCATGACGCGCGCCCGGCGCTCGGCGAGGGGGCCGTCGGGCGCGAACGTCCCGGGAGCATAGGCGCGGCCCTCGATGTAGACGTGGGTGTCGGGATAGCGGTCGAGGACGACGGCCATGCGGTCGAGGCGCGCGCGGCCCGGAGCGAGGAGCACGTAGGAGCCGGGCTCGAAAAAGAGTCCGATGTCGAAGGCCACGAAGATGCCTTCGCCGACGCGCTCGACGTCCGCGCCCTCGACGTCCTGCTGCATCTCGGCGGCCTGGCGATCCATGTAGCGGCCGATGTAAGCGCCCGCCGCGCCGCCGATGGCCGCGCCGACGATGGCGCCGAGGAGGGCGTTCCCCGAGGAGCCTCCGAGGAGGCTGCCGATGATCGCCCCGCCGGCGGCGCCGACCATCGCGCCCTGTTCGGCGTTATCGACGGCGACGCATCCCGCGCCCCAGATGATGATGGACAAGACCATGAAGCCGCTGACGATATTTTTCATTGCGGCCCTCCTGAAGCGAAGCCCTTGGGGCTGTCTTATCTAGGTTAGCAGGTGACGGGCCAATTTTCAAACCGGCGGGCGCCCTTGCGGCGCAGCTTCGAACGCTATAGTCGGGTCCTTTCGGACCCGTTTGGAGGAGGTATGAAGGGGGCAAGGAGGGCCTGGAGAGGAATCCCCGTAGTCCTGCTCCATTTCTCGCAATAGCCTTGGATGAGGCCCTCCTTGCGATGGCCCCATCGTCTCCGACCCACGGACTCCGGTCAATCGTCCCTCCGGGCTAATCGAAGGGTGAGATTTCGGCCCTCTCCGTAACCGCTGGAGGTGCCGCTCCTCGCCGCCGGCGGCTAGTCGCGGAGGTCGCACTTTGAAGATTTGACCCCCTGTATTGAAACCGTTATGATGAGGAGACAATATGGCGGGAAAGGAGGAGCCATGCCGTACGCGGGCAAGAAGACATCAGGTGCCCCGGCCCTCGGCGTTTTCGTCCCCTGCGACCCCCGGATCGACGAGCCGTCACGGGCCCGGGCCTTCAACATCGGCAAGATGACGGCCGGCCTCCTGGCCCGGCGGCTCCGGCTTCCCGACGGGAACCCGCCCAACGTTTATTACTGCTCCCGGCTGGTCGACGGCGAGCGCACGGCCGACGCGGCCGCCCAGGAGCTGAAGGAGGCCAGCGCCGGCGGGATCGTCATCGTCCCCGACACGTGGTTCTTTCCCGGCAAAACGGCCCTCGCGCTGACGGCCCATTTCCCGCCGTCGACGCCGCTGGCCTGCGTCGGCGGCAACAACGCCCCGAAGCCCGGCGTCGTCGGCATCGACGCCCTCGTCGGGGCCTACGCCCAGACGGGCCGGCTCTGCCCCATGGTGATCGGGACGATGCCGGAAACCGGACCCGACCCGGAGTTCGACCGCCGGACCCGGGAGGAGATCGTCGACCTGGCCTACGGGGTCCTGGCGAAAATCGCCCTCCAGGGCAGGAGGTTCCTGGCCGTCGACACCGACTCCATGCAGATGGAGACGGCCCTCAACCACGTCCACGCCGTCCGGCGCTTCTTCGGGCTCGAGAGCACGCGCGAGTCGATGAAGATTTTCGCGGACATGCTCAGCAAGAAAGGCGGGTATGAGGGCGAAGAGCTCAAGGCCCTGCGCGACTGGGCCGTCAACGTCAAGTTCAAAGGCCGCATCTTCACCAACACGGAGGAGATCCAGAGGCGCGGCCTGGCCCTGCACACCGGAACCCCGGTCAAGCCTCCGGCCCTGTCCGCCGCCGACCGGGCGAAGCTCGACGAAGGTCTGGCCCTGTACCTCATCATCCGGAACTACATGCGCGACGTCAACGCCGTCGGGGGCGGGTGGACGAGCCAGCTCGCCTGGGGGTCGGACCGCCGCGGCGTCCCGCTCGCTACCGCGGACATCGCCGAGTCGCTCTTCAACTCGACCGAAGACCACACGGGGAAAAAGCCCGTCGTCCCCTTCGCTACCGAGAACGACATCCAGGGGCTCCTGACGATGATCTCTTACTGCTACCTCTCCGGCGGCAACCCGACGCTCTTCATGGATTTCCGCAAGGTCTACGAGCCCTGGGAGATTGAGAAAAACGCCCGCGAGCTCGGGCTCGACATGGACAAGAACCGGAACGAGCCCTGGGCCGTCCGGGGCTTCATCGACGGCGATAACTCTGGCTCGGCCTCCCTCGACTACGGCGAGAAGTGGTTCCTCTTCAAGGCGGTCGAGTATTACTTCCCTGGGCTCGGCTTCTCGGTGAGCTATCTCTCGCCGAAAGGGATCCGGGGGATGGCGGGCCGGATTGCCTTTTCGGACCTCTCCGGGATGTTCACTATGGTCCAGGACGAGGCCCAGAGCGTCGAACTCCCGGCGAAGCTTGCCGAGAGGGTCTGCCACGCCTCCGACTACACCTGGCCTCACACGTTCCTGACGTTCGATCACGTGTCCGCGGGGCTGGCCAAGACGGGCATGCCCGCCAACCATTTTCACATGGTGACCGGCATGCCGCGGCGCCGCTGGCAGCATTTCTCCGACTACGCCGGCATCCTCAACTACCGCTGGGAGAATGCGCCGGATGGCGTCGAGGGGCTGGACCGGCCTCTTCCGATGCTCTTCCGGACCAACGGGGGAGAGGTCCAGGCCAAGATGCTGCTGGCCGGGCGGCGCTAAGGAGAGCCGAACCTCGATTGACACCCCGGGGCGATTTTGCTATTTTTGATGGACCTCGCGGGGCCATCGTCTAGAGGCCTAGGACAGGTGGTTCTCAGCCATCAGACCGGGGTTCGACTCCCCGTGGCCCTGCTTGCCTTAAAAGCCCGTTTTCCCCTGATTTTTCTGACAGTTACTTCGTTTTCTGTTTAGGCACCATTTATCCAGATTAGGCGAGTTTAAGCACATTTTGTGACACTGGCGTTACACGGCGGGAGGCGTCTGCCCGGACTATTTCTTGCCCGCCGGCACGAGCCGCTTGAGTTCCTCGAACCAGTTCTGGACAAAGTTGATTTGAATTACAGGCTCGGCCTTCCTATCGCCGACTTTCACCATCAGAAAACTCTGCCCATCGGGCCACAGGTCCCAACACTGCAGAGGATCGCCCTCCTCGAGTCCCTCTTTTTCAAAGAGTAGACGGGGCTTTCCATAGGAAAAACCCCCATCGGTCTGCACATCCACGACCCATACTTTGCCACCCTGCCTATAGAACAACTGCCTCCCGTCTTTCGACCAGAGTGGATCTATACCTCCCTCCTTGGATACCTGCCACCGCCCCCCCGGTCCAGGGAATGGTCGAACCCATACCTCTAATTGTCCTGATTCGTCGGATGCATAGGCCAGCCAGTGCCCATTAGGAGAAAAGTTCGGCCAGCCCTCTTCGGCTTTCGAATTAAGAAACGTTTTCACTTGGCGGCTCTTCATATCCAAGAGCAATATGTCCTCGCCGGTCTCCGGACTCCATTGAATAAACGCTAGCGTCGAGCCATCAGGAGTAAACGATCCTGCCCGTTGTATTTTATCGCTCGTAGTCAGGCGTTCCATAGGCGAACTTCCATCGGCAGGTTGCCAGAAGAGATTCGGTGAGCCTGACTTGGTCCAAGAAAAGGTCAGACTTTTCCCGTCCGGTGCCCAGGCAGGGGGGCCTGTAAATCCTTCCCTGGTCAGCGGGCTCCTCGTGCCGCGATTGAGATCGTAGATCCACACCCAATTCTGTCTTGCGAGTGTTTTGTAGGCGATGCGCTGTCCATCTGGCAAGAACCGAGGAACGAAAAACGCAGCCTTGAAATCAGCGACGGGCTGAACTTCCCCTTTCTGATCGACCCGCACTAGGGAATTCTCTGGGTCAGGGACAAGCCCCCCGGTCACATAGGCAAGCCATCCTGAATCCGATACGAAATATTGACCCGCAGAAGTATTCACAGCAGCGCCATCAGCAGTCAGCGCCTGCATCACGTTCGCGACAATGGGCACCGGACGCCCTCTGACGACCAGCCGGTCAAGGTCAAAGTCGACCCCCATCAGTATCGTCTGTCGGAGGAAAACCAGGTGCCCAGTGCGAAGACAGCGTCCGTCAGCCGCATCATCCATCACCTCGTGCCATTTAAGCGTTCTAAGATCCAAAATGGCCAGGCGAGGATGAATGTCATAAGCCTCTGCCATAATTGTAAAGCAAACACCTTTGCCGTCTGGAAGGAAATGCGGCAAACGGTGGCTGTATTCCTGCTTGGCTATGTCTGGAGCGGTTAGGACTTCCGGTCTGCCGCCTGTATCCGAAACCATTGAAAGGCCTGAGTTCCAACCGGCAGAAAATACGATCTTGCCGGCCTGCCAATCTGCT